>Ga0315315_10001011_pt1 | contig 25363 bp, 26 predicted proteins | sample M140m3416metaG_FD_203699 | JGI IMG/M metagenome (GOLD analysis project Ga0315315, IMG submission 203699) | Ammonia-oxidizing marine archaeal communities from Monterey Bay, California, United States - M1 40m 3416 | ecosystem: Environmental > Aquatic > Marine > Intertidal zone | place: USA...
CGGATTCGGATGCGACATTTCTGGTATTACCTTTGAACAGTTGTTTGTTAGCCAGCGACCGGAACAAAAAAACCCGAGTCGCTGGGCGACTCGGGTTCGTTGTTTTGTCGTGCGAAAGACCTCAACGGTCCATCCAAACCCTCATCATCCGCCTGTTTGGCGCTCAATTAGTAGCAGCAGCAGATTGAGATTTGGGTTGCACATAGCGATATGTTAGGCAAGAGAGCACGTGAACGTCAACGGTTCCTCGTTTTTTTTCAAAAAGCATTCAAAGCCAGTTCGGGAAAAACTCAGAATTATTGAGCAGCACTTCAAAAAAGAAGTTCGCGGCTTTGCGGAGCAGATTCGCACCCAGGTCGGCATTCACCGCTGTCCAGCATTAAAAACCGACTCCAGCCGAGGTCAGGCAGCAGCCTTCGGAATGTCTTTTCCCTGCAACTGGTAAACATATCTCAGCACCTCGGCAACTGCCTGATAGTGATCAGCAGGTATCACATCACCCACATCAACCGTTTTGTACAGAACTTGGGCTAATGGTTTACGTTCAACCACAGGAATTCCATTTTCCAGTGCCAAACGCCTGATTTTCTGAGCCAACACCCCTGCCCCTTTGGCGACGACGATCGGCGCAGGCATCGTCAAGGGATCGTATTGAATTGCAATGGCCAGTTCTGTCGGATTGCTAACCACCACATCTGCATTAGGAACTTCGTTTTCAGCACGTTGCATCATCATTTGCCGCTGCACCATTCTTCGCCGGGCAGCTACCTGTGGATCACCTTCCGTTTCTTTCAACTCATCCCGAACTTCCTGATCTGTCATCATTAGATCCTGCTCATGCTTCCACTTTTGAAACGCGAATTCAAGAATTGCCAATACGAACAATGCCAAACCAATCCAAACGCAGGTTCCAACGAGACAGCGGAACAAAGTGGATGCAATCTGCGGGACACTTAATTCACCCATTTGCAAAATTGCGTCGCCGTAATAGGCAATGGCAAAGAAGGCAACCACCGCAATTACAACGACCTTGAAAAGTCCAAATCCCAGTCTCGCTACACCTTGAAGTGAGACAATTTTCTTCACTCCAGACAGTGGACTGATATGGCTCAGTTTGGGAACAATTTTCTTGGTACTGAAAACCACACCCGTCTGCGTCACATTGACGAGCACGCCAGCTACCAGCATCGCAAGCAAGAGCGGGACCGTTGCCAGCGCGAGGCGGCCTGCATACCCCAGCAGCCAATTCGCAGCATCGTTTGTTTCCAGCGACTCCATACGTGTGATCGATAGTGCATCAACAAGCGCCGCTGCCAGATGCTCAGCCGCTGGTGGCCCGAACATCCACAAGGTTCCGACAGCCGCCAGCAACATGCCAGCGGACGTCAAATCCTGACTTCGAACGACCTGCCCCTCTTCGCGGGCCTGACGTCTTCGCCGTTCGCTTGCTGAATGCTTTTTATCGCCACTGGAATCAGCCATTTTCGATTAGCTCCTAGCTCGATTCATGGCTACCAAAGACGACTTAATTTTGCAGCGACCGTCGCTAATTCACTCTGAAACACAAGGCCGACTGACCCTATGGTCACACTCAAAATCACAAGCATTGCCAATGCATTGATGCTCAATCCAATCGCCAACACATTGATTTGGGGTAACGTGCGACTGATCAGTCCGGTGACTAGATTACTCAGCAGCAAAGCAGCGATGACCGGCGCTGCGATCCTAACGCCCGATGCCATTCCTGCAGACAATTGCCCCACAACCAAATCCATCATCGAATCATGGAATACTACGTTTCCAGCTGGCACGGCATGAAAACTTTCAAGTAACACGCCCAACAGAATTCGGTGACCGCCCACAAGGAGCATCACGGCAGTCACTAACAAACCAACAAGACGAGCAACTGATGGCATGCTGCTGGATGTGGTTGGATCAACCGCATCACCCAATTGCATTCCACCCGTACTGGTAATCATCTCACCGCCCATTTGTAGTCCCGTGATAATCAACTGCACGGTGGCGCCGATTAACAAACCGATCAAACCCTCTCTGGCGATTGCAATCGCCAGTTCAACCAAGTTATCGATTTGCGGAAGATCCTGAACCGGAGTCGCACTCGCCACAGGGGGGAGCACTAATGCTGTCAAGGTGATCGCCAAGAAGGCACGAACACGTTTTGGCACGCCCACACCCACCGATGGCATCGACATCAACAAGGTGCTCATCCGTGTCATGACCAAAACGCCAAGCACAAGATGCTCCATCAACCAATTGGTCAATATCTCCATCAGGGTGAGCCCGCATTCTCAAAAACAACTCTCGTGAAATCGACCATTCTTGTCAGCAACCATGGAAGACAAGCAACAAGCACGGCCGCCATCGCCAAAATTTTCGGGACAAATGCGACCGTCTGGTCCTGCACCTGGGTCAACGCCTGCATCAGTCCAACCAATAAACCTGCAGCCATGCCAACCAATAGAACTGGCGCAGCAATGATCACTGCTGACAAAAGGGTTTCACGACATAAATCAACTGCTGTTGCAGCATCCATCAATTCTTAAACTCCGTCAAAGCATGGTCCCAAAGCTGTCCATCAACATTTGCACGACCAAACGCCAACCATCGACCAAAACAAAAAGCAACAATTTGAAAGGCAGGGAGATCACCTGCGGTGGCAACATCAACATGCCCATCGAAATCGTGACGCTCGCTACCACAAGATCCACAATCAGGAAGGGAAGGTAAATCTGAAAACCCATCAGAAATGCTGTTTTCAGTTCGCTCAAAATGTAGGCAGGCAATAGAACTCTGAGAGGCACATCTTCAAAACTACTCGGCAACGGTGCATCTGGATCCATGTATTGATAGAAGAGATGCACGTCATCATGGTTGCCCGCAACATCAATTTGTCGGGACATGAATTCGCGAATAGGGATCGAACCGGCCTCGTAGGCCTCCTCCATCGTCATCGAAACCTCGGGATCCGTGTATGGCTTGATCGCATCGTTGTAAACACGCGACCACACGGGCGACATCACAAACAAGGTCATGAAAAGCGCAATGCTTGTCATCACTTGGCTTGGCGGCAGTGACTGCAGTCCAATAGCCTGCCTAAGCAAACCTAGCACAATGATGATTCGGACATAGCAGGTCGTCATCAGCAGAACAGCAGGTGCCAAGCTCAACACGGTCAACAGCAACAGTACTTGAAGACTGCTGCTAAGCCCCTCTGGACTAGTCCACGATTCAGGCCCGCCCCCCAAACCCTCTAGGGGAGTATTTTCCAAAATGGGAAGGGAACTGCCACTCTTGGAAAAGATCGTCGGGCCCTGCCCGCTCGCAAAGTCCTGCTGTGATCCTGATTCCTGACCCATCGAAACTCCCTGCGCGAGCGCGCAAGTGGTTCCGGTCAGAAACAAGCAAAGAACTAATCGAATTAAAAACAGCCCGTTCAACCGCGTTCGCTCCATCGAGTCAGGTAGACGACTACGACGGAGGTTAGGAAATCACGAGAACGGGGCGGAAGGCGAATCTCGGCAATAAGTGTCAGAAACTTGAGTCGAAATCAAAAATTACGTCCGATTTAGCCATAAAATTGATAAAGCATTAAATAAACAAGCACGCCGGTGACCGAAACATACATCCATGCCGGGAATGCGAATCGCACCAATCGCTTGTGCTCAACAATCCGTCCTTTCATCGCCAAGAAGACCGCACGCAGTGCAAGAACGGGCACAATGATTGCTAGCATCAGGTGAGTGACCAGGATCCCATAATACGTGTAGCGTGCTGCGACCGGCGCCACACTAGGATCGACTGGGAACTTGTTGTTGAATTCACCGATCGTCATGTAGAGCGAAACTTTGTGCAGCAAGTACATCAACAAGAAGACCGCGCTGACTCCCAAGGCCGAAAGCATCATGGTCTTATGACGTCGTGCCCTACCCCGTTTGATACTGATCAATCCCATCAGCAAGAGAATCGTGGCGGTCAAATTCAACGCCGCGGTGAGGTGCGGTAAATTGTCGGCTAGGAATTCCCACATTATGACTTTTCTCCGTTGATCATTTCTCGAATTTTCTGCTGCAATTTTTTAAATTGCGGCTTATCCGGCCAATTATAAAAACCTTCGATTTTCCCCTTCGGGTCAACCAAAACAAAGCGTTCGGTGTGAAATTGCTTATTCACCGGTTGTCGAAAAATCTCACCCCCGATCCTTCGGATGTAGGTCAGATCTCCCGTCATGAACAACCACTGCTCCGCGTCCGCGCCGAATCTTGCTGCGTACTCTGTAAGCACCTCCGGAGTATCCGTTTCAGGATCCACTGAGATGGCAACGAACCGCACCCCTTCTCCTTTAAAAGCGTCCTGCAGTTCTTTCAACTTCTGGTTTTGTTGAACACAAATACTCGGGCAGGTACTAAAGAAGAAACTGACCACATAAGGCTGGCCCAGCAGTTGTTCGCTTTTGACGAGTTCTCCGTTTCTTTCAATCAACTCAAATCTGCTGAGCCATTCTTCATCATCTGGTGGATGACTGGGATCGGGATTCTCAATATTGGAAAGTGCGTCGGGATCGTCATTGATATCGCTGCCATCATTCCTGAACACAACATCCCCCGGCCCTGGTTGCTCGACCTCTGCTTGTCTCAGGTAGGGACGTATTAAAAGTCCGAGGCCGGCACCAGCCAGCAGAATCAAAGTAATATTCCAAGCAGTTCGCATTACAAGCCCTTTAAACAATCACATCTACTTTGCGGCTTCCCCTCATCAGTTGCCATGCAACAGCCAACGTAGCAGAGGCTGCCAACACAGTAACGGTCCAACAAATAACGGACGAAGGTGCGAAACCCGCAGCGGAAAAATCAATTTCAGGAAACAGCAAACGGCGCATTTCGACCATTGAGTAACTCAGTGGATTGGCCCGCATGATAGCACCAAGGATCCATTGCCCGATACTTGCATCGGGCCCTAAAGCAGGGATTGGAAAGAAGGTACCACTGAGAAGCCACATTGGCATTAAGCCAAGCATCATGATGGCATGAAATCCCTGCGTGCTTTCCATTGGCCAAGCAACGATCATGCCGAGGCCGCACATCGCCAGTGCTACCAGAGCCAACAGCCCTAACAAGGGCAACACTGCCCCACCGGGATCGGCAGTTCCTACCACCCAGACAAGTATTAGAAAAAAGACTGCCTGAACCCACGCGATCGCCGAGCCGCCAAGAACTTTACCAACCAGCACGGGCCATCGCCCCACTGGAGCGACCAAGACTGCCTGCATGAAACCTTCCCGGCGGTCTTCTATAACAGAAATCGTCGAAAAGATGGCAGTGAAAAGAACAATCAGTGCCAAGGTGCCAGGCAAGAAAAACTGTAGGAAATTGAGCTCGCCTGCACTTTGAAAAGCTCCGCTAAGCCCCGTTCCGAATAAAAGCCAAAATAGCAGTGGCTGAGCGATGGCGGCCGTGACTCGATTCCTCTGGCGGAAAAAACGTATCCACTCACGTTTTGCCAACATCCACGCAGCTGCCATTCCTAGACGAAATCGACGCGTAGGCACCTCCTCCGTGCTGTTTGTGACGGGCGATTCCGTGGTGGGCGATTCTGTGGTGGGCTGGGGCGCAAAGTTCATTGGCTCAATGCTCCGTGGCCCAACTGCTTAGCTCGAATAGGGGTTCGGACCTGGTAGCTCACCATGCCGTCGCCAATTCTTGAATTGAAGATAATCATGTATTGAATGCCTCCCCAGTCTTGGCGATGAAAACATCCTCCAAGCTAGGTCGCCCGAGACTGATCGACTGTGCTTCCTCACCGAGCGTTTCAACCAGAACAGGTACAAGTTTTGCGGGCGCATCAACTTTCAAACGAATTTGATGATGCAATCTTTGTGGTGTCAGTCCAAGTTGGTTTCGAAGAATATTTTCCGCACGCGAAGCATCATTTGCCACGATGGTGATCACCCCTTCGCCCATTTCCGCCCTCAGATCACTTGGTGCTCCCTCTGCAATCAATTTCCCCTGTGACATGATTGCAATATCATCAGCTTTGTCAGCTTCTTCCAGCAAGTGTGTCGTCAACAACACAGCCATGCCGCGACCGGCCATTTCACGAATGGCATCCCAAAGTTTCAGACGAGCTGACGGATCCAATCCAGTGCTGGGTTCATCGAGCAAAAGCAATCGAGGTTGATGCAACATGCCTTTGGCCAGTTCTACTCGCCGTTTTAGTCCACCGGAGAGCACCTGGCACAGATCATCACGCCGGTCCAAAAGGTCCAACTGTTCCAACAATTCGTCTCGACGTCGACGCAGTTCTAAGCCGTGAATTCCATAAAGCGCTCCTTGGCAGGCAATGTTTTCATCGACTGTCAATTTCATGTCGAGACTTGGAGATTGAAACACAATTCCAATTTGCTCGCGTACACGCAGTGGCTGGCTGGCACTGTCGAAGCCACCGACAAGAACTTGACCTTGCTGGATTGGTAAAAGCGTGCACAGAAGGCGAAAGAGAGTTGTCTTCCCACTGCCATTGGGGCCCAGCAGCGCAAAAATCCGCCCGGGGCGGATATCAATATCAACACCACGAAGTGCGTGATGCTCACCGTACTGATGCTGCAAATTCCGCACTGTGCAAACAGGTTGCGGCTCAAGCAATCCGCTGTCGCTCACCAGAGCACTCACCAGAAAAGACGCAATGTGACAACGGCCAACACTGCAGGAAGAACGAGCAAAGATGATCGCAACAATTTACGTGCGGTCTGGTCATCAGGAGAGTTTGCGAACCGTATTGAAGCCAGCAACATTGGCCAAGCGGAAGCAATTACGGCAATCGAACCTACGATCGCACCAATGATGCCCAAGGGTAACCAACAAAGTGTGACTCCCATCCCAATCAACACCGCTGAACCAACGATACTTTGCCAGCCCGCGCTTCGCCCGGTCGGTTCCTCAGTGGTTGTCATTTTGAATCCCGCTTCCTGGTACTGACGCCGGTACATCCAAGCAATCGCCATGAAGTGCGGGTACTGCCAAGCGACCAGAACGCCCACCAACAACCAACCAGTCCAATCGGTTAATAGACCACCTGTCGCGGTGTAGCCGATCAAGACCGGAATCGCCCCTGCGATTGCACCCACAGTAGTATTCCAAGCGGTGCGAACCTTCATGGGAGTGTAAACCAACACATACAACAGCCATGTGGCAACCCCGACAGCAGCAGGAGTTGGGCCGAAACGAGTAGCGAGGATTGCGGTGCCGACGACTCCAAGAACCGTAGCGAACATGACAGCGGGCATGGGTGACATTCGACCAGACGAAATTGGACGATTCGCAGTTCGGGTCATTCGCGAATCAATCACGCGTTCCCAAATCTGGTTGCTCGCGCCTGCACTACCAGCGATCGCAGCAGTGCCAAGTAATAACCAAAAAAGGCTGCCTGCACCGACTAACCCAGAAGCCCCGATCATTGCAGTAGCACAAGTCGTCACAAGAATCATGACGACAATACGAGGTTTGGTGAGTTGAAGTAAGTCGGCTAGCAGACGCGATGCCGTTGAGCGACTCTTAACGGAATCGCTGTCGTCGACGGTCGGATTGGAACCGCCCTGCCCTTCCCCACTGTTTGACACAATCCCAGTGCCTGCCTCGGAATCAGTTGGCGACGCATCAATCGACCCTCTACCTTCCTGCGCCAAGGTCTCCCCGGATCGCGCTGTGGTGCGCACCGTTGTGGCCGTTTCAGCTGAAAGTAGGTCCGTTGCCATGTTTATGTGAAAGCCGCCTATGCGGTGACTTGTTCAAGTAGGGATTCGTTTGTTTTCTGTTCGTTCTTCGATGACGAGGTATCCGCAGACTGTTCGGTTACCGCCCGTTTTGTCGTTCTGCTGCAACAATACCGCACCCTCAGCAGCCTAACGCAGAGCATCACAGAGACGGCCAAAATCAATGAGCCGGTTGCAACATGCGAGGTCACGATGATCGAATCGGAAAAACCTTTGGCACGGACCAGAAATCCTGCCGAGCCCGGCACCCAAGCCAAAATGGCCGGCCACCCGTAATTCACGACCCATGTTCCCACGCCCAACGCGATCTGAACAGCCACCAATCCTATCAACAATCCTGCTGGCCGCGACAGCGTCAAATCGCCGCAGCGGCGGATCTTGAGCCATGCCACCACGGTGAAAAGCCACAGCAAAAATGCCACGATCACATGGGTAGCGACAATCATCGCAAAAACACCGGGTGCAGCATTGGGCTGCACATGGCGGAGTTGTGCACCTAAAACCAGTTGCGAGTAGCTCAGCACCGGAATCGTCGCGAACAGCGCGACGAGCCCTGAACCGACGCGAATCGAGCCGTCGCGGCTCAAATACTCCTGCCAACGATGACTTGTGATCACCGCGGTTGCGGCACAAAGGGCGAAAAATGCGGGCCCAAAACAGCCGTGAACCATAGCCAAAGTGCGATCACCCAGGACGACGCGCATTCCGCCCAAGAGCCCTTGGGTGATGACAGCAACGAGCAGACCGATGGTCAGGACAAACACCCATCGTCTTGCCTCTTTAAAATAGGCTGAGATAACGGTTGCAATGGCGACCAAACCCACAACAGCGCCCAGCAGGCGATGTCCGTGTTCAATAAACAGATCAAACGGCCCTAATAACCACGTTTTGTACGGATACAAGAAGAGATTGTAGCCATAGGTTCCCGGCCAATCGGGAACTGCCATCCCGGCATCATAGGTTGTGACCAAGCCACCTACCCAGATTAGCGGCCAGACCAGACACACCAATAGAACGCACAAACGATGGACAAGACGCCCTGAGCTCTTCTGCTCGTTGAGAGTAAATTCGGATGCCATATTTCGCTCAACGACCTTGATTGCTGTTCCAACGAAACAGGTGCTCAGCTGCCATTCCGCCGATGACACAGCCAGTTCCCCAGAATAAGGCGGACGCAACCATGCCGGTGAATCCAGTGAGCGACATCAAGCCGTATCCCAGCGCCAACCCGATGATCGCACCGCTGGAGCGATAGAACTGCTTTGTCCGCTGTGGTTGATCAGTCATCACTTTTCCGATGTTTGGCACCCTGACGGCCCTTCCTGATTAGTTTACTGCGGCGTCGAGAGCTGCTGAACATATCTAACGAGATCCCAAACTTGCTGGGTCGTCAATCCTTTTCCGTTCGGTTCCCTGACGATTTCGACAGCTGGCATCGGCGTACCAGCGATTCCCTGCGTGATACGTCGATACAGCGATTCTGAATCGCCCCCGCCATGAAATACGCCGTCGCGGAGTGTTCGGGGAGCGATAGTCCGGGGGCGTAACGCTCCTGCATCCCTGAACGGCTTCATCGCCTCACGGTCATCTGGAGTCAAACCGATCCGGGTGGTGTACTCCTTGGTCCAATCATCGTAATCCAGTGTCGGCAGGCTCCCATCGCCTGCAGGCCCATGGCAACCGGCACAGTTGGCGACTTTCCCGTGAAAAAACTCGTTTCCCCTAGCGACAGAGGCAGCTAACTGCTCGCCGGAAAGTTGTGGGAACGGCGGGACGGCCACTTGGTGATCTTCTGCCTCCGCCCAATCCCTATGAACACGGTCCACTAGCTCCTTGACGACTTCGCCACCCTCGGTGTCGTCCTGACTGCTCAATGCCAACTCTGCTGCTGGAGAGGTTTCACCGTAGTCCAATTCATCGACAGCCGCTGCTGTCATTCTGCGTTCGACCTCTCCCCGCGTTGACAGAAAGATGACGTAATCAACCAGAGCCTCAAGATCTTCGGGATCAAGCAACGCAAACGACGGCATGGCTGTTCCAGGAATGCCTTTCATCAGCAGTTCGCGTATGTCGCGGCGAGTCGGCTTTTCTCCCCGCTCCGTCGACTTCCACTTGAAAACTCCGTGTCGAAAGTCACGAGGGTACGGATTCTGAAATACACTGGCAGGCCCTGCACCGCTTCCCTCCAAGGCATGGCAAGTGACGCAGTGTTCACGGAACAAACCGAGGTGGGTTCCGTCTTTCTCGCTGCTCACTGGCCCACTGGAACGAAACAGATTCCGCTCATCGCCCACTGCGTTCTTCGCTACGACTGGCCAACGCGGCTCGTTCGGTGTTCCGTATAACTCCTCCACAACACGCCTTGTGTCCTGACTAGCTAATTCAGTCGACGTCGAGCGTGTCTTCGCTAACGCTAACGAAAAAACCTCGTTGGGCTGAAAGGTCTCGATCCGCGAGTCACACCCGACGAAGAAACAAACAACGGTTAGAAGAGATGCAATACGCACAAAACTGCCAAGGTAGAAACTGCCAAAGAAATCGCAAGGCGAACCAACCAACATTCATTGAACCGTGAACACTCCTGCACCGCAAACGCTACCCATTGTCGCACCCTCGGCAACGAGCGTCTCCGCGGTCGTCCAGATGAGGGGTTCCCCAATATCACCGAGAACACCAATGCAACGCGTGATTCCCGCATATTTACGCAAGGACATGCAAAAAAGGTTTGGCGACCGACACGCCACAGCAAAGAAAACGACCACTCAGGTCGTGAATCGGACCGCAGAGAATTCCGTGGTGCGTTCGGTCTGTGCCGATTTGGAAAGCTGGAGGGCTGGCAACGCAGTGAAAACCACCAACCGAGGACGCGATGCCCGCTGCCCCGAAAAGCTCTGATGAAGATTTCTTCATCAGAAGCTGAAAACACTCGCGGCGGAAGTCGCCGACGATTTGGACCTCTGAGGTAATCGAGATCAATCGGCACTCAGGGCATCTTCTGGGATCACGACGGTGCCCAGATCATTCATCCCCGGCTTCACGTCTACCTTGAATCGACTGCGACTCCACTCTTCGGATTTTCCGTCGATCTCAACTTCCTTGATACCACCAGCCTCGTGGTAAACGCGGAAAACAAGCTCTTCACCAGCTGGCAAACCTTTGATCGTTAGGTCACCATTTTCGTCGCTGACGGCGGCGAAGGGATGATCCAAAACAACCACGTAAGATTTCATCCAAGGGTGGATATTGCAGTCCACAGGAATCGGAGCGGGCTCATTTTCCTCGAGAGCGACCGTTTTTTCCTGACCGGCGGGGATGGTGAAGTTCTGCTGCTTATTGTTGAAGAACCCAAGATTCGCGTTATGACCCACCGAATCAGGATTGGTAACTTTCAGGGTGTCACCGGTTTGGGCAATGACGATATGCGGCTCGAAACGGCAAGCTTGATTCGCCAATGTCAGCGTCTTGTTCGCAGCTGGAACGGCATCCAACTTGGAACCACCACGCCCAGTGTAAACGTATACAACAACATTCTTCACGCCCTTGTTTTTCGGATTCACCAACAAACGTTCGTTCATGAGCTTGGATTTGCCGCAGAACTGAACATCTTTGTTGACGTCGATCTCGCTTGGGGCCGGTGCATCACCGCCATATTCAAAGTGAATCTTAAGATCGCCTGTCTCTGCCATTGCTGGCATGGAGGGAATCAGCAGTAACGCGACAGCGGGTAGCATCAAAATCTTCAACGGTGTCTCTCCTCTGGAGGGATCAGATGGGCTTTACATTTGGACGGGTCGGTACTCAACCACTGCTTCCAGTGTAACCGACGAAATCGGCGGCACACCCATCAAATTGGCAGTGGCGAAAATGTACTTAGGCTGCAATTTTCTTTGCCGAGTAGCAGTGATTTCTCTTGCCGAAGAGGAAGAGTGGCGATCGAAAAGGCATTGAAAACCCTCGATCGCCACCCATTCAATTAGCCTTTCGCGAAGAAAGCGCTGCCCAAGTGGTGGGGTGGTGGGCTGAGCAGCAGAACAGCAATCCTCGGCAGGAAGCTGAGAATTGTATTGCCTAGCGGAGGATTGTCTACCGCTATCAGTCTTTAAGACCAACTTGGAAACCACTCCCCCGGCTGGCTGGGTGTCGGCTGTCGAAGCATGGCGTCAGCCCTTAAATTGCTGCTTGTGTTCGATTTGCATGCAAATTTGCCCGCTAAATTTAGGTAGTCGCGATGAAGGTTTTGGTGGTTGGAAACGGTGGACGTGAGCATGCCTTGGCGTGGAAACTTGGCCAAAGCCCAAAAGTGGACAAGGTATTTGTAGCGCCCGGCAATGCTGGAACGGCCGAGGATGCAGAAAACGTCGATGTGGCCGCAACGGATATCCCGGGTCTTATCCAATTCGCCAAGGAACAGTCGATCGATCTCACGGTGATTGGGCCGGAAGCCCCTCTCGTCGCAGGACTCGCTGATGCCATGAATGCTGAGGGGTTGAAAGTCTTTGGCCCTTCGCAAGCGGCTGCAGAACTAGAGGGGAGCAAAGTCTTCTGCAAGAACCTGCTTCATACCGCAAATATTCCGACGGCGAGCTACCAGACATTTAGAAACGGTGAAGATGCCGAGCGTTACATCAAGGATCGCTATGCCGAGCCTCAAGAACCGGTTCATGTCGTGGTCAAAGCCGACGGCTTGGCCGCAGGAAAAGGTGTTATCGTATGCGACACGCGTGACGAAGCACTTGAAGCGATCGATAGGATTGCATCGCGGCGCGAATTCGGCGAAGCCGGCAATGAACTGATCATTGAGGAAAAGCTGGTCGGCCCAGAGGCAAGCGTTTTAGCCATCACTGATGGCGAAACGATCTTGACGCTACCCGCCGCTCAAGACCACAAGCCAGCCCACGATGGTGATACTGGGCCCAACACGGGTGGCATGGGAGCCTACTGCCCAACGCCTGTTGTAGACGAAGACTTGATGAGGAAGATTGAGTCGGATGTCCTCGTGCCAGTCGTTCACGCAATGAAACGTGCCCGCCGACCATTCAAGGGGATACTCTACGCTGGTTTGATGCTCACCCCTGCTGGCCCCAAAGTTCTTGAGTTCAATGTCCGATTCGGTGACCCCGAATGCCAGCCACTTTTAATGAGGCTTAAATCAGATTTGTTCGAGGTATTAGAAGCTGCTGCTGACGGTCGCTTAGGAGAAATTGGCCCACTCGAATGGGATGAACGGCCCTGCACCTGCGTTGTGATGGCTAGCGAAGGCTACCCTGGTGACTACGAAAAAGGCCGTGAAATCAGCGGCTTGGCCAACGCAGATGCATTGGAAGATGTCAAAGTATTTCATGCGGGAACAGAGATCAGCGAAGGTCAGGTTGTGACCAACGGTGGCCGTGTCCTCGGCGTCACCGCCATGGGAAACACCATCAGTCAGGCAAAACTGAATGCCTATTCTGGCGTCAAAGAGATTCGTTGGCGTGGAGCTTGGTGCCGGAAAGACATCAGCGACAAAGCACTCGAGAGCCGCTAGCCTACATCAAGCGTGATTCAAGGCGCAGCGTTGCTGCTCAGGTCAGTTGCAGCCTCAGGTGCGTTGCAGCGAAAGAATACGACGATGGCCGTCCAGGTCCTTAATGAAACGCAGGTCATCGAATGCAGGACTTGCCAGAGCTAACGCTTGGCAGGCATCAGCGATCATCGGGCTAAGCTCGATGATCAAACGGCCGCCAATATTCAGTCGATCCGGAGTTTGCTCGAGCAACCGTGCAATCACCTCTGTGCCGTCCGGACCCGAAACCAAGGCTCCTCGAGGTTCAAAGTCTCTGACCGTGGGAGACAATTCTTTGTATTCCGCCTCACTAACATAGGGTGGGTTGCTACAAATTACGTCAAAACGTTCTGGTTGTTCTACAGCCGACAACAGATCACTCTGCAGGAACTCAATGCGACCAGCCACCTCAAGCTTCTGTGCATTCCATGCCGCAATTTTCAACGCGGCCTCACTGATGTCCACCGCTGTCACTACCGCGTTCTCACAACTCTGGGCGACACTAATGGCGATGACTCCAGAGCCGGTTCCCACATCGATAACTTGGAGAGGACGATCGAGCGAAAACTGTTTTGCACAGTCAAGAGTTTCGACGACGAGGTGTTCCGTTTCTGGTCGCGGAATCAGCGTGGCATCACTGACTCGAAATCGGGAGGAATAGAATTCCCTGTAACCGACCAATTGTGCGACCGGCATGCCCTCTCCTCGGCGTCGCACCATTTCACGAAAAGCAACGCGTTGCTCCTCATTCGGCTCCTCGGCAAAAGCGGTGTAGAGTTCGATTCTCTCGCACTCACGAGCGTGTGCAAGGAGGACCTCGGCATCAAGACGTGGCGATCCGCTCCCTTTGCGTTTAAAAAATTCAGTTGTCCAATCCAGTAAACGCAGCACGGTCCAGGGCTGGTCTTGACTCTCGGACATGTTCTTTCCCTCATTCAAACGTACAGCGGGGGGTCGCTTTTGAGATTTGAAGAGCAACTCCGTTTTAGGTAGTCAGCTTTGTCAATCGATCATGTCACCGCGAAGTTGATCACGGTCATACTCAATCAAAGCATCGGTTACCGGTGTAAGATCGCCGGCAATCACCTGATCCAACTTGTAGAGAGTCAGGTTGATTCTGTGGTCGGTCAAACGGTTCTGAGGAAAATTATAAGTACGGATTCGCTGACTACGATCGCCCGATCCGATTAAACCTTTTCTTTGTTCCGCCTGCTTGGCGGCCTCTTCCTCGCGTTTCTTTTCATAAATCCTGGCCTTCAGGACACGCAAGGCTTTGGCCAAATTTTTGTGCTGGCTCTTCTCGTCCTGACATTGCACAACGATCCCGGTTTCATGATGAGTCAGGCGAATCGCGGACTCTGTTTTATTGACGTGCTGTCCACCCGGACCTGAAGCACCAAATTTATCCACCCGGTAGTCATCCGACTTCAATTCGACCTCGACATCTTCCGGCTCCGGCATCACTGCGACCGTTGCCGCGGAGGTATGAACTCTTCCCTGCGTCTCCGTTTCTGGCACGCGTTGCACACGATGTCCACCAGACTCGTACTGCAAATCACGATAGACCCCCTCACCCTCGAGAGTCAAAGTGACTTCCTTGAAACCACCCATCTCAGTTGCACTGGCATCCATCACCTCTGTCTTCCATCCGCGTTGCTCAGCATAACGGCGGTACATTTCGTACAAATCACGCGCGAATAGGGCCGCTTCGTCACCCCCGGTCCCAGCACGGACTTCCATAACACAGCGTGTTCGGTGACTGTCATCACCTCCTACTGTGAGTGAAAGCAAATCTTCCCAGATTTCTTCCCTCTTACCACGCAAGGTCTCCATTTCACCTTCAGCCATTTCCCGCTCTTCAGCATCGTCTGCTGCTTCGGCCATTTCTTTGCAGTCATGGATTTCATCAGTAAGCCGCTTGAATTCACGATACTTATTAGCAAGCTTGGCCAATCCACCATGCTCACGTGCGGTAGCACTCATCCGCGCTCCGTTCCCCAAAACTTCAGGGTCGGACATATCACGCTCCAACTGCTCAAAGCGAGACAGCTTGTCTTCCAACGTGTCGCGTATTGATCCACTCATGGTGTTTTTTTCATGCGATAGAGAGCGATCGTGATCACATCAGCCTCGATTTCGGGGCCTCCGATACCAATCCACCATCCACTTGGTAAATCGATTATGGATTTTGATCACACGCTACGAATACTTCTAAAAAAAAAGCCGCGACGGTCGCTGTTGCGATACCCGCGCGGCTGTGATCGTGCTTCGTGCCAATAGCAGTAAGTTACTTCTTGCCCTTGGACGCAAGACTGCCGTAAGTGCCTGCTGCAAACTTCTTCTGGAACTTATCGATACGTCCAGCAGTATCAACGTACTTCAGCTTTCCGGTGTAGAACGGGTGACATTCATTACAAATGTCGATCTTCAACTCAGGCCGCACGCTGCGAGTCTGGAAACTGTTTCCGCAACCGCAGGTAACAGTCGTATCTTGGTAATTTGGATGAATGCCGTCTTTCATGGCGTCTTTCAGATGGTTTGAGGTAGTTGGCGCTGGCTTTCGTACAGAGCCAATGAGCCCCGCATCGTAGGGTAATTACCCCATTTTGTTCAAGGCCTTTGAGGCGGAAAGCGAGATTCAGCCCCACGATTTGCCGCAATAGCCTGCCACCCTGCCCCATTTGTGGGCCAAGGTTCCTCGTCTTGCCTGCAATCTGACCCCTCATCAGGTAAAACAACGCGAAAGGGGCCCCGCCCAGTGAGGGCAACCCGAGAAAAGACATGGCTGAGATAGCGCTGCAAGCGGCACAACAAGCTGGCATGGCGCTACCAATGACGTTGAAATCGCTGAATCGTGCTAAATTCCTCGGCCAGCAGCAGGGTCGTCAACCAAGCTGCAAGCGATTCACCAGCCAAATTGCTTGCTATCTACGGCTTGGACTGCGTTCTGCTGTGCCACTACTCCTGCACCGGTTGAGACTCCGAAAATGCGTTCAAGAGGCTAACGACCCGAATCTCTCGAAAGGGCTGCACCGCCCAAAGCGTCTGCCTTAGTCGAAGCGTCTGCCTTAGTCGAAGCGTCTGTATCGCCTGAAGAGTTTGTGTCGCTCGAAGAGTTTCCGGAATCAAAGTCTTCAGCAGGAGCGTCTATCTCACCAGATCGTGCAGGTTTGCTCTCAGGCACGAGCACCGCAGCTAGAAAATCACAAGCTTTCTTCAGAGCTCCGGGATTCATGGCCGCCTGCATGTGCCCCGCATTTGCAATGCTATAAAACTCGGTCTTCACCCCTGCCGACTTCAACGCAAAAAAACATGCCTTGGTCCAAGCCTCCGGAACAAGCATGTCAGCGGAACCGTTGAAAAAGAAAAGCGGTGCATCCGCTGCATCAACGAACGCAGCTGTGGATGCCTCCAAGAACAACTCTTTCTTACTGGTCAGATCCCCACCCATCCAGAACTCGGCCCAACGTCCGTTATCGGGAAACCAGCGAAAATCAGTTGGAGCTCCCCCCGCAGCGGCTACCTGAATCCGTGTGTCGATGTTTCCATTGGCGTCGCTCGGCGGCTCTCCTGTCGTCGCCAACAACGAAACCAAATGACCACCGGCCGAATATCCAATCGCGCCAAGTCGATCAGGGTCGACTTTGTATTGTGAGGCATTTTCACGAATCCATCGGACCGCCATCCGACAGTCCTCGATTTGTGCGGGGAACTTATGCTGGGGAGCCAGCCGATAGTCGATCGCAAAACAAACAAATCCACGCTCGGCAAGCTCCGTTGCATAAGCTCTCAACTGCCTGCGATTTCCACTTCGCCAAGCTCCACCATGCACAACCAGCACCGCCGGATGTTGTCCGCCTGCCTTCGGGATGAAGGCATCCAGCAACAGCGCGCGATCACCAACCGTCGAATACGTTATTTTTTCCTGAATATCAAACGAAGGCTCGCCGAGTGCTACCCCGGCAAACATCAACAAACAACAGAAAGCCGACACGCGTAGCATCATCCCTAGATCTCTTGCCCGAGTAGCGAAACACTTCATCACAAATTTGTAGTGACATTCTATGACAGGCAGTGAACCTTCCCTGTGTCGATCTGTAACCGACAACAAAAAGCTCAGAAAGTCACAAGGTCAGAAATGTACTTTGGCAATTCCAACCGGCCAACTTTCCTTAAACTCCCATCGCTGGCAATTTCATACCCCAACAGCGATTCACCCTCAAAACAACTCACCAGTAAGTACCGCCCATTTGGTGAAAGTGACATACCCCAAGGGACTCCCTCGGTCTCAGTTAACCCCAACACCTTGAGTTTCCCATCCTCTTGCACCTGGTACCCCACAAGTCGATCAAAGTTCTGACGACGTCCACGAATTGCCGAAAAGAGGAACTTGGCGTCGGGTGTGATCACGAGATCAGAAGCAGACAGACCATCTTTTGATTTACTGCGGGGAAGCACGTCGCAGAGCTGATTGAACGTAAGTTGGCCGGTCGTTTGTTGGTCGTAAACGGATACACCCACATGTTGTTCATTGCTGAAGTAAACAATTGGCAACGAAGGGTGGTAGGCAATGTGCCGTGGTCCTGTGCCTTCTGGTGGCCCAGCGTTCTTGGGCGTCATTGCTAAGACCTGGCCGGTCTCACTGTTGAACGTATATTGAAATAGCGCATTGGTCTGCTTCACGTAGGGGACGTACAGGAAACGGTTGTTTGGTGAGGTCAAGATACAGTGAGCATTTCGACGACCTTCATCCACCGTCACAACATGTTCACCGATCGAACCATCAGGCTTTAATCGATAAACATCAAGCTGACCCTCGTGATAGTTTAAACCCAGCAGAAACATGCCGGTCCTATCAACGCTCATGTACGCATACCCGTGTTCGAAGGTCACCGCACTCACGTTTTCACAAGCACCGGATTCATCCAAGCGAACCATTACTCCGGGAGTGATACTCTTCGAACCATCCCACTGAGTTTTGGGGGGTGCAACATACAGGGCTGCCTTTGTCGGATGGCGACAAATAGTGGCTGCCGCGAATCCAAGTGGCACCTGTTCAGACATTTTGAACTCGAATCCCGCCTTCCCCATTTCCGCCCTTATGACAAGCAATTCCTGAGTCGATCGACTTGGGGCGTAAACGTGAAATGAATCCTGCGCGACAACTGGGTCAGCCCCAATCACCACAACAAAAAAAGTCGCCAGCAGACCGTACATGCAATGCCTTTTCATTTCCCTGATTTCCAAACATTAGGTTGGACCAATACTATCGAGCAAACACGTGGACGAAATTCTACAACAATCTCGACCAACCCAAGGCTTTTCGCAAACCTTCTCTTTAGAATGCAACACCGCGAGATGCCTTCAACTTACAAGAAGCGATTCCACAACTTGAACTTGTTTGTGCCAAGCCTCACCCGAACAGATCGAATGACACACCACAGGCGGTATAATTTAGACCAACCGGGCACTAAACAGCCGAACCAAGAAGAATGTACATCCCCTGGTGTACTAAAATTCGGCATAGACAACTTCCGAGATGCTTTTAATGCGGGCCACCATGCAACACTTCAAATACAAAGCCACTGTGGGCAGCTTGCTAACCTGCTTCGCAATTGTGTTTGCGATTCCCTCCCTGCACGCTGACAGCGAGAACACCTTCGAGGCCGTCGCCCCTGTGCTCATCCGTCACTGCTTGCAATGCCACCAAGGCAGTGAGCCCGGCGGAGGCCTGAACCTGACGACTGCAGAACACTTCGTGGCTGGTGGTGACAGTGGAAAACCGACGAACAACGGCACTCTCAAGAACAGCCTATTATGGGATCGCGTCTCAAACGGTGAGATGCCACCGGAATCAACATTATCTGAGGCCGAGTTAGAAAGCATCAGAGCTTGGATCCACGCCGGGGCACCATGGCAAGATCGGAAACTACACCTGTTTGACATGACCACCGAGCAAAGGGCAGGAACGGATTGGTGGTCGCTGCAACCATTGAAGCAGAGTACCATCCCCGCGGATTTCCGTAATGAACCGAATCCTATCGATGCATTTGTCAAAGCGAGGCTACACAGCTGCGAACTTGAACTTTCACCAGAAGCCGATTCCGCAACGCTGTTTCGTCGCCTGTCATTGCATTTACATGGCATGAACCCCTCACAGAAAGCCTACATCGACCTTACTGATTTTGACCACCACTACAACGAACGCGTTGAAATCTTCCTTAACTCACCTAGATATGGAGAACGCTGGGCAAGGCACTGGCTGGACCTCGCTCGCTTCGGGGAAAGCAACGGATTTGAACGTGATAAAGCTCGCCCTGACGCTTGGCGTTATCGCGACTGGGTAATCGAAGCGTTTAACAACAACATGCCCTACGATGAGTTTTGTCGAATGCAGATCGCAGGTGATTGCCTTCCCAAAGCAGGAACGGATGGAACGATAGCCACAGGATTCCTGGTTGCGGGAGCTTACGACGATGTAGGCCAAAGTCAGCAAAGTGCTGCCATGCGAGCAGTCGTCCGCCAAGATGAATTAGAAGATTATGTCGGCACGGTTAGCCAAGCTTTCCTGGGCCTGACAACAAATTGCGCACGTTGCCACGACCATAAATTCGATCCCATTCTGCAATCAGAATACTACTCTTTGTGCGCGGCTTTAGATGGTGTGAAACCCGGACGACGGAACGTTACACCTGCTGCTGTCCTTGCAGAGACGGAAAAAGAGATCAGCAATCTCAAGCGTCAGATTGACGAAACCGTAACACGCCTGAAAGAATTGGAAAGCAGCATTCGACAAGAGGTAAACAAAAAACTCTTCAAAAACCGCAAACATCAAACTGTCGTCCTGCAGCCCATCGCTCATTGGGATTTCGACCGGGGCTTCAATGACACACTGGGAACGCTTCACGGTAAAGCAGAAGGTGGAGCATTTTCAAAAGACGGAAAACTTATCCTCGATGGCAAGAAGGCCCATGTCCTAACCGAGGCATTGGAACAACCCCTTCTGGAAAAAACATTAGTCGCAACGGTTTACCTTCAGAACCTTGAACAAGGCGGAGGTGCAGCAATCTCCCTGCTCTCAGATGCTCCCAAGCGTTTCGATGCCATCGTGTTCGGAGAACGCCAAACGGGAAAGTGGATTGCAGGAAGTGAAAACTTTGTACGCACCACAGATCTATCAGCACCGGCTGAATCGAGGGGAAGTGAATCCCGACAGCCAATTCATATGGCGATCAGCTACGCAGCGGATGGCACCATTTCCGTTTATCGAAACGGCGATGCTTACGGGGCGTCCTACAAGAGAGCCAATCCAGTTTACTATCCTGAAAAAACCAGAGTTGGATTTGGAATTCGTTTGCTACCTGTTGGTGGAAACCGAATGCTAACCGGACAGATCGAAGACGCGAGCCTCTATGACCGTGTACTCACTGCAGAAGAAATCAGAAGTTTAGCGATGGGCCAAAAATTCATCCGCAATGAAGAACTTTCAGCGATGATCCCGAAAGAACAGAATGCTTTACGGGGACGGCTTCGAGATGAGCGAAATCGGTTATTAAAGAAAAACATCCAAGTGCGCAAACAGTACGCCTACGCTGTTCAACCGAGGCAACCCCGACCGACTCACCGACTCATTCGCGGCAACACAAATGAACCAGCAGAGCTTGTGATGCCAGCAGGGCTCGCAAGTATTCAGGGGGTCAACCCATCCTTTGAACTGCCAGCCAATGCGACGGACCAAGAACGGAGGAAGAAGTTGGCCGAATGGATCACAAATGAAAAGAATCCTCTCTTTTCGCGGGTCATTGCGAATCGGATTTGGCAACACCATTTCGGTACGGGAATCGTGCGTACCCCAAGCGACTTTGGATTCACCGGTGGTAAACCCTCACACCCAGAATTACTGGATTTTCTCGCCAATCATCTGATTGAATCGGGATGGAACCTGAAGGAATTGCATCGCCTCATCGTGACATCCAAGACATGGAAACAGGCAGTAACCGAAAACACCCTCGGCAACCAAATCGACGTCGGCAATCGTCTGCTGTGGCGGGGCAACCGTAGCCGTCTGGATGCAGAATCCATTCGCGACTCGATTTTGCAGATGGCTGGACAACTGAATGAATCGGGCGGTGGACCATCTTATCAGGACTTCCGGACATTCAACTTCAACAGCCAGTTCTACGAAGTGCTTGATCGTGAGGGACCACAATATAATCGTCGTACAATCTATCGCATGATCATTCGTTCCGGACGGCATCGTTTGCTTGATGTATTCGATTGCCCCGATCCCTCGGCGACAGCACCAAAACGAAGTCGCACGACAACACCCTTGCAATCACTGTCGCTGTTGAATCACCCGTTTACCATTCGCATGTCGGGTCATTTCGCCCACCGAGTACGGAACGAAATGGGCCAAGATCTGACTGATCAAGTGACGCGTGCAGTGCAATTGGCGTGGTTTCGATTACCAACCCTGGAGGAACGGGAAACTTTCACAACCTTCGTAAAAGAGCATGACCTCGAAGCACTTTGCCGAGCCCTCATTAATAGCAACGAGTTTCTCTATGTTGACTGAAACCAAACAGAATCGTCGGTCGTGGCTATCATTCGCATCCAGTGGCGTGGGTAGCCTTGCCTTGGCAGATTTACTGAGCCGAGAATCACGCCTGTGCGCAGGAAATGTTCCACCAGAAGCATCTGATCCCGCACCACACCATGTCCCACGGGCCAAGCGGGTGATTCACATTTGCATGTTTGGCGGGCTCAGTCAGGTTGACTCCTTTGACCACAAACCGGAGCTCTCAAAGTTGCATGGCAAGTCACTTGCAAGCGAAGAGAAGCCTGATGTGTTCTTTGGCAAAGTTGGCTTGCTGAGGAAGAGTGATTGGAACTTCAAACAACATGGGCAGAGTGGACTCTGGATATCTGACCTGTTCCCAAATCTGGGTGAGGTTGCCGACGAGTTGACCGTGGTCAACTCAATGTACGCCGAAACTTCGAATCACACCCCTGCAACATTCCAGGAAAACACCGGCTTTCGACTCAATGGCTTTCCTACGTTTGGCGCTTGGATGTCTTATGGTATGGGAAGCGAGACAGACGAACTGCCGTCCTACCTCGTGATTCCAGATACACGTGGTCTCCCGGCTGGTGGATCAATCAACTGGAGCAATGGGTTTCTACCTGCGAGGCACCAGGGCGTGCTCATGCGCAGCAAGGGCAAACCTGTCGACGACCTGTTTCCGCCCCAAAGTATCTCGGCTGACCGCGACCTTGAGACACGCCGCTTGCTGAATGACCTCAATCGCAGACATTTCAGCACCCGCAGCACCGACGACGAACTCGCTGCCAGAATTGGAAGCTATGGTTTGGCCGCAAAGATGCAGATGGCAGTACCCGAAGTGACCGACCTCAGTAAAGAAACAGCTGCAACACAGCGACTTTATGGTCTTGGGAATCCAGAAACTGAAGATTTTGGACGTAGTTGCCTGCTAGCACGCCGACTGTTGGAAAAAGGGGTGCGATTCGTCCAACTCTATTCTGGGGGTGCATTCGGTTCCCCCAGAATCAATTGGGATGGACACGAAAACATGAAGCAGAACCATGGACGAGAAGCGGGTCGGGCAGACAAGCCTTTAGCAGGTCTGATTCAAGATTTGCGTCAACGCGGAATGCTGGATGACACCCTTGTGATCTGTACTTCAGAATTTGGACGCACCCCTTTCACGCAATCGGCGTCCGACCAACTCGGAATAGGTCGCGACCATAACCAAAATGGATTTTCGATCTGGATGGCAGGAGCCAAAATGCCCGGTGGACGCACCTATGGGTCCACGGATGATATCGGTTGGAAAGCTACCGAAAAACGCACCAGTTGGCCTGACCTGCACGCAAACCTGCTGCACCTGCTAGGCATCGATCACGAACGCCTTTCTTACTACCACAATGGGATCCAACGGCGTCTTACCAATGTGCATGGATCAGTGCTGCCCGAGTTGATCGGCTAATTCACAATTGGATGCTAAATATGGCTGCCCTCAGACGACGGTTCACTGCGTGAAATCGTCGTCAGGCATTGCAAACAAACCCACAAAATCCCCATTCCGATTGATAGCAAAGCTAATGTCGATTGGTATTCACATCGATTAACAAGCTGGGCCTTGGCAGCACCCTCGAGGTGAAATTGCTCCGACAAATGATTGCAAAGCCACAAGCGACCGCTGAATACACCCTTAATCACGGGTTTTAGACGATATCGGTGTCGAGTTCGCTCGTAAGGCAAGTGAATGCACAAGGATTCCAAAATCGAAGCTTCGTCGACCTGTTGAGCGATCATTCACCGCTTAAAACGACCTATCGGTAGTTCCGCCCGTGGATCTAAGATCGGCATGCACTGCGGGAACGGCGATTGCCTTCCCTCTGGCCTCTACCATTCCGCGCGCACAGGGCTACACCTGACGGATTGGGCGATTCGCCAACAGGACGAACCATGCACGAACGAACTCAACGAACGACCGCAAGATTGCTGTTCGTGTTCTGCTGCGCGGTTCCGACTTGCTTTACCTGCCTGTGCATATTGATGACTTGGACGCCATGGTATCACCACCGTGCCCTGCAGAGGCTTGAGTCTGAGCTCTCCCTAACGACAGGCCTTGCGATCGAAATTGAAGATTTTGAAAAGGCAACACCTTCGAGTTTCCGTTTACTCGGTGTCACGATCAGAGAACCAGAAACGACACACGAAATCGCACGAATCCGAAAAATTGAACATGTTACCGAGGGCGGTCAAGTAACGATTCTTCTGCAACAGCCAGAGATCCAGGCAGCAGAACTCAAGGGGATCTGGCAATTACTTCATCAACGTTTCCTCTGCCGCCCCGATTTAACGGCGATGCCCGTGCGAGCATCCGCCAATGACTTGACGCTGCACAGTCGCACAGGAGCGATAACGTTGAAGGACGTGGACGCATGGATCGTCCCTCGCGAGGATGCAGTGGAGGCGACCTTGGCCTGCCTTCCTGCAAATTCCATTTATGATACGCCCATCAATATCATGGTCCGCCGTGATCGCAGTGGCAAACGTCCCGCAACCAGATGGTCACTGGACACCCGGGGCACTGCCCTGCCCTGCTCTGCGATCGCAGACTTCCTGCCCGAAATGGAAAAGCTTGGCGTCAATGCTGAATTCGCTGGCACCATGACATGGCAGATCGAAAAAAACCACTGGTGGATTGATCTTGGTGGATCAAGATTCACCGATGTTGCGCTCGATCGAATATTCGAACGGAACTCTCATCGCCTTAGTGGCACCGCAACATTCGAGTTTGATCGCTGCCGCATTGATCCGCACTCCAAACGAAGCGACATCTCTGGTTCCATCATTGCCAAAAATGGCCAGATGGGTCGTAGTCTGTTAATGGCTGCTAATCAGAATTGTGGATTCGAGATACGACTCCAGGATCGCCTGATCGATCAACATGGTGACATCCCCTTCGACCTTCTGGGACTCGGATTCAACGTGAACAACGCCCAGATCAATCTGACTGGAATTTGTCGTAACGAAGTGGGCTACGAGGGATTCCCAACTGACGTAGCGTTATGCCTTGATGGATTTCCAATCGTCTTTTCAACACCACGCAATCTGGACTCGTTGAGTGTCCTAAAAGTTGTAGCACCCAACTACAGTGTCGCAGTTCCCATGTCTGATCAAACTGACTGGTTGATGAATATCCTGATTCCTCCCAGTCGACCGATGCCAACGAATGAGCCTCGCATTCGATCCGCCAACAACTGGCATGGCGGCCCCACTATTTCACAACCCCAGTGATGTTGCTTTCCCAAGTCTGAGTTCCATGCAGTCGATTTGCGATGAACTCGTCAGCAGTGCAACCGGCAAGAAGATTATCCCTCCATCGTGGGATTGCCACACGCACCAACGGTGCCAAAGATCGGTTGCTGCAAACCATCCCCACCGTACTGTTGCCCAACATCACGGTTAACGCTCCGCCGCAACCAGAGCGTTCAATGCAAACGCC
>Ga0315315_10001012_pt1 | contig 25357 bp, 10 predicted proteins | sample M140m3416metaG_FD_203699 | JGI IMG/M metagenome (GOLD analysis project Ga0315315, IMG submission 203699) | Ammonia-oxidizing marine archaeal communities from Monterey Bay, California, United States - M1 40m 3416 | ecosystem: Environmental > Aquatic > Marine > Intertidal zone | place: USA...
TCTCAAATTGGTTGGGTTGAAGTTTCTGGTGAAGAAGGACAATCAGGTTACTTATGGTACTTAAAAGCTTCTGGTGATACAAAAGCTAGATTTTCTGATTACTTAGAAATGGCAATGATGGAATCAAGATTAACTTCAGGTACTGCGCCAGCTGCTCATCAAGGTGGTAATATTGCGGGTACAGAAGGTCTTTGGGCTGCTTTAGCAGATAGAGGTAACTTATCTGATGCTTTAGATGGATCAATTTCTCACTCAGTTGCATTAGGTGAATTTGATCTTATCATAGCTGAGCTTGATAAACAAGGTGCTATTGAAGAGAACATGATGTTCTTAAACAGAGATCTTGCATTAACTATTGACGACATGTTAGCAGGTGCTAATGGTGGTGTTGCTGGTGCTGCTGTTTCTGGTGTACACGGTGGTAGAGGTACTTCTTACGGTGTATTTAACAACGATGCTGATATGGCGTTAAACTTAGGTTTCTCTGGTTTCAGACGTGGATCTTACGATTTCTACAAATCTGATTTCAAATATCTAAATGATGCTTCTACTAGAGGTTTGATTAATGCAACTTCTGCAACAAGTGCTATCACTGGTGTTATGATACCAGCTGGTGTTTCTTCTGTTTATGACGAAACTTTAGGAAAGAATCTTAAGAGACCTTTCTTACATGTACGTTACAGAGCTTCTAACATGGAAAGCAGAAAGTACAAAACTTGGACTACTGGTTCGGTTGGTGCTACTACTTCTGATTTAGATGCGATGGAAATGCACTTCTTATCAGAAAGATGTTTAGTAGTACAAGGTGCTAACAACTTTGTATTATTCAAAGGAACTAACGCAGGTATATTCAACTAGACAATAGTTCTTATTAACTTTAAAAGGGGAGGAAAACTCCTCCCCTTTTTTTTAACTTATTAAATTATATATTATTATGGCAAAAAAACAAGAAACAAAAACAGAGGTGGCTGTAGAAACTCCAGTAATGGAAGTACCACCGGTTGTAAAACAACCAAAAAGAAAAGAACCAACCAACAGAGTTATTGATGGTTGGGAAGTAAGAGACAGAGTGTACAAGTTGAAAGGTGATTTAACACCATTGTCTTATCATGTTGGTAGTAGAGGTAAATATTATTTTGACGAAGAAAAAGGTTATGAAAGAGAAATTTTATTAACTGAAAATCAAAACACTCCTTTTGTAGATGAATTTAAAGGTCAAGTTAGACCAGGTAGAATAATTTTTAGAAACGGTGTTTTATTTATTCCTAGAAATAAAATTATGGCGCAAAAAATAATGTCAATATATCACCCATCTGTCAATAAACTTTGGGAAGAAGATAAACCAAAAGAAGTTGCAGTTACACAATTAGAAAACCTAGATCATCAGTTAGATGCAATGATAGCTGCTAGAACTATGGATATAGATACTGTTGAAGCTATTATGCGTACAGAGGTTGGATCTAAAGTGACTAAGATGACTTCTAAGGAGCTTAAAAGAGATATACTGATATTAGCAAAGGAAAGACCTAGTTTAGTGCTTAGCTTAATGGAAGATGACAATATACATCTTAGAAATATAGGTATAAAAGCTGTTGAGCAGAATATATTAAATCTTTCAGGAGATCAAAGAACGTTATCTTACACTTCTAACGGTAGAAAACTAATGAATATTCCTTTTGATGAACATCCTTATTCAGCTATAGCTGCATGGTTTAAAACTGATGAAGGTATGGAAATTTTAAAAACTGTCGAGAAACAATTAGTATAGTAAACAATATATATGCGATCACCCTTCGGGGTGATTGCTTATATTAAAAAAAAATATAAATGGCGAATAATAGCATAAGTATAGATACAGTATATCAAAGAGTATTAGCTCTAGCTAATAAAGAACAAAGAGGCTACATCACGCCACAAGAATTTAACTTGCATGCTAACCAAGCTCAATTAGATATATTTGAGCAATACTTTTATGACTTAGCTGCCATGATTAATTTAAAAGCTAGAGGTGAAGATCCTGCAAAACCAGGAACTAACAATCCTTTAGAACCTGATTTTGGAGACACGGTCAATATAATCAGAGAAAAAATCTCTTTGTATAAAGGTGCTGATGTTGCTTTAGTATATACAGCGGCAAACAAATCTTATAGTTTACCACCTCTAACAGCAAGCACTATATACAGAACTGGACGAATGTACTATTCTGGTACAGATGGATCGTCAATTCCAATGAAACTTATCGAACAAACAGATGTTACAGCTATAGTTGAAATGTACAACGCAAGAAACAATAGTAGATGGCATACAGCTGATAGTCCTGACTTTTTTTACACTGAAAATACTGACGGTAGTTTTTCGTTGTACAAAGAAAATGCCACAACAGCAGTGTCTACAGCTAACCAACTAAAAGTTGAGGTTGTAGCTACAGTACCACCAGAGGTTAAATGGGGATATGTAGTTGTAAACGAAAAAGCTTTATACAATGGTTCAACATCAACTGACTTCACGATGCATAAGTCTGAAGAAACAAACTTAGTTATAAAAATATTAGAGTTAGCTGGTATAACTATAAACAAACCAGGTTTAGTACAAATAGCTTCTAACGAAGAATCACAAAACATTCAACAAACAAAATAAGATATGCCAAATAACTTAATAACATTAACACATAAACAGTATTACGAGGGAACTGATAATTCGCAGTTGACTGGTGATGGTGTTCAAGGTAGTTATCAGTTTATTAAAATGACTGATTTAATAAACGATATAATGGCTACTTACTGTCAACTAGATAAAATGCTAGAAGGAACTAGGCTTTCAGATGTAACATACCATGCGCATAGAGCTTTGCAAGAGTTAAGTTTTGATACTTTTAGATCTGTGAAAGCTATGGAAATAGAAATCCCACCATCTTTAATGATGTCACTACCTCATGACTATGTAGGTTACACAAAAGTAACTTGGATAGATGAAAGTGGTTTGCAAAGAACTTTATACCCAGCAATACTAACAAGTAATCCAGATGCTTACCTTCAAGACAGTAATGATAATTTAACTTTTGACACTAATGCTCCTAACGATAGTTTATTAGCCGCTGATTCTAACACTTGGGGTAAATACAAAGCCGCTACAGACGTTAACAACTCAACAGAAAAATATGATGATAGCGATCTTTTAGAGTCTACTAGAGGTAGACAGTATGGTAGCGAACCTAGACATATGAATCAAAATGGATCTTTTTATATAGATTACAGAAGAGGAAGAATTCATTTTAGTGGTAATTGTGCGGGAAAAACTGTAACCTTACATTATATAAGCGATGGAGTTGGAAAATTACAATCTCATACTGGTGCATACGAAGATACAGCTAATGTACAAGATGATTTTATAGTTCATAAGTTTGCTCAAGAAGCTTGTATAAAACATGTTTTGTACGCTTGTATGCAAGGTAGAAAAAATGTAGATTACAATATGTTACAGATGCTTAAGAAAGAAAAATTTGCAGAAACTAGAAAAGCAAAAATAAGATTATCAAATATAAAAATTGAAGAGATTACTCAAATATTAAGAGGTAAGTCTAAATGGATTAAACACTAAAATAAAACATGGCTGAATTAAAAAGAAATTTTTCTAATGCAAAGATGAATAAGGATATGGACGAGAGGGTTTTACCTTCTGGTCAATATCGAAATGCTTTGAATGTCCAAGTTGCTAGTTCTGATGGGTCAAACCTAGGCGCTTTACAAACTATACTTGGTAATACAGTCGTTAGTAGTGCTGAAGCAAACGAACATTCTAAGTGCGTTGGAAGTGTTACTGTTGATCAAACAAATAAGATATACTACTTCATATCTAGAGGTGGCGGTGGTGGTGATACTGCAGTGCCAGATATTCAAAAAGATTTTATAATTGAGTATGACACTATACTTCAAACAACTAAATTTGTTTTTGTTGATATTTTTAGTGCTAAAGCAACTGTTTCTGCGAACAACACTGGTTCAACTCAATATCTAGATATTAATACTGGTAGCAATAACTGGACACATGGAATAAGTGTTGGAATGATGTTGACGGGAACATTAAATGATCCAGGCAGCTCTGCTATTTCTCAACTTTCACCTTCCGATGAAGTTGAAGTAACAGATGTGGTTTCACAGGGTGGTAATGTTTGGAGAATATATTACAGTAATCCAACTACGTTTAAAGCCACAGCAAATGATGTTGTCAGATTTGTTTCTGAAAGAGTTTTAAATTTTAATCATGCCGTAAAAATACACAGTATAAACCATCTTGAGGGTATGTTGTTTTGGACTGACGGCGTTAACGAGCCTAAAAAAATAAATATAAAAAGAAGTTTAGCTGGTACTGGTGGTTTAGGCCCTTTGGTTGGTTGGAACTTAACTCAAACCACAGCGCAAAACTTAGCGGCAGGTTTAATAAATACAAGTATTTTTCCTGGTGACAATGGTAATTTTCACACTAGACTAACTAAAAGAAGAAGCGAAACATCTTCAGCTTTAGAGATTTGTACTAATAGAGTAGCTTCTTTACCGGTTGAAGTTAGAGAAGATCATGTAACTATCATTAAGCCGTGTCCAAAAAAACCTTTAGAGTTGTGTATGTTTACACAATCTCCAGACAGAGTTAATGATTCAGACGAGGTAAACCCTATATTTGCAACTACAACTTCTGTTGCTTTTGGAGACTCAGACGGGCCTTTTGAAGTTGGACATCCCATGACAATAAGTTTTGGTACAGAAATAGATCTTAGGGTTGGTGATACAATTCTACTAGTCCAACAGTCTAGCAATTTAAGCCCATCAGAGTTTGCGTTAGACAAAGCTTTTGTTCAAGCTACAGTTGTTGATCCACTTCCATTAGGTACAAACCCACCTAACGTTTTGTCAACAGGCGCTTTCAATATAATAATAAACAGTGTTAACAGTGGCGCTGGTAGTATTGCAGAAAACTGGTTTTGTAGAGTTGAACTTGAAAGACCTATATTTGAATATAAATTTCCTAGATTTTCTTACAGATGGAGATACCAAGATGGTGAATACTCTACGTTCGCCCCGTGGTCTGAAGTAGCTTTTGTACCTGGAGATTTTGATTATATGCCTAAAAAAGGTTTTAATCTTGGTATGACAAATAGATTAAGATATTTAAAATTAAAACAATACTTCCCTGAATTTTCTGCACTACCAGAAGACATTGTAGAAATAGATTTACTATATAAAGAAGCAGGAAAATCAACAGTATACACAGTTAAAACAATTAAACCATCACATGGATCACCTACGTGGGCAGATTATAAAAGTAACTATAAAGAAAGAGGTGTTTTTGAAATAACATCAGAAATGATACACGCTGTTGTTCCTAGTAATCAACTTTTAAGACCTTGGGACAATGTTCCTAGAAAAGCTGATACTCAAGAAATATCTAGCAATAGACTTATATATGGTAACTACCTGCAGAACTATACTATAGACGAAACATTAAAACTTCAAGTAACAGTTAAAAGTGAAGTTATACCTGATAGTAAAATAGCAGATTATGAAGAAGCAAACATATCAGTTAAAAGTTTAAGAACTTATCAAATAGGTGTTGTTTGGTCTGATAGCTATGGTAGAGAAACACCAGTTATGGTTCCTAAAACAGGTGGGTCTATAACTATACCTAAGAAAAGTTGTGTTCTTAAAAATCAGTTAAGAGCTAAAATAATGGAAGATGTTGTTGTTCCAACTTGGGCTGAGTATGTTAGCTACTATGTTAAAGAAACTTCTAACGAGTATTACAATTTAGCTATGGATCGTTTTTATGATGCTGAAGATGGTAATATATGGTTGTCATTTCCTTCTGCTGAAAGAAACAAGGTACAAGAAGATACATATTTATATCTCAAAAAACAACATGACAACGAGACGGCTGTAACTGAAAAAGCTAGATACAGAGTTATTGCTATAGAAAATGAAGCTCCTTTGTTTATCAAAAAGAAAAGAAGAAGTTTTGGTTTTGAAACAATAGAGTATCAATCAGTTGGTTTACCAGAAGAAGGAAGAACTTTTATAAGAGTTTCAAAAAGTCAATTTGATGGTGCGTTTGGATCTATTTTTGGTCCACCAGTTTTAGACAATTTACAACTTCGTATTGGAGGTACTGACGGTACAAATATATTAACTTCAGACATTTACGATGTAGTATCTGTTGCTGTAGATGGCAGCTGGGTTAAGGTAACTATTGCAGAGCCTTTAGGCACAGAGGTTAATGCTATAGCTGTTTTAAATGCTACATCACAAATGAAACTTGAAATGTTTCAAAATGTATTTGAAGACAAACCTGAGTTTGATGGTAGATTTTTTGTAAAAATATTAAAAGATTTAACATTAGAAAAACAACTACTAACTACTTTCGAACAATCATTCGCATATAATGTAGTAGAAACAATGCAAGTTGGTTACTTAAATAACCAAGATGGTTCACCAAGTCACGCAACTAATTGTACAAAATGGTGGTGTCAATTTAAACAATATCACAACGGTGGTAGTCACACATCTACAAAAAACAGATGGATAATTGACGATCAAGATACTTACCAACCTGATTTTGCTACAGACAATATAAATAGAGGTGGAATGTATAACTACCCTAGAGTTTCTAGCACTAGCACGCCTCAAGCAGGTGCTCATGGTTACATGGATATAAGTTATGCTACTGTAGGCCAAGGTAGTGGTATGTGGGGTGAAGGCACTAAATTTACTATACCTTGGAATAGACTTAAGGTAGAAGGAACTTTATTTAGGTTTAAACAAGACCCAGCTCAGGTTGTTTATAAAATAATAGGTGTATCAGGAAGACTTGGCTCTGATGTTAATGCTGGTGAAGGAGCTGTTCTCTCAGGAGCTAACCAAACACCGGGTCAATACAATCAATCTAACACAAGTGGTACCTGGATTCTTGGTGATAACACAACGCCACCTTTGATTGGAAGCGCTGCTGATTATGCTTGGAATTGGGTAGGTTCTGGTGGTAACGCAAATGATGACGATAATCAAAGAATTAGTCTTAGAATAAAAGTTGACAAGTTATGGGGTAGTAGTTCTCAACATATTTTTGATGATTCATTTATGGCGCCTATGAATGTTAGAGACACACCTGGCGGTCCATTAAGACCGATAGTAAATGGAGAAAGATATGACAAAGCTGTAGCTGGTGGTACTGCACATGGTACTGCTTATCCTTTTGGACACTACCACAACTGGTACCCGTTCACAAGTGACACTGGTGCTGTGTTAGATAATGCAAACCAAATACAATCTGGAACTGTTTATGATGGTACTCATTTTCACACAGCAAATCCTAACTATGGAGATCAAATGCAGTTATCACCATTATATCACTCTACATATCCTAGTCTTGCTTCAAAAGACTCTATCGGTACTGGTGGTGTAGCTGGAGGTTGGGATCAAAAACACGATATAACAATAGAATTTTTAGAACCTACATTATCTTCAGCAGGTGGTTCTGACGAAACATATAGTAGTGCTAACCCAGCTATTTGGGAGACAGAACCAAAAGAAGATGTTGGATTAGATATATATTGGGAGGCTAGTGGTAAAATGCCTTTAGATCCAGATCACAAACAAAACGAGTTGTTAATACCTTTAGGTAGTACTTTTAGATACCCACAAACTGGATCAACTTACGATGAGTATGAGGTTATTGATGTCAATAGTGTTCCTGGTAAAAAATATCTAAGTTTAGTAGACTTGAAACACATATACAACTCTAGTACAGGTACTGCTGCTTCACCTGCTAACATTCAAACAACAATACCTCACGACACGTTTGTTTGGTTAAAAAGATACAACCACTCTCAAATAGCTTTGTATATAAACAAAAGTGGTGGCGCGGCTAGTGGTCAAAGCCAAATGCAAGTTACAACTGGAGCTAACTCTATAAATCAAGTTAGTAATTTAATACAAGATGGTAGAAAACCTTTTAAAAGCCCTGTTGCTTTAGGTTGGTTCAATTGCTGGTCATTCGGAAACGGTGTTGAGTCTGATAGAATTAGAGATGATTACAACGCGCCTCAATATGATAACGGTGTAAAAGCTTCTACAACTTTAGCAACGCCTTACGAAGAAGAAAGAAGGTCTAGTGGGTTAATATGGTCAGGTATATTTAATTCAACTAGTGGTGTTAATAATCTAAACCAATTTATTCAAGCAGAACCTATAACTAAAGATCTAAGTCCTAGTTATGGTCCTATAAAAAAATTAGTTACAAGAGACACTAACACGTTAGCTTTTTGTGAGGATAAAGTTTTAAATCTTTTAACAAATAAAGATGCGTTGTTTAATGCTGATGGAAATTCTAATGTAACATCGACAAACAATGTTATAGGCCAAGCAACACCTATAAATGGTGACTATGGTATGTCGGCTAATCCAGAGTCTTTAGCCGTAACACCTATGGCTATATTTTGGTGTGATGCGTTTAGAGGTCAGGTATTAAAATTAGAAGGTGGTACAAGTATAACGCCAATTTCTGATACAGGTATGAAAGATTATTTCAATGACAACTTAAAAGATGTTGCTGAAGTAATAGGTTCTTGGGACGAAAAGAAAGACGAATATAATATAACTCTTGGTTATAGTAAAGTTACATACCCAACAACTACAACTGGTAGAGATTCTAATGGTGTTTATACTTCTATAAAAAATACTTTATCATGGAGTGAAAGAGTTAAGGGTTGGACTTCTTTTAAATCATTTGCCCCTGAACAAGGTAACACATTAAACAACGAGTACTACACGTGGAAAGATGGTAAAATGTACCAGCATCACGTGGAAAAAGACACTAGCGGAAACACTGTTAATGCTAATTATTTTTATGGAACACAGTATTATTCTGATGTTACTTTGATTTTCAACGATCAACCAGGTTCTGTTAAAAGTTTTGGTAGTTTAAATTATGAAGGAACACAATCAAGAGTGACACAAGGTATTGCTACGGAAAGTGATGGAAGCTCTAGTGATGGCCAATACGTTAATCTAAATACTAAGACTGGTTGGTATGTTGATTACTTAACAACTGACTTACAAGAAGTTGGAAACTTAGAGTTTAAAAATAAAGAAGGTAAGTGGTTTAGCACTATCAAAGGTGTTACAACAGAACTATCTAACTTAGATGAAAGAGAATTTTCAGTACAAGGTTTAGGTCTCGCACAAACTAACAACGTTAACCCAAAAACTTTACACAAAGTTAAGTTTAAACCTAGCACGGCATCTGCGTCTGGAACAAACTGGGACACAACGGCTGACAATCCAAACTGGAGAATACATCCAGATTCAGTATTTACTGATTACACTGCTGGTCAAACTCAAGGTACTTTTTACTGGGAAAGATACAGTGGAGAGTCAATAGATCCAGCCACAGCCCAAGGCTTGAGATATCTTGCACCTTCTTATAGCCATGTCACTATACCTGAAATAACAAACTTAGCAGAGGGAATAATTGATAACTTAAAAGACAATGGCTCTGGTGTATTTGTGTACAGTGGTTTAGATTTAGATGCCTCTGATTTTAGTGTTCCAGGAGGTACTTTAGATTCAACAGCTACAGCTCCAAATGGAGAAACTATTTATAAGTGGACTGATGACGGAAGCTGGAATGCTGACGCTGAGGTTCATTATGTAACATTTGAAAACACAGCTAAGGGCTACGATCCAAACAACACGATACTTTTTAAAGCGTATCACGACACGTTTACAATGCCAGCCGCAGACAAGGTTATACATTTTGATATTGATAGTACAGCACCTATTATAGTAACGCCTGGTCCTAGAAGACTTAAGCTTAGAGTTAGCACCACTGCTCCTGGTCAAGATCCAACTGGGTTAGTAGGAGGACATATACCGAGAGTTAGTGGAGCCGCGATTTGTGTTAATGATCCAACCTCAGCACAGCAACCAAACTGTGATTTAAGTTGGGGTGCTCCTAATAACAACAACTTAACAGTTAGTGGTATGGGTGGATTACCATCATTACATGGAACAGATTTACCTTGGACGATTACAACTGAGTATGGTGGTCCTCTTCCTGATGGTCTTACGACACCGATATTTACCCACACTTGGAGATCTTATGATGATATTATAGCTGATGGCCAAGGTGCTAGTATTTCAGGTTACGTTAATTGGGTTCTTGAAAGAAGAGAACTCGAAATTATTGACTACGGATCTGGTTACGCACCGTATTTAACCGTGACTTATGACGATATTTATCATACAGGTACAAATAGTAATTTAAGACGTGGGTCTACTGCAACAGTATATTACACGCCACCTCAAGACCCTAGCTTATTGCCTGACCCTAGCTACGCGGCTTTTAGTGCTATACCTATTCGTATACGAGAAATTTACGAAGTGTTACCGTTGCCTCCTGCTGCTCCAACACCTACATTGTTATCTTCATCTATAACAACACCAAGTCCGGTTACAGGTACAACTCAAATAATAACAATGAACACGAATGGTTCTGGTAAAGTTAAATTAATAGTTTATGATGTTACTCGAAACAAATACTACACAACATCAAATGACACTTGGGGCACTGGTTCAGTTCAAAACGAAATTTCTATTACAGGGAATAGCGCTGCTGAAACCATAACTCTACCGGCAGCTACCGCTACAGAAAATGCTTATCAATATTATTTTGCAGCATCAACTAACGATCCTGTCCTTGCTTTAGCTAGCGGTGTTCCAATAACTAGCGCGAGAGCAGATTTTAAACAACAAGCCCCTGTGACAACAAACTTTAGGTTTGAAGCCAAAACAAACACAACTAGAGTGCCAACGTTGGTTTCTGGCTTTGATCTTTTCTCTGGTCATATTGGTAAAGATACTGGGAAAGTAATAACCGTTAACTCTGTATACACGGCTGACTCTTCAAACACAATAGCTTTAAGTAGACAACCATTAGATAGTGACATAGTTGGAGGTACTAGGTTAATTAACACATCTACTAGTACAAGCTCAGGAGCAACTTTATTAAGAGTTGCAGCCGCTGATGTTGGGGACTTTCCATCAAACGAAACTATTGGGTTGTCAAACTTTTTAGTTTCTGAAGAGGCTACTCATAGAACAATTACATTTACTAGTGGAATATCAAAAAATGATAATCATGGTGTTGTTAGCGACGCTGATTATAATTACGCTGTTGTTGGTATGGAGGTTGAAAGTGGTCTTTACTTTCCCGCTGGAACAACTGTCGCAAGTAAAGCGATTGTAAGTGGTCAGAAAAACATAGTGTTTAGTGCTGGCACAACTATAGCTTTACCAGCGAACGGTTCTATCAATTTAATGGGAGCTATAAAAACTGGAACAAAAATAACAGCCATAGCAAACGTGGAAGGAGCAGCTGCTGTTAAAGATATAACTATAGCTCCTGCAGTTTTAATGGCTATACCAAGTGGAACAGAACTAGTAATAAGCAATGGTTTGGATTTTGTGTCTGATTTAACAGCTGTAGCTTTACCAACTGAAACTACAAGCGGTAGTTCTGGAAGTATAGTAGTATCTACAGTTTACAATAAAGAAATAGAAATAACTGGAACCATAACACTAACAGGTTCAGCTCCTGTGAATACAGATTTAACACTAAAACCTAACTTTATAACAGTATCATAATATGCCAGCAACATTAACATTCGCAAATTCATTAAACGTATCTTGCCAAGTAGGAGACACAGCTTACTATGTACCAACAGCTAGTTCTGGTGGTTTTACTATAAATTCAGCTAGTGTTATAGAAATAGGCGTTATAACATCTATAGTAGGTTTAGTTGTTACCGTTGGTACTAGTTTAGTTTCTGTGCCTAATGGTGCTTATATATTGTTTAGCAAAGATAATAAAGCAAACTTAAGCAGTGCGCTTGGCTACTACGCCGAGGTTAAGTTTAAAAACAATAGTACAGACTACTCTGAGTTGTTTTCTATAGGAGCTGATATATTCGAAAGTAGTAAATAACGCAAAAAAAGTGTGATTATTTAAGTATAATTAAATTAAATATGAATAAAGATATTAAATTATCTTCACGAAAGAAAATCTTAGATTTTCAAAAAGCGTTAATAGATGAAACTGATGGGGTGAGCATTGTTACACATCAAAACTCAGAGTTATTTCCACTCAAACACACTTTCGCAGATGGCATATATGTAAGACAAATGTCGATGCTACCTGGATCAGTTGTTGTTGGAGCTATACATAAACATTTACATGTTTGGTTTTTATTAACTGGACATATTTCAGTTGCAACAGAAAACAATACAGAAGATTACATAGCACCATGTTATGTAGTTGCAACACCAGGAACTAAAAGAGTTATATACGCAAACGAAGAAAGTATATTTGTTAATATACACAAAAACCCTACAAACTCACAAGATATAGAATGGTTAGAGAAAGAGATTGTAGCTAAAGATTTTAAAGAATATGAAGAATACATTAATAAAAATAAATAAGATATGAGTTTTTTACTAGTAGGTGCTGCGGCTGTTGGAGTTGGTGCTGGTGTAGCTAAAGCTATATCTGGTGGTAAGCAGAAAAAAGCTGCTAAAGCTGAAGAAGCTAAAGCTAAGGCTGAAATGCAAAAACAAAAAAATGCTTTTGCAAACTTAGACACCAGTAATCCTTATGCTAACATGGAGAACACGATGGAAGACTTAACGGTCAATCAGCAAGAAGCTGACTTCATGAAACAACAACAACAACAAAGCCAAGCAAACATAATGCAGCAAATGAAAGGTGCTGCTGGTGGATCTGGTATAGCTGCTTTAGCTCAAACGTTAGCTAATCAAGGTAGTATGGATGCTCAAAAATCAGCTATATCTATTGGTAAGCAAGAGTCTCAAAATCAACAATTAGAAAGACAAGCCGCTAGTCAAATACAAAATCAAGAAAGGCAAGGTGAGGTTATGTCTCGTGACATGGAAAGAAACAAGGTATCAACGTTGTTAGGTATGGCACAGTCTGAAAAAGCCGCAGCTGGTCAGAAGGTTGCTGCTGCAGATTCTAAAATGTGGTCTGGTATTACTGGTGCCGCAGGTTCATTGTCTTCTGGTTTAACTGGAATGTCAAACGCTGGCATGTTTGGTGGTACCGGAAATACTGAGCTTGAAGAAGAAACCCCTGTTCAAATGAAAGGTTCTCCTTTAAAAGCGGCAGACACAACGCTAGTGCAAGGAGCATATAATGCTGCTATTGGTGGAGCTAGACAGCAAGATGGTATGGCTCAAGGCATGGACGATCTTATGAAAATAAGTGCTGAAAACGTAAAGCAAATAGCTGCTAATAGAAAAGCCGCACAACAAAAAGGAAATGATTTGGCAGAAGGTATATTAGATACTGGTGGCGCTTTAGGCGCTAGTTGGTTAGACGCTACAAGAGGAGTTGTTGAAGGTATGCACGGTGATTATAAAAACGCGGCTGCGTTTGGAAAGAAAAACAAGAAAGCAAAAGGCATGCAAGACCTTAACACCTTGTCAGCTGAAATTGCTTCGGTTAAAGATTTAAACACTCAAATGGCTCAATGGCAAGACGACGGTGATTGGGTTGGTTCTATAACAGAGAAAGAACAAGGTGTTTTCAATGCTTTTATGGACGACAGTTCTCCTAAAAGAATTAAAAATGTAAACGGTAAAAGAGTTTATGAGGTTGAAACTCCAGAAGGTTGGATGACGACCAAAGAAATAGAAAAAATGGCTGAAGAGCATAAAAAAGATTATGGCGCTATGAAAGATATTAGAGCTCAGGTTATAGCTGCAAATGAAAGTGGTGGAGCTAGATCTAAGTCTGGTCCTTACGATCCTGATTTTGATTTAGCTAAAACAACATCTAATATGAATAGTTTGTTAAAAAACGCAAACATGAGATCAATAATAAACGACGAGGTTATTCCAGGTCAAGGTACTTTTGCTGATAACTTAAAAGAAAACCCAGAGATCAATGGATTAACTTACGCACAGCTAGGTTTAACTCCACCAGCTGGAGATGAAAATGGTATTATAGATGGTAATGAAAGTGAAGCTCTTTTAGCTGGAGAAACAAAAGATTTGATTTATGACGCTTTAACTAATCCTGAAAATGACAATTACGACGAAGAAACAACTAGAGGTTTAGTAGCCTCATACTTTAGCAAGTCTATTGAAAACAACTATATGGACGGTTATAATAAAAATGCTAAAAGCGAATTACCATTAGACTATTACTATAATTTACTAGAAAATTAAAAATATAATACATGGCTAATATCCAAGATGTAATAAAACAAATGCACGGTGCTGGTGAGTCTGATGAGCGTATTAAACAGGTTATAAACTCTTACAAGCAATCAAAAGCTCAGCAAGCTAAAGATATTGCTGACGCTAAGCGTATAGCTAGTTACATTAAAGTTCCTCAACAAAAAATTTATACTCCAAAGCCTGTAGAGGAAAAAGAGGTTACACAATCTGAGCAAACTACTCCTGAGTTTGACTATTCACAAATCGAAGGCAAAAACCCCGCACACACTAAAAAACTAAGAGAGTATCACAAAAGGATGCAAGAGGATCCTAACTTTGTGTATAATCCTAATACTGGTGGTTATGACAAGCAAAAGTCTTTAAACACTAAAGAGAAAAACGATCTTAACATATCTGAAGGTTTGAAAACAGTAGAAGAGCAAGAGCTTGAAATCGCTGAGAACAAACAAAAAGAACAGGAAGAGGCAGATCAAGCTTATTTAGAACAACCACACATAGCGTACAACGATATGGCTGACACTAGTTGGTTTGGAGACAAAGAAAATGATATGATAGAAAACTTGTCTAAACACTACGAAGGTCAAAACTTAACTTTTACTAAAATAGACGAGTTTGGTAGTGGTGTTGATGATGAAATAGAAGTTAGCGATTCATTTGGTAGAAAATTTAGATTTAGACCTGGTAAGGCAAATGTTAGGCATGGTTCTAGAGGTTATGAAAGAATGATGAAAAGACTTTACACTTGGATAGACAAAGGTAGACAAATGGAACTAGATGTAAAAAAGTCTGAAAAAATAGACCCTTCTGAAGTTGTATTACCTACCGATAATGTTAACCTTAGAAAAAAGGAGCTTGAAAATATTGTTGAGGAAGAGTCTATAGTTTCTAATAAAAATGTTGAAGCTAAAGAAGAGCTTGAAGAAATACAAGAAAGTGAAGATAACTTAGAGTTTGATGTAGATGTTAATAGAAAAGAAAAATTAGTTAAAGAGTATAATGATGGGCTCAAGTCTTTAACTGACAAGCATCACAATTATCTTGTAAATACAAAAGGCTTAGATCCAAACTCAGATGAGTATAAGTTAGAAATGGAAAGAGTTTTAAGAAATTATGACAAAAATTTTTCAAATTTAGGTGACGTAGAAAAATACCAAGGTGTAAGACAAGCTTATGCTGAGGACCGAGAGTTTAGTGTTACAACAGCAACACCTGAGGAGTATGAGCAATACCAAAAAAACAAAGATAAAAAAGAAAGACCAACCGTAACTAGAACAATACCTTTAGAAGAAAAAAAGAAAAAACAAACTGAAATTGCTCTTAGCGAAAAAGAAATTAATCAACTAGCTATAGAGAATTTAAAGAAAGATATAGTAAGAGGTTATAAAGGAGACATAGGTAAAGACTACGAAAATATTGATTGGAGTGATTGGCTTGGTGAAGACGAAGAGTGGAAACTTTTAGATGGTTTAAGTAGACAAGAAATAATGCAGTTAGCTGGTGTAAAGCAGAATAAGCAAAAGAAAGGTTTATTTGATTACATACCTATTGGTAGATCTAGCTTAACTCTTGGTGAGTTGATGGATAAAAAAGGGAGAGAGGGTAATTTGTGGGACTCTAGCAAAAAACAAGATCAAATAAATAAAGTTAAAGACAAAGTATTAAAGCATAAGAGTAGAAAAATAAATGATGCTTTTGATAAAAAAGAACAAGAATACAACTCTGTTGTAAAAACAAGCGAGTCTTTACAGGCTGAAAAAACCCAATTAACAAATAGAACTCAAGCGTTAAATGCTAGGATAAATCCTGTTATAAAAAGATTAGAAGAGATTGATGGTGAAAAAACTACCAAAGAAGCTGAGTTAGAAGAATTACACAATAAGATACAAAGTCAAAACCCTCAAACTCAAGAAGAGATAGACTCTTATAATAATGATGTTAATAACTATAAAAGTAAAATTAATAGTTACAATAATTTTATAAAAGCTTCTCAGTCTACTTATGAACAGTATGACAAACTATCACAAGAAGCGGAGACACTACAAGCACAAGGAGATGATTTTAATCAAAGAGCAGATTTTCATGTTAAAAGAGCTCAAAAGGTTGATGGTGAAATTAAATCTCTTAGAGAGGATAAAATAAACATAATGCAGGATTTTGGTAATCATTTAGTTGATGACATGTTTATTAGAACTAATGACTATGTTAGTATAGATGATTATGAAAAATGGAGAAAAGAAAATAAGATAGATGGTGGTTTTTTAGATATAGATACTTACGGTGTTTTTGCTAGTGGGATGTTAAACACTACCGCTAAATACTTTACAGGAACACCACTGCTAATTGTCAATGGTATAAACGAAGCTCTAGGTAAACCTGGTGGTGGAAATGACCACGACTATACTAGACTAGACATGTTAAATGGTTTGTATGAAAGGTACACTAATTACGATTATTTTAACTCTGCCAAAGATACTGATTACGAAACTGGCGAAAAAAGTTGGAGCGATAAAGGTGCTAAAGCTGTAGCTGAAGGACTTCCTTTTATGCTAGCTATTATGGCTTCTGGTGGTAAAGACGCTTTAAACCCTGCAGGGTGGGGTAAATTTATTGGTAAAAAAGCTTTAGACGTTGACTTTGCTAACAAGATTAGAATGGGTGTTACTGCTTTTAATATAACAGCAATGGACAATAAGCTTGAAGGTAAAAAAATGGGATTGTCAGATGGCCACGCCTCTATATACGGTGGTTTAATAGGTACTGCAACAGCTATTGTTCAAGGTATAATGCCTGATATAAATTTAATAAAAGGTGGTGGTGACGGTATACTTTCTCAAATATCAAAAGAAGGTTTAGCTGGTACTATAAAAAGCGTTGCAACAAAAGAAGGTGCTAGAATAGCTGGTGGTCAATACCTACAAAGAATAGGCTTAGAAGTTGTTGAGGAAGAGGTTGAGATGCTTTTACAAGATGCTGTTAAACATTCGTTTGGTCTACATCACACCGCAGAGTTTGGTGAGATTGATAACCATTTAAAGTTAATACATGACACAGCTTGGTTGACAGGTACAACTGGATCTGTTGGTGCTAAAAAAGATTTCAATAGAGTTCGTCAAAGAGTTTATAACGACTTAAAAGGTAACACGTCAGAAATGATGAAAACCATTGACTACATGGAAATTGAGTTAAGTAAAAAATTGAAGCAAGCTAAAAAAATCGGTGATACTGATGCTATAAATGATTATCAATTTGAAATAGATAAGTTAAAAAAGTCTAGACAATATATAAATAATTTTAAAAATGCTGTTAACGTTGCTCCTGAAAACGTAACAAACGAAGAATTACAATTACTTACTGAAAAACAAAGGTTATTAGAGCTAAAGAAAAATCAAGATCCAGTTTATCATGCCGCTATAGACAAGCAGTTAGAAGCTTTAAACCAAAAAATTGAAGAGTCTATTATAACTAAAAATGCTAAAGATAATAACAAAAAAGCATTAGACAGGTCTTTAAAAGCTGTGAAAGCTCTCGTAGCAGAAGGTGGTATGGAAACTTTTGAAGAAAAAGATGGTGATTCAGCACAAGAGCAGATAGACCAATGGTTAGCAGAAAATGGCTACTCAGAAAAACAAATTGAAAGTGCTCAAAACATTTTTGGTACTAAGTTAGAAGACAAAAATGGTAAAACTGTTTTAATAGTAAATAAAGATATAGCTTTAGATGGTAGTGTTGAAGGTGGTAACGTTGCTGCCCATGAATTTTTACATCAAATGTTGGAAACTACTTTTGCACAAACAGATACTAATGGTAATGTAATAAGAGATAAAGATGGCAACTTAAAAATAGACAAGAAAAAAGCCTTAGCAATAGGTACTTCTTTAGGTCAATGGATAAGTGAAATGCAAGGTGTAGAGTTTGAAAACAGTGAAATGATGAGAAGACTTACCACTGCTTATGGAAATGCTGATGCAAACATACAAGCACAAGAAGTTTTAACAACATTGTCAGACGCTTTGGTATCAGGTGATCTTAAATTTGAAGATGGACCAATGACAAGGTTAGGTGATTTTTTAAGAAGAACTTTTCAAGAAAAACTAGGTGTAGATGTAAAGTTTAATACAGGTAAAGATGTGTTTAACTTTATAAAAGACTACAATAGAACTATAAGCAAAGGTAAACAGCTAAGTAGAGCTCAAAAGAAAGCAATGGCTAAAGGTGTTCAGATTGGCGGAGACATTAAAGCTTTAATGGAAGGCGATCTTATACATAACATACAACAATCTGAAGATGTTGCAAAAAGAAAATATTTAAAAGACAACAACATACCTACAGACTCTGATGTAGGTAAAGCCTTATTACAATCAAAACCTAGTAATTTAGCTGGGCTTCTTGATAGATTTGACGGTGACAAAAGGCGTATGATCTCTGAAAGTATAAGCAAAACAAAAGACGGTAGAGATATATATAGTTTAAAAAGAAACGGAAGTTATATAGATAATCCATTTGTAATGTCTGAGTTTGGACAAGAGGTTGCTCCTATCACAGAGACTATAACTAAAAGACTATTTGATCCAATACCACAGAACTTAAGAAATGGTATAACTAGAGGTCAATTTATGAATGATCTCACGACTATAGCTGCTAGCTTGGTAGAAAATGAGTTTGATGCTTCAAAACAAAACTTAGATAAATTTATAAGTAATAGATTAAATTTAAGAGCAAACAGGTTAGCAAGCGATTTAGGTATTGAGTCAACTGTAGAAGAAGGAGGGTTAGGAGCTTCTGTTGGCTTAGACCAAGCTGCAGAGTTAACCGTAGAAGAAACTGGACCTGTTACTGAAAAAACTCTTGGTATAAAACTACTTGAAAGAATAGCTAGCCCAGAATTAAAAGCTAAAATTGAAAATAAAATAAACTCTAAAATAAAAGGAGACCAAATAGAGATTGATGGTAAGTTAGTTAACATAGATGATTTAAGTTACAAAAATTTAAAGAGTATGGTTAATAACGAAATAGCTGAAATGTTTGGTGTAGAGTCTGTTAAAAATTATACAGAAAAAAGCAAGACGCTTAAAAACGACGATGTAATTAGAGCTAGAATGTTTATTGGTAAAAATGCAGATGCAATTTATCAAATACTACCACTGGGAGTTACAGCTTCTGGCACGGCGACTGGTATAAAACAAGTTATAGTTAAAAACTTTTACACAAAAAGTGACACAAGAGTTAAGTTTGATAAAAAAGAAGGTGGTGCAGGTTTATTTCCACAGATAAAAAACCAAATGACAGGTGAGCAGTTTGCAGCTGTTTTTGGTTATGAAAAAGGAAATCTTACGAATGTAAAAGGTCAAAATCCAGCGACATTAATATCTGGCTTAATGGACGAGGTTGGTAAAGCTGTAACAAACCAAGTTGTAAGACAAGCTTTAGATAATAAAAATGTCAATGGTGACGTGAACATGACTGGTAGAATACGTTTGCTTGGTGATGGTAAGTCTGATATGTTGTTTAGTCAAGCGGCTATAGCTAAAACCGGCAAGGAAAACTCTGTAATGTTTTACGATAAAATAGGTATGCTAGGTCCTAAAAACTTAGACATAGCTGATGGCAATATGACTAATGCTCTTAAAACACATTTTGCTAAAGAAATAGAAGAGGGTGTTTTTGATGTTCCACGACAAACAACAGAACAGTTAATAGAAAAAGTCGGCAAACAACTACAGGTTATATATGACAGAATGACAAGTGGTCAAACTTTACCTCCGAACCAAATATTTAATGGTCAGTTGATATCTGATATAGTTGTAGAGCAATTTGTTAAAGATAATTTAGAAGGTAGTCAATCATACAAAACTATAGCTGGTAAAGATATAAAAAGCATAAACGATCCTGAAGTAGGTAAAAGCGCTAGAAGAGGATTGCAAGAGCTTAGTAAAGCTTTTAGCCCTGAATTTAATGAAAAATATCTAGTGCCTAGTATAGCTCACGCTTCTAAGTATGCTAATGGTAAATATAGTTTTAAACCTGGCACTTTAGAGTACGAGGTTAATAAAGGTGTGAGAGGTGATAACAATAGGTTTGGATTAGCTAATAACGTAGAGGACGCTAGAGCTTTATTTGGCCTACCAACTCCTCCAAGAAAACAAAATCAAAAAGGTATTCCAGCACATAAACCACCTGTAACAGGTAAAGGTTTGCCAACTCAAGAAAACATGACTAGAATAGTTCAAGAACAACAAGAAGCTAACCAAGCTATGAGAGAAGTTGTTAAAGAACTAAAAAGATTATATAACAATGGTGATATATCTAAAAATGATGTAGTTGCTATACTACAATCAATGAACGCAAATCCTAGAGCTTTAACTAGAATGTCTGCTATACTAGATTATATACCTACTGATAACAAATACAAAGGTGCTTATAGATTAGAGCACATGACACCAGCGTTACAAATAAACTTATCTGCTTTAAACAGTATACTTAGTACAGAAGGATCTCAAGCTGATGTAGATTTTCAAAATGATATGGACGGTTACAAAGTTGCGTATCTACCTATGAAATATGACAACCTAGTCAATACTATATACAAATCAACAAAACCTATATACGGGCAAGAGTCTATATTTAGATATTACAATATAGAGCTACCTGGGTTTGATTTAGAAATGAAACAGCTTTCTACAGGTATGACAATTGGTTCTGACTTTGTCAACAACAATAAGCAACATGATCTTGTTAAGAAAAACAACGCTGTTGCTGTTAAAAGTAGTAAGCTATACTTTTCAAAACCTGGAGATACTAACGCTGAAACAAACAGAAAAAATAGTATTATAGATACAGCTGTAAAAGCATCACGAATTGTTTCAGAGCCTAAAGGTATTACTGTGTTAGATTTTGATGACACTTTAGCTACAACAAAGTCTAGAATCAAATACACAAAACCAGATGGTACTAAAGGTTCTTTAAACGCTGAAGAATATGCTAGAGATTATATTGAACTTTCAAACCAAGGTTATGAATGGGACTTTTCTGAGTTTAACGAAGTTGTTGGTGGTCAATTAGCACCACTGTTTAACAAGGCTTTGAAACTAAAGGGTAAGTTTGGAACAGACAATATGTTTGTACTAACAGCTAGGCCAGCTGCAGCGGCAGGACCAATACAAGCATTTTTGAAAGCTCACGGCTTAGATATACCTATTGAAAATATAACTGGTCTAGGTAACTCAACGTCAGAGTCTAAAGCTTTATGGATAGCTGATAAGGTTGGTGAAGGTTATAATGATTTTTATTTTGCTGACGATGCTTTACAAAACGTTCAAGCAGTAGATAATATGTTAGAACAATTTGATGTTAAACGTAAAGTACAACAAGCAAAGCTTAACATGTTCAGTAAAGCTTCAGACATGTTTAATCAAATATTAGAAGAAAGTGCTGGTATAAACAAGTTTGCAACGTTTTCAGATGCAAAAGCTAAAAAACGAGGAGCAAACAAAGGTAAATACGGTATATTCATACCAGCTTCGGCAGATGATTTTAAAGGCTTACTTTATAAGTTTTTAGGTAAAGGTAAACAAGGAGAGGGTCATTTAAAGTTTTTTAATGACGCGCTTATGGAGCCTTTTGCCAGAGCTACTCAAGAGATGGATAGGTTAAAAAGTAGACTTTCTAATGATTTTAATGCTTTAAACAAACAGTTTAAGCCTATTAAAAAAATGTTAAACAAAACAATACCTACTGGTGATTTTACTTATGACACTGCTATTAGAGTTTACAACTGGACTAAACAAGGAATAGAAATTGATGGTCTATCTAAACAAGATCAAGCTGATTTAATAAAAGCTGTTGAATCAAACCCTGATATGGTTCTTTATGCTCAAAGTTTAGAACAAATAACTAAAGGTTATCCAGAACCAGGAGACTATTGGATGACAGAGACTATTGCTTCTGATCTAAATAACATTACAGAAGGTATCGGTAGAAAAGAAATGCTTGCTGAGTTTATTCAAAACAGAGAACAAATATTTGGCACATGGCAAAATGGTAAGTTGGTTGGGCCAAACATGAATAAAATCGAAGCTGTTTACGGTAGTAAGTTTAGATCTGCCTTAGAAGACATGCTTTGGCGTATGGAGAATGGTACTAATAGAAACTTTGGTGATAACGCTTTAACTAATAGGTTTGCTAACTGGGTTAATAACTCTGTTGGTGCTATCATGTTCTTTAACGCCAGATCTGCTGTTCTACAAACATTATCAACAGTTAACTTTATAAACTGGGACTTTAACAACCCATTAAAAGCTGCGGCAGCATTTGCTAACCAACCACAGTTTTGGAAGGATTTTGCTATGATTTTCAATTCAGACATGTTAAAGCAGAGAAGGTCTGGTTTAAGATCGTCTGTTAGTCACGCTGAATTAGCAGAGGCTGCTTCAAACTCTAAAAACCCTGCAAAAGCAGTGTTTCAAAAAATGCTTAAATTAGGTTTTTTACCTACACAAATTGCTGATAGTTTTGCTATAGCATCTGGTGGTGCAACGTTTTACAGAAACAGGGTAAACAATTTGATAAAAAATGGTATGTCAGAAGCTGATGCTAAAAAACAAGCTTTTACAGAGTTTCAACAAAAAGCTGAAGAAACACAGCAGTCGTCTAGACCTGATATGATTTCACAACAACAAGCTTCTCCTTTAGGTAGATTAGTGTTAGCATTTCAAAACACACCAATGCAGTACACTAGATTGATGAAAAAAGCAATACTTGATATAGCTAATGGTAGAGGTGATTTTAAACATAATGTTAGTAAAGTAATTTATTATGGTGCTGTACAAAACTTTATATTCTCTGCTTTACAAAAAGCAATGTTTGCATTTGCGTTTGATGATGATGATGAAGAGGACAAAAAGAAACAAAAGAAAAAAGAGCTTTCACTAGCAAATGGTATGCTAGACTCTTTATTAAGAGGTATGGGTGTTGGTGGTGCTATTGTGTCAACGCTTAAAAATATGATAATGAAGTTTGCTGAAGAAAATGACAAAGGTTGGAATGCTGATTACGATAAAGTTATAATAGAGTTTCTTAACTTGTCACCACCTGTTGGATCTAAAGCTAGAAAAATGAAGTCAGGTTTTAGCACTTATCAATATAATAAAGATGTTATAGATTACATGCCAAAAAATACTCTAGACAATCCTTTATGGGAGGTAATAGGTAATATAGTTTCTTCTACTACAAATATACCCTTAGATAGAGTTATAAATAAAACGAACAACATTAAAGAGGCAATGAACTCTGACAATGAAATTTGGCAAAGAATAGCTCTAGCTTTTGGTTGGAACAGATGGGATATGGGTGTTGAAAATGATGCTAGAGTAGAGGCTAAAAAAGAGGTTAAAGAAATTAAAGAACAAAAGAAAAAGGAAAAAGATAAAAAGAAAAAAGAAGAGAAAAAAAGAAAAGAAGCTGAAGAGAAAAAGCAAAAAGGAATTAGAGAGGTTAGGTGCTCGGCGTTAACTAGGAAAGGTAAAGGACCAAGATGCAAAAACATAACTGAAAATAAATCTGGAAAGTGTTACTCTCACCAGTAAAATCTTAAATTTACAAGTGATTTTAAACTTATGAAGAAACTACTAATAATATCGTTAATGATTTTAACAGCTTGTGCTACTCCTAAAGAGTGTTGTGGTCAAGTTGATTTTAAAAAATATTTTAAATTTGCTACATTTTATGGTGCTGCAAGTGGCGGTACTTCTATATCAGATGTAGAAACTTTTTCTGTTAATAACGGTTTAGAAACATCGACAATAAAAACACCTTTTGATTACAATCTAGCTTTTGGTGTACGTAAAATTGCTAGGTTTGGTTACGAAAACAAAGCACAAACTTTTTATGATGGTACTGAAAATTCTTGGTCTGATGGTGCTAATATAGGTAAAGTAAAAGGACTAGAGTTTTTGTTTGAAGTTGATTATACTAGACAGCAGGGTAATGAGTATTTAGATCAACATCATTTTATAAGATTTGTAAACAATAAGTATATACTAAAAGGTGAATACTTAGAAGATGGTTTTGCAGATATTAAATATTTTGAAACATCCGAAAGATACAGGTATAAAGTTAATGACAAATTGTCCTTCAATGCTGGACTCGCACAAAGGTTATCTGAGCCGTATGGATATGATCCTTTGGCAGAGTGGATGCTCAGCAATGGCAATATACATTACACTTACCTAGCACTACAAGAAGGTTATAATGTAAACGTAGCTGCTAGTGAGTATTTTTCTCCTAACGGAGAGCTCGTTGCAACAAGTAAAGAGATTTGGGAGGAAGTTGTAATACCTACAGTTTTATCAGATTACACTGAAAGAAAACGTAACGAGTTAGATTTAATGATACAACATTCTATAGTTATTGGTTTTGATTATTATCACTACACAAAAACATTTTGGACACACACTTGGGCAAATTTAATGCCATATCATTTAGATCAAGGTGGAGAGTTTTCTTATCACACGTTTAATAATGGTCAATGGTTAGATTATTCTGGTGGTATAATATTTGGTACAAAGATAACTAATAGAATAGGTATTTTTACAGAAGGAAAATATAATAAGTACTGGAATAGAGAGTGGTACGACTTTAAGTTAGGAATAAATTACATAATAAGATAATGGCAAAAGAATTAAACGAAGAAACTGGCTTTAATATAAGCATTAAAACAATGATAGCTGTTGGCTTTGCCATGGCAACTATAATAGGTATGTGGTTTGCTTTACAAGCAGATATTGCAGAAGCAAAAGAACTACCAAAACCAGATATTACCCGCATGGAGTTCAACATGAAAGATATTAATGTTAGACAATCTATATCTAACACAGAAAAAGCTGTAGAAGAGTTGAAGATTGATATTAGAAGAATGGAAGATAAAATTGACAAATTAAGATAAATTAAATGAAAAAAATATTACTAATAATTTTAGCTTTATTTAGTTTAGAAGCTAGTTCGCAAATTGTTGTTACACACTTTAACGCTGAGTGGAACGAGCCAAACAAAGTTAAGTA
>Ga0315315_10001014_pt1 | contig 25345 bp, 20 predicted proteins | sample M140m3416metaG_FD_203699 | JGI IMG/M metagenome (GOLD analysis project Ga0315315, IMG submission 203699) | Ammonia-oxidizing marine archaeal communities from Monterey Bay, California, United States - M1 40m 3416 | ecosystem: Environmental > Aquatic > Marine > Intertidal zone | place: USA...
AGAATATTGTTTGTTGTAACGTTTACCATTAGCTAATGTTACGAAGATTGATACTTTTTCTTTAATCATTGTTTCACTGTTGTTGTTTGTCATATCTCTATTATACATATATCGGCAGATTTGTCAACCCCTCTACACCCTAAATCGAGAATTATTTAAGAAATAATCTTACCCCTCTGGTGGTGGTGTCGTACCCCCCGTTGGTGCTACGGGTCAGGATACGCTAAGACATTGACGTAACCTGTTGCTACATAAGGAGTTACGTCAATCGGGGCTGCCCTGCCTGTCCTAAGTCGTTACTACCAAAGGACTTACGTCAATTGAGCGCATTGTATAATGAGTAGATTAATATCATGCCAATTGTTACCAATCCGATAACAATTGCAAGATAAATATAAAATTCTAAAATCATAATGTTTTCTCTACAATCTCAAACCATTCTCTGTCGGATTCAGCTTCGTTCTGTACGTATGCTTCCGCCTCTTTTCGGGTAGCGAAAGCGTCACAATATTTTTCGCAGTTAGTGGATAATCCGTCGTCATAGGTTACAATGTAAATAGTCATAATGTTTTCTCTAGTGTGTAGTTTGTAGTGTGTTAGTGTCGCAGTTTTGATTACCTAGTATAACTTGCGGTTTAATTCCTAGAACCTAATTTATTTATAATCGGTAGGATATCCGATTTACTCAATCACTCGCAAGAGAATCGACCATTGCAAGTTACCATATCGGCAGTTACCTTGCCGGAACCTTCGCGACGAACTTCAACGCGACCCTCTCGCATTGCAGCTTGGAACTGCTCAAGAGTCATGTTTTCAGTTTCTTTGGCGGTTAAGAATTTCTTAGTCATAGTTTTTACCTTAGTAGTAGTGTTGTTGTTATGTCTTCTATTATACAGATATCGGCTGATTTGTCAACCCCTATCCAGTCTAATCCGAAAAGAATTAGAGAATATTTGTCGATACCCAAACGAACCCTTTATCGTTCATGTCCCAAACGAAAGCATCAGCGTGTGCTTTATTGCAGATGACGAAGTTGGTTTTGCCGGAATTGTTTTTGAAGTTCATTTGAATCATGTTGTTTACCTTATTAAGTGTTGTGTTTGTTATGTCCTAAGTATATCATATATATCGTCATTTGTCAAGGCCTCTGTGCAGTTATTCCGAAAGTTTTTGCAAGAAAGTTTTTTTGCCTTTTTTCTTGATTTGCTATTGACGGGGGGTTTTATCTTGTGGTAAAATGTACTTGCTTCCCCCCCGAAAGAGGGGGGTGGTTCAAACACAATCCCAAAAATATATCTATATGTATCACCTAATCTATCCCGCTTGATCCTTCTCGGTTTGCTCGCTCTTACACAAAACACATTTGAATCTATTCTTCCCGGTCATTATGAAAACCTTGGTCCCGCATTTCCTGCATACTGGAGGCCCGTATACTACTTTGCCTAAGTATTTCTCGTTTTTCTTCGTCACTTGCGCTTCTCCAAATTCTAATGTCCCTAACAGTCATTCCACAACCAACACACACGTTCTCTTCATTCAGTGAACACACCCTGACACACGGTGATTTCATTTTTATACTCCTTCAAAAGTTGCTGTATCTGTAAACCCCTAGCTTTTATCCTACCAAGCAAGTACTCAGCAGGATATAAGAACCTAATTAGTGAGCCATGAACCAGACGCTTGCTTGAGGGTGTGGGTGAGAGCCATCAACTCACAACGTTCGTGTTTTTACTACGAAGTTTTCTATTACTAGAACCGCCGTCTGCCAAATGTGGTAGGTAAGGGTAGTACCTACTTCCAACTCCTAACAATCTTATTAAATTTTTTATCTGCTTTCGCGTCCAAGCGCCACGGACAGGACAGGGTTTTACGTGACTGCGTTATAAAAAATCATCAATTCTTAGATTCCCGGCATAAATGCCATAATACTATACTGTTTTTGCTTGATTCCGACAGGGTTTTATGAGAAAAACTTGAAAAAACTAGCAATACGGTGTATAATAGGTGTACGAACAACTTTCAAGGGAATAATTATGAAAAAAGCAAAAAAAATAGAATCTGAACTTTGCTGTCGGGCAAATGCTTCGCTAAACGAGGAAATACAAGAAGATCTGGAGAAACCAGACAAATCTTTAGGAGAACTTTTGGATGAAAAAGAACAAGATAGAGACGAGGAGCGCGTCTGTAAGCGTAGGGACTGTTGCGAATAATAAGAAAGATGTAATTCTTATAAATAAACCAGATTCGCCGTATTATGGATCGCTTCCGAAAGAAGCAGATCTCAAGCACAACATACCCCTCAAAACTAAATTCTTTTACAAAATACAGTCTACAAAGAACGAAGTTGACTTTTCTTACGAAGAAACCGGTGTCGGTCACATCGAAAAGAAAGGAAAGAACAAAATTCTTGTAAGAGATCGTGCATTTTACTATTATAGTAAAAAAGAAGGTCTTTCTAGAGCAAGAAATGGCAAAGTCAACAGTATTTTACATCCAGAAGACGAACATTTAGTAGTAAGCACCGCTATACCTGATGATTATAAGAAATTATTTTCTATAGAGAATAGTGTTATGTGTTGCACTGATGCATTCTGCCCAACCCCTGTAGAATTACAGGATGGTACTCTCTTGGGTAAACTCAATGATATTATACAATCTATAGATCAGAATGAGTTATGGACTATATTATTACAAAATAATAGAAATCCCGTCGAAGGAAGCATTAGATACAACAAGAGAGATAAATGCTTTGAAGGATACACAGGAGAACAATGGCGCGCACTTATGTGGGGTGATGAATGAAGATACCATCCAATATGACAGATGAACAAGTACTAGATACTATGGAACTTGTTATTAATAGGATTGCCCCTAGATATACCTTTTATGGATATACGGTTAGTGATATAAAACAAGAATCCTACATTATATGTATTGAGGCCCTTGAACGATATGATGAAAAACGCCCGTTGGAAAACTTCCTCAGTGTAAATCTATCTAATCGTCTTAAAAACTTCATTCGTGACAATTATTTCATCGCAGAGTCGAATGACGAGCGAATAAAGGTCTTACAACCAGTACAACTTGATTACGAAGATACCCTAATCGACAAGAAAGAGAAGTATTCTATAGATGAAGAAAAGATAGACAAAGATTCTTGCAATTCTTATATTGATAGATTTCTACCGGCATCCATGAGAATGGACTACCTCAAGATTATCAATAATGTTTATATTACAAAGTCTAGGCGAGATGAGGTTGTAGACAAGGTAAAGGAAATATTAGAAGAGGCAGGTTATGAAAAAGGGTAGGTTTTCTAAAGAAGATATACAATACATAGAAGAAAATGTGTTGACACACTCTCCAGAGCAAATAGCAAAGGAACTCGACAGAGATCCAGAAAGCATAGAGAACTTCATAAAAAAGAAACATGGTAAGGGCGCTTCTAGAGAAGAGATTGCTGCTTTTGATCTTGAGAATAGACCTTACTGGATAGAAGTTAGACAACAGTTCACAGAAGAAGAATTAAAGTTATTTAAATACCACTGGGCAAGAATTATATCACAATTTAGAGACGATGTTATACCTACAGAGGAACTGCAAGTTGTTGATCTTATAAAGTTAGAGCTGCTTATGAACAGGTCGCTCAAACAAAACAAAGACAACATACAGCAGATATCTGCATTAGAGGGTCTAGTTCAGCAGGAGAGAGCGCGCGATCCAGATCAGCAAGATGTAGACATGGTGTTCAACATGGAGCGTCAGGTTGCTTCTCTGAAGGCATCACAAGAATCTTTGAATAAAGACTACAGAGAACTTCAAACAAAGAAAAACTCTATGCTAAAGGAAATGAAAGCAACAAGAGAACAAAGAGTAAAGCGACTAGAAGATAGCAAACAAAGTCTTGTTGGTTGGATAGCATATTTAATGGGTAATCCAGATGTTACCAAGCAGTATGGAGTAGAAATGGAAAAGATGAGACTAGCAATGACAAAAGAAAAAGAAAGACTTGCTGGATTTCATAAATACACAGACGGACAGGTAGATCAACCCTTCTTAAACTCAGATACTATTAAGGACTAAAATGAAGACAGCTATAATCTTTGGAATAACAGGACAAGATGGAAGCCACTTAGTGGATTTGCTACTAGAAAAAAACTATAAAGTTACAGGCGTTACAAGAAGAACAAGCACAGATAACACGACACGTATTTCGCATTTACTTAATAACAAAAATTTCAAGTTAGCGAGTGGCGATATTACAGATGCGTCCAGTGTTTTAAATATACTTAGAGAACACGAACAAGTAGATGAAGTCTATAATCTTGCAGCACAATCGCACGTTGCAGTTTCATTTAAGCAACCCGGATTAACTTGGGATATAACAGGAAAAGGATGTTTAAATATTCTACAAGGGTTAGTTGATCTAAACATGTTAGGTACTAGATTTTATCAAGCAAGCAGCAGTGAAATGTTTGGAAAAAATTATGATATCGAAGTAGGCATGACCTCTGAAACCAAATATCAAAATGAAGAAACTAAGTTCTTGCCGCAAAGCCCATACGCCATTGCTAAATGCGCTGCTCATTACATGACTTCTTTGTATAGGGATGGTTATGGAATACATGCAAGTGCCGGAATACTATTCAATCACGAAGGACCACGAAGAGGTGAAAACTTTGTAACAAGAAAGATAACAAAGTGGATTGGTGAATTCAAAAAATGGGCGGAAAACGTAGGTGCGGTAAGTCCAAATTTTGATGAAGATAATATTATAGTAGGAGAAAATGTTTTTCCAAAATTGAGATTAGGAAATCTTGACGCATATCGAGATTGGGGGTATGCAGGAGATTACTGCGAAGCGATGTGGATGATGTTGCAACAAGATGAACCAGATGACTACGTTATATGTACAGGCGAAACACACACTATTAAAGAATTTTTAAATGTAGCATTTAAGGAAGTTGGGATTGACGATTGGTCTGACTTAGTAGTTCAAGATCCAGAGTTCTACAGACCAGCAGAGGTTGATTACCTTAGAGGTGATTGTAGCAAAGCAAATACTAAACTAGGATGGACACCTAAACACAGTTTTGAAGACCTTGTTAAAATTATGGTAAAACATGATCTAGAATGAAGATTTATAAAGTACACATGGTACTAACTTTAGTTATGCCAAGGTTAAAGAAATACGAACTAGAAGATTACAATAGTTCAACACCGATAATTTTTGTCGAAGCAGAAGACCCAGACGATGCTTGCTATAAAGCAATGCATAAACTTGCTGGCAAGATACTAAGATCTGACCACTCTGTTGAAACTTTAAATTTTATAAAAGATATATTTAATGACATAAGAATAATAAAGATTGAAGTACCATGAGAAGGAACTACGATGATCCTGTTTACAAAGATTGGAGGGTCAAGGTATACAAAAGAGATAAATTTACATGCCAGATGCCGGGATGTAAGTGTAAGAAAAGATTGAACGCGCACCACATACAGAAATGGGCTAGCGCTTCTATATTGAGATACGACGTTGATAATGGTATAACTTTATGCAAGAACTGTCACGACAAAGTAACGGGACACGAACAGCATTATCAAGGATTATTTCAAGATATAGTGAGAAAAAATAATGGCTAAATACAAGACCGCTCCCAGTTATACAGTTGTAAGAGATACAAGGGAGCAGCAAGGTTATTTCTTTAAAAAATTCAACACATGCCAAGGTACAGTGCAAAGAAAATTAGACACTGGTGATTACTCTATACTTGGAATGGAAGAAAAGGTTTGCATAGAAAGAAAAGCAAGCGTATCTGAGATAGCGTTAAACCTAGGCAAAGGGAAGTACGCATTCTATAACGAAGTAGAAAGAATGAGAGAGTATGAACACAAGTTTATAATTTGCGAATTTTCTATGGAAGATGTTATGAAATTTCCAGAAGGTGCTAACATACCAAAGGAATTAAAAGATAAAGTAAAGATAACAGGTAAGTATATACTAAGATGTTTAATGGAATTTGCAGTATTTAATGATGTACATGTTATATTCGCTGGTAGCGAGAGAGGAGCATTTGACTTAACGAGCAGTCTATTAAAAAGAATTAACGAAAAGTACACTATAGGACGTAAGTCATGACAACGAGCAGAGATAGTGTTGGCGAAATACATGCCTACAATCTAGATGTAAAAAATAGAGAAATATACATAAATGAGTTTGATGACTCAGGAGAATCTGCCGGTGTAGATCACAGAATGCTCCAGAACTTTATTAAAAATATAAACATATTAAAAAATCTAAACAAAGAACCAATTACCATACATATGCAAACCGTTGGTGGTTGTTGGTATTCTGGAATGGGTATATACGATGCCATAAAAAGTTGTAAATGCAAGACCACTTTTATTGGATACGGTCAATTGTGTTCTATGGGTACGGTCATAATTCAAGCGGCGACTAGACGTTTAATTACTGATAATTCTGCGTTTATGGTCCACTGGGGTAGTAGCGAAATAAGCGGATACTATCTTAGCTCCCAGAACCTCGCTGACTTTGAAAAGTACGCTGCGCAGCAAATGATAGACATATATTCAGAGAGGTGCCAAAAAGGAGAATATTTTAAAGAACGTCAAAATAATTTATCTAAAACCAAATCATACATAAAAAGAAAACTAGGAGGTGGCGACTGGTACATGACAGCAGATGAAGCTGTGTACTACGGGTTCGTCGATGGAATTTATAAATGAATAAACTTAAAAAGATTGATGAAGCTTGGTTAAAAATAGACGTAGACGAAAAAACGCTATTTGACCCAACCTCTATACTTAATTCATCTGAAGATGATTTTCATCTAAAATTAACTTGGTTGATGACCAGACCAGAGTACTTTTCTTTTCTAGTCAAGCAAATATTCAATATACAACTTTTACCATCTCAAGCACTTATTCTATACGAGTTGTGGAACCGAAAGTTTCCTATGCTTATAGCAAGTCGTGGTTTTGGTAAATCCTTTATGCTATCTCTTTACTGTATGTTGAGAGCGCTCATACTTCCCGGTAGAAAAGTCGTGGTCGTAGGCGCTGCGTTTAGACAATCTAAAGTTCTTTTTGAGTATATGGAAACCATTTGGAACAATTCTCCAATTTTAAGGGACATATGTGATGGCAACTCTGGACCCCGTAGAGATGTTGATCGTTGCGTTATGCGTATTAATGATTCAAGGGTTACTTGCCTACCTCTTGGTGATGGGCAAAAAATTAGAGGACAAAGAGCTAACGATATTATTAGTGATGAATTTGCTTCCATACCTCGCGATATCTTTGAAACGGTTGTTGCAGGTTTTGCTGCCGTAAGCTCAGACCCTATCGAAAATGTTAAACGTTTAGCAGCAGAAAAGAAAGCGAAAGAATTAGGAATAGAGATAACTAATGAAGATGAAAATAAATTAGAAGATAAAGATAATCAGATTATTCTTTCTGGTACTGCATATTACGACTTTAATCACTTTGCTACATACTGGAAAAGATGGAAATCTATTATTAAAAGCAAAGGTCAAGAAAGCAAGCTAAGAGAAGTTTTTGGGGGAGAAGATGTCCCAGAGAATTTTGACTGGACAGAGTATTCAATTATGAGAATACCTTATGAACTATTGCCAGACGGTTTTATGGATGCCTCACAGGTCGCTAGATCTAAGGCGACAGTTCATGCTGGTATTTATCAAATGGAATTTGGAGCAGTGTTTACACGCGACTCAGAGGGGTTCTTCAAGAGATCTTTGATAGAATCCTGCGTAGTGGACGATAAAGAAACAACAAAAGACTCTAATGGTAACGATATTATCTTTGAAGCAAAACTAATGGGCGATCCAAACAAAAAGTATGTGTTTGGTGTTGACCCTGCTTCAGAGGTTGACAATTTTAGCATTATAATCCTAGAGATCAATCATGACCACAGGAGAATAGTTCACTGCTGGACCACAAATAGGTCTCAACACAAAGAAAAAGTTAAAAGAGGATACTCTACCGAGACTGATTTCTACTCTTACTGCGCTAGGAAAATACGAGATCTTATGAAATTGTTTCCGTGTTTACACATTGCTATGGATGCTCAAGGTGGAGGTATTGCTGTGATGGAGTCATTACACGACAAGGATAAGATACAAGAAGGAGAAATAGAGATATGGCCTGTAATTGATGAAGACAAACCTAAAGACACAGACGATCAAAGGGGATTGCATATACTAGAAATGTGCCAGTTTGCTAAGTACGATTGGCTTGCAGAGGCAAATCACGGTCTAAGAAAAGACCTAGAAGATCAAATTATATTATTTCCTAGATTTGACTCTGTAACAGTGGGTATATCAAATATTGACGATGGAATGAAAGGCAGAATGTATGATACGCTAGAAGAATGCGTCATGGATATAGAAGAACTTAAAGATGAGTTATCTATGATACAAATGACCCAAACATCAAACGGCAGGGACAGGTGGGACACCCCAGAAGTTGTTGTTGCTGCTGGCAAAAAAAGTAAAATGAGAAAAGACAGATACTCGTCTTTAATAATGGCAAACATGGCGGCAAGAAAAATAGCAAGAACTCCAACCCCAGAGGCATATGAATTCTTCGGAGGATTTGCAGGTTCTTTACCAAGTCAATCAAAACAGAAGGGTGATGGTAAGTTATACAACGGTCCAAATTGGTTTACGGAAAACATGAAGGATATTTATTAATTTGTGTATAATACAATAACAATCCGATTGCAATCCAAATACCAAAAAGGAACCCGATGAATAAAGATAAATCTTTGATAACTTGGAATGATTCTGATGCTTCAAGTAAAGCGATTGCGTTTGACCAGTTCGCAAAAGCAGGGGAAGATTACGCAGGCATAACCAAAGCTAATCATCTTAGAGATTTTAAAGACATAGAGACAAACAGATCTGTTCGTCCGGGTTTTAGAACATCTGATTATCACGCATTTAGACCAGAAGAACGAGTTCCTTACAGGCAAAAACGCGCTATAAAAATGTGCATGGATGCCTACGAAAAGGTTGGAATTATTAGAAATGTAATTGACCTTATGGGTGATTTTGGATGCCAAGGCATAAACATAGTACACGAAAACAAAAGTGTAGAAAAGTTTTATCAACAATGGTTTAAAAAATGCAGCGGCAAAGAAAGGTCAGAAAGGTTTCTCAACTTACTATATAGATCTGGTCAAGTTCCTGTGTACAGAAGTTATGCTAACCTGACACCAGAAGTTGTAAAGTATGTAAAATCAATCGGTCAAGATATAACCGTAGAAGTACCCAGTTTTGAAAAAAATCAAATACCTTGGCGATACAATTTCTTTAACCCAGTATCGCTTGATATTAAAGATAGTAACATAAATTTATTCTTAGGTACGAAAAATTTCGAGATATCACCTTCAAGTTTTCTGGACAACTTTAAAGACGGCTCTATCCCCGCCCACATGCTAGATACCCTTCCGGTAGATATAAAACAAAGGATTAAGAACGGAGAAAGAAAAATAACATTAGACCCAGAAAGACTTTCTATGTTTTACTACAAGAAAGATGATTGGTCTAACTGGGCAAACCCCTTGATCTACGCAATACTTGACGATGTTATAATGTTAGAAAAAATGAGACTTGCTGACTTATCTGCTTTAGATGGAGCAATCTCAAATATCAGACTATGGACCCTTGGTAACCTAGATCATAAAATTCTACCAAACAAAGCTGCTATTAATAAACTTAGAGACATATTAGCAAGTAATGTTGGTGGAGGTACTATGGAGTTAGTGTGGGGTCCAGAACTTTCTTACACAGAGTCAAATAGTCAAGTGTACAAGTTTTTGGGTTCAGAAAAGTACAACTCTGTCTTGAATAGTATTTATGCTGGTTTGGGCGTTCCTCCTACTCTTACGGGCATGGCAGGAAATGGCGGCGGGTTTACAAATAACTTTATATCGCTTAAAACTCTTGTAGAAAGATTGCAATACGGTAGAGATCAACTAACCGCATTCTGGGAGAAGGAATGCGAAATAGTGCGGAAGGCAATGGGTTTCAGAAAGTCTCCACACATAATGTACGATCAAATGAGTCTATCTGACGAGTCTTCTGAGAAAAACCTATTAATACAACTTGCTGATAGAGATATTATATCACATGAGACAGTACTTGAAAGATTTAAAGAAGTTCCTTCGGTCGAGAAAATGAGATTAAAGAGAGAGGATAAATCTAGAGACTTAGATAACTTGCCGGAAAAAGCTAGTCCATTCCATAACCCTAATCATGGGCAAGAACTTGAAAAGATAGACAAGCAAGCAAAAATTAATGAAAAAGTAGCGGACAAAAAAGAATCTCAAAAACCCATCAACCCTAACGGACGACCTCCAGCGAAAACTGATGAGGGACCAAGGAAGAAAAGAGTGGAAACGCCAAGGTCAAAACCCGGAGTTGCTGAACTAATAGTATGGGCAAATGCTTCCTTTGACAAGATATCTGAAATAACAAACGAGGCGTACTTGTCTGTAAAATCAAAAAAGAACATGCGATCTTTAAATAAAGCAGAAGCAAAAGAGTTAGAAGAGTTAAAGATACATGTCCTATCTAATCTACAACCTATGTCCGAGGTAAATGTTGATAACGTTAGAAAGGTTATAGGTTCTACAAGAAAAATGCCTGAAAAACTCAAAAATCAACTTGACAAACTAAATATCAATTTAGAAAACATGAACATGGAAAATTTTAGAAGACATGCTATTTCATGTTATGTGGAGTGTTTTTTAGGCAGTTAATCTTGTTTTTTTAAAAAATTATAATTTTTGTGTATACTAATTGTAGAGGTGATACATGACAATAAAAATATTCCAAAACGAAATAAATGACGGCATTGGCGAACTCGTAAAGAGTACGGCTAGTGTTGCATACTGCGCTGAAGCAACAATCCAAAAGGAAATTCCTGAAGAGATTGTTATAAAAGCAATTGCCGAAAACAAAGACCAAATCGACCTCTATTACTTAGAGTCTGTTTTAGTGTCTTGCGGTTGGAACAAAAACGACGATGTGTTCATGCCAGAGGCGACTTGGGCAGCACGTAGCACCCCAGAAGATAAACAATTTAACTTTATGCACGATGAAAACGATATCATTGGGCATATTACCGGTAGTTATGTTTTAGGTAAAGATGGCAAAGCTGTTTCTGACGAACAGGAAATGCCAGAAGACTTCGATATAATTACTCAAGCAGTTCTTTACAACAGTTGGACTAACAGCGAAAATAAAGAACGAATGGACAAAATTATAGCAGAGATAGAAGAAGGCAAATGGTATGTTTCTATGGAATGCCTATTTGCTGGATTTGATTATGCTCTGTCAAACGAAGACGGTTTGAAGAAGGTTCTAGCGAGAGATGAAGAATCTTCTTTCTTAACAAAACATCTTAGATCTTACGGCGGTAGCGGTGAGTATCAAGGTTATAAAATTGGTAGAGCGCTAAAGAACATTGCCTTTTCGGGTAAGGGTCTTGTCTCTAAACCAGCCAATCCACGAAGTGTAATTTTAAAAAGTGTAGCTTTTAATTTAGATGGCGACTCTCAATTCGATATAGGAGAATTTAATATGTCAGATAATGTACTTGAAAAGCAATTAGCAGAAGTTCGTGAAGAACTTGTTTCTGCTAAGGCTGAAAACGAAGCTATCAAGGCTAAGATTGAAGAAGCAAAAGACAAAGAGTTTGCTTCTAAGGTAGAAGCTTTTGAGGCAACCGTAGAAGAAAAAGATGCAAGCATTGCAGAACTTGAAGAGAATATCAAAAGTTCACAAGCTCGTATCGCTGAGTTGGAAGATACCCTTGCTAAGTCGCAAGAAGAACTTACTGTCGCCATGAAAGAAATGGACGACATGAAGAAAAAAGAAAAAGCCAAGAAAAGAGTTGCTGCTCTCGTAGAGGCTGGTTTCGATCAAGAAGAAGCAGAAGAAACACTTGCTGCTTTTGAAAGTGTAAATGACGAGTCTTTCGATGTTATCGTTGCAAAAATGGTAGAAAAAGCAAAGAAAGACAAAAAAGAGGACGAAGCTGAAGCAGCGATGCCTCCAGCGCTTAAAGAAGCAATCGAAAAGAAGAAAAAAGAGAAAGAAGCAAAAGCTGATGAAGAGGCTGAAGCTGAAGTAACTCCAGAACTTCTTGAAGATGTCGAAACTTCTGAAGCAACTTTAATTGATGCTACGGAGCAAGTAGACGAAGTAGAATCAACAAGAGCTAGCATTTCTGACTGGCTTTCAAATAACGTACTTTCAACTAAGTAATCATAATAGGAGATTTAACTATGGCTCTCAAAGCAGATAGATATGAAGAATCAACAGACATCAGCTTCTTTTATGATGCTGGTACTGCAACTCGCGGTGGCGCAGTTGCTCTTGACGCAGCTAATGCTTCAGGTGCAGCAATGGACCAAGGTGAGAACAAAGTTGCTTATGTAGCGGCAACAAAGAATAGCGTTCCGGTTGGAATTTTGCTTAACGATGTGGTTAATAAAGACCTAACAAGAACTCACCTTAATCAATATAAGGATGAAGTTCAAAAGGGCGGTAAGGTTACTGTGCTTACCCGTGGTTGGGTTGTCACAAATAACATCACTGGTAATCCCGGTGCTGGTGACATTGCATATCTTGACGAGACCACAGCAGGTAACGTCGGAAATGCAACTGACCTCAGTTACTCTTCTGGAGTAATGGCAGTTGGTCGTTTCATGACCAATCAAGACGCAGATGGTTATGCTAAACTTTACGTCAATCTTCCAAACCTTGGTTAATAAATAAACAGGAGATAATTATAATGTCATATACAGAAAGACCTAGCGAAGAATTTATTTCAGTACTTCGCAAATGCGGTGACTCCGATATGGAAGTCGCCCTTGCAGCACAAAGAGAATTTGCCAAGGCTTTGGAACTTCCTCTGCGTAAAGGCGTTCTTATCGGAAATATCCTCGGTAATATTTTCGAGACTATCAATGTAGAACCGGGCGGAAGCACTGAGTATCCTCTCGATTTGCTTTCTCCGGGACTTGAGGGTGAGCATGTTGCTTACACTAATCCGGGTCATGGTCGCGTTCCTGAGCGCGCAGTCGAAAGCGATTACGTCATGATTCCAACGTACAGCATTGCAAGTAGCATCGACTTCTTGCTCCGCTATGCTCGCGAAGCACGTTGGGACATTACTGCTCGCGCTATGCAGGTTCTTGAGGCAGGTTTTGTCAAGAAGATGAACGATGACGGTTGGCACACACTTTTGGCTGCTGGCGTTGATCGTAACATCTTGGTTTATGATGGTGACGCAACTGCTGGCATGTTCTCAAAGAGACTTGTCAGCTTGCTTCAAACTGTCATGCGCAGAAACGCTGGTGGTAACACCGGAAGTGGAGATCGTGGTCGCTTGACAGACCTTTACGTTTCTCCAGAAGCGCTTGAAGATGTTCGCAACTGGGGTTTTGATCAGGTTTCTGATGCAACCAGAACTGCGATCTACAATGCTGGTGGAGATGGCGCTCCTATCACCAATATCTTTGGTGTAAATCTTCACGACCTTGACGAACTCGGAGAAGGTCAAGAGTATCAAACTTTCTTTGAGAATGGTCTTGGCGGTTCTGTCCAAGGAAGTGACTCAGAACTTGTTGTTGGTCTTGACCAAGGTGCAAACGACAGTTTCGTTATGCCAATGAAGCAGCAAGTTTCTATTCACGAAGATCCTACCCTCCATCGTCAGCAGAGAGTTGGTTGGTACGGTTTCGCTGAACTTGGTTTCGGTGTCCTTGATAACCGTAGAGTTATTCTCGGAAGCTTCTAATTATACTAGTAATTTAGTATATCTAATGGAAAGGTGGTTCAAAAGAATCGCCTTTCCTTTTTTTATGTCTACGCAAATAAATGTGTATAGTAATATATACATGTATGTTTAGGACTTGTTTTTAGGAGCAAAATATGTCAGCACTATCAGATTATGTAGAATCTGGTTTACTAGACCATATCTTTCGTGGGGGTTCTTTCCCCAAACCATCTTATTTGTCAATTGCACTGTGTAGCGGTACACCTTTAGACAATCAATCTGGCGTTGATATGGGAGAATTACCACAATTTTACAGCGACGGCACAACATCAACAGGTTACGAAAGAATTCAAATTGGTCCCCCTGCGGATTCTGGAGATTCTTTTTGGAAATTTTACGAAGAAGATTATAATGTCGGCAGCGGCGTTATTAAGAATTGCGATAAAATTATTTGGAATACATCCACAAAAGATCCAGCAAATACAGACTTTGGGTGGGGATGGGTTTCTGGAATAGCAATAATGGATGATCACCGAGTTGGATCTGGAAATATAATAATGAGAGCTCAACTGGACAACCCAAGGATAGTTTATGCGGGTGACACATTAATGTTTGATGCGGAAAAACTTCTCGTTAGCTTTAAATAAGGTCCAAAATGACTATTAGATCTAGAGACGAATTTCAAAACCTAATAAATTCTCTACTGCCAGACAATACTTCTAGAGAAATATCGCCAGAAGATATGAGGTCAGTATTCACTGATCTTGCAGATTCTATTGGTTCTTTCTTGGCAAAGCAAGAAATTGTTTCGTTAAATTTTGCTACGCCAGACACTAGGACTACAATAGCAGGCGAAGATGCGCTAAAACAAATAGGACTAGTAGGAAGATCTTCAATAGACAACTCTGCCCTAGGTTATGGCGCACTACAGTTTAGTTACACTGGAGAGAGAAATACCGCAGTAGGTTCTGAAAGTCTAAAGTTTTTGTCTTTAGGTCATGACAATGTTGCCATAGGTAAAGACACTCTTTGCGCAACGACTGCCGGCTCTGGTAATGTTGCACTAGGAAACTTTGCTTTACAAAAAAATAAAAGAGGTGACTTCAATATCGCTATAGGTTATGGCGCTGGTCACTATGTAGATGACAATTCAAGTTTTAAACTTTACTTAGGTTCTTTTCCTGACGCCTCCGGGGATTGCGACACCACATACGATCAAGGTAAACCGCCCCTCATTTATGGCGATCTACTAAATAATCAACTTGGTATAGGTGTCAAGTCTTTTCATAATGACACTACTGCGCTTCAGGTTTCAGGCAGCATAATACCTCACGAAAGTGGAGGTTCTTTTTCTTTAGGTAGCGGTTCTTACACTTGGGATGCCTACCTTAATAATGTTTATATTTCTGGTGAATTAAATTATCCTCTTGCTTGGGATTTCAATGTAACAGATGGTGCAGTCGCCCCCAATCTCGTTGCAAGTGGAGACACTATTCATATAAGCGGTGTTAGTGGAATAAAAACTGAATTCCTAGACCTAAATGAAAATAAGTATGTATTTATATCAGCAAGTCCAATTTCGGGTTGGGCGGAATCAAACTTAAACTCTATATCTGGAGACAACGGTCTATTACACAGTATTTCTGGTTATCCAAATGGTTTAATTTATCAAACCAGCGGTTCACTTGCTAGTGAAATTAATGCTGTTTCAGGTGTCGGTGGTCAAATAGACCAAGTTAGTGGTTGGTCACAATATAATTTCTCTGCTATAAGCGGGTTTCCAAACGGTCTATTATATCAGAGTAGTGGATCTCTTGCTAGTGAGATAAACTCAGTATCTGGCGTGGGAGGTGTTATCGACCAAGTTTCTGGTTATCTAGCCAATTACCCTCAAGGTTTAATATATCTTGTTAGCGGTTGGAATAAGGGGTATACAGACGCACAAGTGGGCGCTGCTGGTGGTTATACTTTCTGGGAATTAGAAGGTCAATATGGTGCATCTGGTCAAGTTCAACACTCAAACACTGTAGTTATAAGTGGTATAAGCGGCGTAGAAACAGAACTTCATGGCGCGGACCCCGGAAACTTCTATAATCTTGTTATTAATGCTGCCCCAGTTTCTGGTTATGTAGATGACAGAGAAGCCGCTCTAACTACTTTAATAAGCACCAACTCTAACGATATCGACGATATTACAGATGTAAGATTACCACAAATTTCTGGTTTTCCCAATGGTTTATTGTACTTAGCGAGTGGTTCGCTTGCTAGTGAAATAAATGATGTTTCTGGTGTTGGCGGGCAAATAGATTCTGTCAGTGGTTGGACTTATGATAACCTAAACCTTCTTTCTGGAATTCATGATGGTCCACTCTGGGGAGGTAAACCTTCCGGTTTGATATTCCAAGTCAGTGGATTCTTGAAATATTATATAGACAATAAAGACTTAACTGCCGGTGGTTATAACCACTGGAAAGTTGAGACCATAGATGATTACGACACAACAAGATCTTCCTTCAACGTTGACTCAAGAGATACAGTATTATTTTCTGGTGTTGACGGTATTTCCATTAGTGGTTACGAAGACTCTAGTTTAAATACAGTTGAGATAAGTGCATCTCCTATTTCTGGATATCTTGAGTCTAGACTTGCATCTATTATTGAAGATGTAGATACAAACACAGAAGTTAATAGTAGTCAAGCGACTTCTATTACTGACCTTGAGGGGAATATAGCGTCAACAGGTAGTACGCTTCTAAAAGAGATAGACACAATCAGTGGTGTAAACGGAACACTAAAACAAACAAGTGGAAATTTAAATAATACAATATCATCTGTATCTGGTTATCTAAGTAATTATCCAGAAGGTTTAATTTACTTGGTCAGCGGTTGGAATAAACAATATACCGATACTCAAGTAGACTTTAATGTATCTGAAGATGGTTATGGTTACTGGAGAATTGGTGACGCAACAACCACTAACTATCAAATTGGATCGACTGATAAATTAAATGCAATTGGTAAAGATGGAATTTCCACACAAGTAAGACAAAGTGCCGGTATAAACTACTTAGATATCTCTGCCTCTCCTTTATCTGGACTAATGGTAGATGACCTTAATAGCATCTCTGGTATCGGCGGTATAATAGATGAAAGAATAAAAAATGCTGGTGGGGATGGAACTTTCTTTGCTTGGATTCTTTCTGACTCAGTTAGAGAGTCTCAAATCCAAGGTACTGACAAGGCAAAGTTTGTTGGAATTTCTGGTATAGAAACTTTCTTGGAAGTAGAAAACGACAAAGTTCTAATATCCGCACATCCTCTTTCTGGATACCTTGACTCTAGAATTGATGGAATATCTTCTCAGCTTGATTGTATAAAAGGTGTAAACTGCCCAGATTCAAACACAGAGTGTTGCAATAATGTTAGCGGTTGGGCGCAAACCAATCTCAACATCCTGAGCGGTATTGCTCCTACGGTCTACGGTCCAAGTGGATTAATCTGGAGTGTAAGTGGTTACAATAAATCGTACACTGACGAGCAAATTCAAGGTCTGTCTATTTCTTCTGATTCTTACTCTCACTGGAAAATAAGCGATGGAACTACAATTCGTAGCATTAGAGGTCTAGAAGAAACTCAGTTTCTAGGTGTTAGTGGAATAGAAACTCAAACAAGGACTACGGGCGCTAGTGGCTTGACCATATCTGCCGGTCCTCTGTCCGGTTGGGCAAACTACAACTTCTATAATGAACTTGGTCAGACAAGGATCAGAGCAAAACAAGCAAAGAGCGATGCGATTGCACACGCCAACCTTGCTAGTGGTTCCTTGGCTTATGAGATAAATCAAGTCTCTGGTTATCCCAACGGTCTGGTTTATCAGGTTAGCGGTTGGACTGTCGGTGAACTTAACTCCATATCTGGGGTCGGTGGTCAGATAGATGCTGTTAGCGGTTGGTCTCTAGAAAATCTAACTCAAATATCTGGATTTAATGGTATAATAGATCAGGTTAGCGGTTGGACAGGGTATAATTTAGATGCCATATCTGGCGTAGACGGTGTAATTGATCAAGATGTTTCCGCAATGAGCGGCGCTTTAAACAATGAATTAAATCTCCTATCTGGCATTGCAGATAATCTCTGGAATGGTTATCCTTCTGGTTTAATTTGGCAAGTTAGTGGTATATTCAATACTGTCTCTCTTCTTAACCTTACAGCGGGTAGTGGTTTAATCTTAGAAAACGATGAGTTTAGAACTCACGGAAGCGGAACTTTTAACAAAGTTATCCTAAGTAGAAACTCCGATCCATCTGGTCAAATAGTTGCTGATTCTGGTGGTCCTAATAATATTGTTAATTCAAGTGGTTATCTTGTCACTCCTTTCTACGATAAAAGGACCACGCTAGAAACCGCAATAACTCCTTCTGCTGCAAATTCTGGTGCTATATTCTTTGCTGGAGATCATCCTGTAAGGTCTCAAGGTTCTTCTTGGTCAAGACCTGTGAATATAGAAGGTTTCTTACTAGATAATTTACTTGCGCCAACAAGTTACAGCAGTCCTACGAGCGGTAGACTTACAGTTATGGATGATCAGTTTTCATCGTCCGATGTTGTTTATGTGACAAACAGAGATACCTATCTTTCAATTAGTGGTACACTTTTCTGTGTTGCGGCTTTAGTAAATGGGGAATATAGACCAATCTATCATGCTTGCAGCGGAGCTTAGAATATGACATGTTGTTGCGTAACACCACCTCCAGATCCTCCTCCCGTGGGTTCTTGCTGCTTCACAGAACTCAGCAAAACCTTGGTAAGAACTGGAGCTCGTCGCCAAAACCAAGAAAATCCATATAACGTACTTAACGCGCCACTGTTCTGGTCGGACCCCTTATCGCATTCACTGGCAGCTGCACAGGCAATTTTAGATTACCTTGAGGGCGGACCAGATCTTGGATATTTCTATGATGTAAATGGAGACGGGTTTATAACTAACATTGACCATCTTATCTTATTAAATTTTGCGAGTTTTTTGACAAATAATCCTAAAACTAAAGGAAATGTTTGTGTAGACAATATAACTCAAGCCCAATGCTTTGCAAATTTTGGTGTTGGAACTGCTAGTGGTCCTTTAACCGATGAAGAAAAACTTGCTGACAATTTACCAGAAACTCTTTTCAAAAGATATAACCATAGATTTACAGCAAACCAAAGTTGCGGAGAACAAGTTTCATGTCCTCTTGATCCTACTATTTCTTACAACACTGCTTGTGGAGAAGTAGATTGCCCCGGATACTATTGTAATGTAGAAACTGGCGACTGTAATTTACGTAGTACTATAGACTCAAGTTTACTAGGAAGATATCCCTACACACTGGTTGACAATTGTAATGAATGTGAAAAACAAAATCCCGGATGTTGCTGCTACTATTGGGAAGACCCTGAAGGAAAAATACCAGACTACAATAATGTTTTTTACGTATCAGACGATTCACTATGCAATGCCGGTAGAACCTTTCATGTAAATCAATTTATATTTCCTACTTCAAAGTTTGTCAGTGAAGCCAACGGTGGATTTACTAGAGACTCCAATGGAAACATTATTTGTGGTTCGATATCTCCTTGTAACGGAGATGATGACGATGACGATGACGATGACGATCCTCCTGTTAGCGGTTGGTACTGTCTTGAGGAGCTTAACACTGGAAACAAGTTTTGTCAATTCTTTAACAGAGACCCTAAAGAAGAAGGGTTTATTGACACTTCAGTAAAAGGTGGTCCGTTTCAAGAGAAAAGTATTTGCGACGAGAATTGTGCCGATGGTGATGATGATCCTCCCCATCCTCCCGCAGATCAAGGTTACATATGCTTGAGTATAGATAAAAATGGATTATCAGATATAGTTCTGACTAACCATTGTAACGTAGACCCTTTTACTATAGATGTTTTAGTAAATAGATTTAAATATGATAAAACGGGTAAGGCTGGACCTGTATCTATTGAAGTTTTAGCTCTTCGTAACAATGTTGAACTTCTTTCTGGTACGGTAAATTTCCCCACTCCAGACATAGTAAACGAAGAGTTTACCCAAACAGTACCTTTTACTTTAACTCTACCTAGAGATTTTTCTACTGGTGAACATCCTTTATTTGTACAACTTAGGAACCCGACAAATGGAGCGAAGATAAGCAGTTTTACGTGCCGTTTAGAAATTAAAGTTGTAATTCCAGACGAGTGTCCATTTTGTTGCAAAGATGATGCTGTTATAGGAACAAATATTTCTCCTTGTGATTGCTTTGCTTTAGGCGGCGAATGCTCAAATACAAATGACTGCGGTACACCTAGAGATGACTTAGGTCGATGCTGTTACGGTCCAAGTGATTGCAATCCACCTTGCCCAGAGGCTCAAATATGCGAAGACGGAATAACAAAGCGAGAGTGTGACGAGAAAATATTCTCCATTAACGGAATAACTTTTCCGACTATTAGAGATTTTTCCAAAGGTGAAAATTGCGATTCTGATCCTTGCTATACAACTACCACAACAACTACAACTCCAAGTCCATGCTCTTGCGCAGAGGCAGGAAAAATAGATTGTGAAGAAAATATAAATGAAGACGGTTGTATATTTGTATATAATTCATCGACTGATTCTTTCTCGTTAACTTCAAATTGTCCAGATGGAGCATCTTGCTTAGATTACGATGTAGATTGCTTTAGAACCCCTGCGTTAAGTAACGGCGATTTATTTGGAAAACCATGCTGCTGTACAACGCCGCCGCCCGTAAGTTCAAAATGTGACTATTGTTGTGTAGATCCAGACGGAGCAGGTTCAATAACCCTTTCCTCTGCTGAATGTGCTGCTCTAAAAGGTGTTTGTATAAATTCTGGAGACCTTCCCGCTTATACCGCAAGTTCCCCTTTTGAGGACGTGGCAAAGTCTTATTGTAACACAAACAGTTGCGACCCAATCACGGGATACTTAGTAAGATATGAGGGAAGTGGAGTTCATACTCCTAACAGTCAATCGTATACCATATCGCATAGCGGAAACGTTAACTTCCGTCTTTACAGTGGTCTTTTACATGATAAGTCTTTTTCTTGGACTAATCTAGATTCTGGGAATTGCCCTGTAAAAGTAACCTTAAAGAAAGATGGTGTCACCGTATGCGAATCGCCATACTTTGGTGATCCGTCTTACCAAGCAGAACTAAACGCGGCTCTAGGTTCTTCAAGTCCAATATCTCCTTGGCGGGGCGTATTTCATAGCGGTATTTTCTTCGATAGTGCGGGAACTCTAGGTGTAGATATTAGTTCTCCACTAGATTGCGGAGAGAAGTCAACTTGGTCCTATAATGCGACCTGTCCTTATAATTGTATAAATAGTATTGTTAATAACCTGACTGATGAATCTGATGAGTTTTTTGTCCCCGCATTTGAAAGAAGATTTAGTCACGTAATTAATTTAGGCGGGTTTTTAAATTTTGATGAATATCCAAACTTGGGGTATAATCCAGACAGACTTTTTGATTTTGACACTGATACAAGCACTTTTGCTCATATTTCAGATAAACACTATCCGGGCATAAGCCCTTACAACGTACCGCAAAACAAAACGGTTATGATAGGTGAAAAATATCGCGGCGGGGGATTTGTTAATTACCGCGACTGTGGTATTGGTACAAACTATTTTTATAAATTAGGTCAGACGCCCGGATCGTTGATTGGGTCACCCACATTGGGAGATTTAAATGGTTTTTGGCAACTAGGCACTCCCCCGGATGTTGCAGGATTTGATACAGAAGGCGGTATAGTAGAATTTGACGTAAAAACTAAACCCGGACATTCCGATCACCCAAAGACATTTACACTTAAAATTCCTTATGGATGGAGTATTTCAAATACTGCTAGTTCAAATAGTTGTAAACCCTTCTACGATTGGGGTCTTTACTATCCAGACGAATTTAGTAACTTAGAATGGGACAAACCATCAGACGTTAGCGACTTCCTCGAATTCTACCGTTCATCTAATAAGTGGGGTTATGAGTATCCGCATGGAGACTGCACCCAAGCAAATTTACTACTTCACGTAAAACAAGAAGGAAATTTTTGCTCTCGAAAATACATACCCTCATCAGGACAGCGTGACGGAATATACTGCTCGTATGACTTTAACGACTTTAAAATTGGTTGCATTACGGTACACTCTCAAGATATAGAAGATCATAGCATACCTGATGCATTTGATTTCAAATATACATACGAGCTTCCTTATCTATTACTCGACGAGGTTTTACATCTTGGTACTAGTAACTATCAGGATTGTTCATGCTTTGCAACTATGTGTTGCGATGGCTCAGACCTTGATGGTGATTGCTATGAAAATGTTTCAGAAGAAACATGTGATTGCAAAATAGGCGCTGGAATTTACAACCCCACTGTTCAAGAAATATTTGACGACGCTTGCAATCCAATATTTACCGATCACTCTGCTTATTTCACACACTGGAATGCGTTTTTTGGTATCTTAGGTGGACGCGGATTAAATGGTTGCGATTCTCCTCCTAATGAAGTTCCTGAAATAAGCGATTACACTTTCCCTATAAGCGATGGTTTTTGGAGTTATCCAAGTTGTGGTCAGATTAAAAGAATATGCGCAGGCGACGACGAGGAAAGCAACCCGGACTTATCATAATTTAAGAAAGAAAAAAAGGAAAAAAATGGAAAAGAAATTATCAATAGGATTTGCGCACCACAATGATTTTAGTGGCGCATGGTTCACAATACAAGACATAAGAAAAGAACTTTTGTTTAACGGAAGGAAAGATCTTTTAGATCAAATAGAATTTGTTGTTGTTGAGAACGACAAAAAATCCTCTCACTCAAACGAACTAAAACATTTTTTAGTTAATACTTTGAGCAAAGAAAAGTCTTTGGTCTATTCAATAATGAGTGCGAACGGTACTGGTATAGCAAAAAATGAAGTCGTTAAAATTGCAAATGCAGACTTTGTACTTGTGCTTGACTGCCATGTGCTACTTTGCCCTGTGGTTCAAACAATAGAAAAACTATTTAAATTTATAGAAGAAAATCCAGAAACAAACCACATCTATAACGGACCACTGGTTTACGACGATTGCATGAATCTTTCAACGCATTTGTCTGACAAGTGGAGTGACTCCATGTGGGGTACTTGGTCAACTGCGATGTCTTGTTCTTGCAGAAACTTCAACTTTGAAATAAGAACAGATGGAGATCAGGGAAAATTCCACTCAGTTGCAACAGGAAAGGAAATAACTAAATGTGAAAATTGTGGTCATAATTTTTACACAGACAAGAACGAGGGTATTATTCCAACCATGATGTTAAACAGCGATGAACCTTTTGAGATTTTCGCTCAAGGTACAGGTTGTTTCTTTGTTAGGAAAGATGCTTGGTTGGGTTATAATCAACATGCTAGGGGTTTTGGTGGAGAAGAATGCTATATACATGAAAAATACAGAAAAGCAGGACATAAAGCCTACTGCTTACCATTCCTAAAGTGGTTACACAGATTTGGTAGACCAGAAATGCCAAAATACCCCCTGAAAAACCAATATAAGTTAAGAAATTACATATTGGAGTTTGTAGAGTTGGGTCTAGACCTTTCTCCAGTTAAACAACATTTTAGTCAACAAAGTGATTTTGATGAAATAGTGTATAATTCTTTTGTAAGAGAAGCAAATTATCTATATAACAGGGAATAGAAATGGCACTTATAATAGCAGACAGAGTTAAAGAAACTACTACAACTCAAGGAACCGGCACGGTTACTCTTGGTGGTTCTACCTTTGGGGGTTTTCAGTCATTTTCTGACTCTATAGGTGAAGGGAACTCAACTTACTATTGTATACAAAACGGTTCTGATTTTGAGATCGGTGTTGGTACTTTTTCCTCTGGAGCTTTAAGCAGAGACACTGTTCTTCAAAGTTCTAACTCAGATAGCAAGGTAAGTCTAGTTGGTGTATCTTTAGTTTTTGGAGTTCTTCCTGCTGAAAAAATAGTATTTAAAGATGAAAACAATAACGCACTATTCCCTACACCAACTGTTTTTAGAAGATCCGACAGTGGTGATTATTGGCAAGCATTTTCTACTGACGTTCCCTCAAGGGTAGTTTCCTTTCATGTAACTGAATCAACAGACGCTCAGTGGAAAATAGGTTTAAAGACTTCTAGTACTGATACTTTAGAACCTTCTTATGGATATATTACCGCCAAAGAAGGATTTGTGGAGGTAAAAGGTTCTGCTCTTTCATTTTTAAATATAGGTCAAGAAAACGATGAAGGACTAAAGGTTTCACACAACCTCACAGACATCGTTCACCTAAGAAAGAATGGCGGCGAGATAACTGTAGAAACTCTGTCTTTAAACAGTACTAATTCTACTAAAATAAAAAATACTTCAATTTCCAATCCTGTGCTTGAAGTTGAGTCTGCCGTCAGTCATGCTTCAGACCTCCAGACATGGAATGTCGCAACCACAGAAAAAGCAAGTATAGATAAGGATGGTCATTTTCAAACCGTTGGCGATGTCATATCTCCTAGTGGTAAATTTTCTTCAGTAAGATTTAGTGACGCAACGATTCAGACTACAGCAGCGCTCCCTTATTCCAGCGGTTCTCTTATAGAACAAAACTCTGAAAACATTGCTTCCCATAGTGGTTATTTCGAGAGTAGAATTGATTTAGTAGATACAAATATTACCTCTCATAGCGGTTACTTTGAAGCTAGAAGTGACTCAATAGATGCAAATATTGCTTCTCATAGCGGTTATTTTGAAAGCAGAACAGACACTTTAGATACTAAAACCAGTTCAATTAGTGGATACTTAGAGTCATATGCTAATCTGAAAGATGTAACTTTAAGCGGTTCTTTACAACCACAGATAACTCAAAATATTTCTAATATATCTAGTAACGCTTCCGATATAGTAACAGCATCTGGGGCGCTTCGTTCTAGCATAAACCAGAATTCAGCAAATATAACAACTGTGTCCGGTTTATTATACGATGACTCTTCTTTGTCTGGATACTTTGAGACTAGGGTTGACTTAGCAGACACAAATATAACCGCAAACACTAATCTTATAAACTCTGTTAGTGGTTGGGCTGGTTACACAATAACAAACGAAGTTGCTAGTCTTGTAGATAGTGCGCCAGAAGCTCTAAATACCCTTAATGAGTTAGCTGCTGCTATAAATGATGATGCTAGTATTGCGTCTACACTAACTAACTTGATTACTAACACTAGCGGTAACTTACAAGGTCAAATAACCAGCAATGACTCTGACATATCGCAGTTAAATATAGATATTATAACTGTTTCTGGGTTACTTTACGACGACGCTGCCATTTCCGGGTATTTTGAATCTAGAGCGGACTCTGCGGATTCTGACATAGCAACCGTGTCTGGATTACTATACAGCGATGCTTCTCTGTCTGGGTATTTTGAAAACCGAGTTGACTCTAACGAAACTAATATAA
>Ga0315315_10001019_pt1 | contig 25299 bp, 21 predicted proteins | sample M140m3416metaG_FD_203699 | JGI IMG/M metagenome (GOLD analysis project Ga0315315, IMG submission 203699) | Ammonia-oxidizing marine archaeal communities from Monterey Bay, California, United States - M1 40m 3416 | ecosystem: Environmental > Aquatic > Marine > Intertidal zone | place: USA...
GCGTAATCCAGGATATTTTTGAGACCGATGGAGAGGCGGTGTTTCGCTCCCTCGAGTCAAAGGCACTTCAGTCGGCCCTCAGTGATGACGCCCAGGTCGTGGTGGCGCTAGGTGGCGGGACCCTTCATACAGCACGGAACATTTCGCTCCTGAATGCGGCGTCGGATGTCATCATCCTGACACTACCGTGGCTGGAGCATAAACGGCGCCTTGGTGTGGCTGATGAGAGTCGGCCCCTCTGGGGAGATGCCGAGGAACTTTATAAGCTTCGGCAACCTGGCTATCGGAGCGCAGGGGTGTGTATCGACGTTCAGGGTCTGAGCACCGAGCAAATCGTGGACAAGGTCCTGGAGGTGGTGGCGTGCGAATAGGGGTAGACCTTGGACTACGCAGCTATGAGGTGATTCTCAGCTCAGGCTTTGCGGATCTGGGCTGTTCGCTTCAGGACGCTGTGGGACCGGCACCTCGGGTTGTCGTTGTGTCGTGCGAGACTGTCTGGGCGCTGTATGCCGATGATGTCTTGAATGCGCTGAGCACAGTAGGTGTCGAGCCTGAGGTCATCCTTGTCGAGGAGGGTGAGTCTGCGAAGAGCATGACGGTCTGGTCGGGCCTGGTGAGCAGTATCCTGTCGCTTGGTATTGACCGATCGACCGTCGTTGTCTCCGTCGGTGGTGGCGTGATTGGTGATCTCGCCGGGTTTGCGGCGGCCACAGTGTTGCGTGGGCTGCCCTACGTTCAGGTGCCCACTACTCTGCTCGCGATGGTCGATAGCTCCGTCGGAGGGAAGACTGGTATCAACACGGCTTTCGGGAAGAACCTCATCGGGGCCTTTCACCAGCCTCGCCTGGTCTATGCCCCGATGGACACCATCCGAACCCTCCCAGACGATGAATTTCGCAGTGGGCTGGGGGAGGTTGTGAAGCATGCCGTCATTGGCGATTCAGACCTCTTTGCCACTTGCGCCTCACGAGCGCAGGAGATCTGCGAGCGTGACCCCGGCTTAGTGATGAAGCTGGTCGAGCGGTCGATTCGCCTGAAGGCTGGCGTTGTCTCAGGCGATGAGCGCGAGTCGGGCTATCGTGCTGTGCTGAACCTCGGTCACACCGTTGGCCATGCTCTGGAGGTGTGCTTGCTTGAGAGTGATGCAGCGATGCCGCATGGTTTATGTGTCGCCATTGGGTTGCTATCCGAGGTCCGCTGGGCTGAGGCCCAGGGTGACTGTCCGGCTGGGACCGGTGACAGAGTTGCACGCGTTTTAGGTGCACTCGGCCTACCAACCTCGGTCTCTAATATCGATGTGGAGGCTGTTCGAGCCGCTTCGAAGTTCGACAAGAAAGTACGCCGTGGTAAACTGACTACGGCCATCGTTGAGGACATCGGGCGGGTACGTCTTGGTGAAGTCGATGAGGTAGAAGTTCAGGCCATGTTTCACTCGCTCCCTGGTTTTTAAGATGTTTTCTCCACTCGCTGCATTGTTGAGTCTTGGTTTTGGTTGCGTGCAGGGTGCGATTCCTGCGCCCGCTTCAGCCCGCATCAAAGCGCCCAGTGACATTTCAATTGCTTGGCGTGCAAGCTACAACGACCAGCATGACCAGGTCGGAATGGTGCTCTGGCAGGACCTCATGGTCTACGATTCCGGCGACGACAACATGCCCCTGGAGAGTATCGAGGTTGAGGTGACGTCGGGCTATAACGGCGTGTATTTGATTCCTGCTGAGGCTGTGAAGCTCGTTGGCTACCCTGAGGCCTCGGTTGACCCGTCGGATCAGGCAGCAATCGAAGACGCATGTACTGATGAGTACGGAGCGTTCATGTCGGACCCGGAGTGGTGTGCCTGGTACTGGGACACCGAGAGTCAGCAGTTCTATGAAGTCGGCAGTCAATATGTCGCGACCTCGGCCAACTATGCGCCGAACTATTTTGTGGGCCGGACCGACAATCGCGGACTCCTGCGGGTGTACATGTATGTCGATGTGATGCCCGTTTATGGAGATACCGAATCCTCGGCGTTTGGTAGTGTACAGATCGTCTCATCAATCGGTGTTGACTCGTCTTCATTTGAAGTTCGTGTAGCCGGTTCCGGCGCTTAGCCGAAGCTGAGAAGTACATGAAAGTCCTGGTCGTCCACGGTCCAAATTTGAACTTACTGGGCCTGCGTGAACCGGGACTGTACGGCGACTCTACGCTCGATGAGATCAATCAGAGCCTCTCTGTATTGGCGCTTGAGCTCGACGTAGAGATCTCATTCTTTCAGTCAAATCAAGAGGGTGTGCTCGTCGAAAGGATTCAGACTGCCATGGGCAATGTCGACGCAATCCTGATCAATCCTGCAGGCTTGACACACACCTCAGTTGTCTTGAGGGATGCTCTTCTTGCCACGGGAATACGATTTATTGAGGTTCACCTCTCTAACATTCATGCACGAGAAGAGTTTCGTCGGGTGAGCCTGCTTGCTGACGCCGCTCAGGGGGTCATCTGTGGTTTTGGCCCCTCAAGCTATCTGCTCGGGTTACGTGCGCTCGTCGATACGAAGTAGGAGTACCGCATGGAATTGGAACGGATTGAAGCCCTTCTGAAGCTAATGACTGAGTATGGCTGTGCAGAGCTTGCCTTGGATGAGGAAGACGGCAGTATTCATCTCAATATGGTCGGGCAGGCGATGGCGCCTGTAGCTGTTGCAGCGCCAGTTGCAGTTGCGGCCCCTGCTGCTGACTCAAGTCAGCCTGTAGCGTCCAACACGAGTGATTACGCCGAGGTTCAGTCGCCGATGGTGGGTACCTTCTACAGTGCATCCAAGCCTGGAGTACCTGATTTCGTGAAGGTAGGGGATCGCATCAGTGTTGGTCAGACATTGTGCATCGTTGAAGCCATGAAGCTCATGAATGAGATTGAGAGCGAAGTCGCTGGTACCGTCAAAGAGATTCTGGTGGACAATGCGGGACCGGTTCAGTTTGGACAGGTGCTCTTCCGCATCGACGCCGACTAGGGGGCCTCGTGTTCGAGAAGATTCTCATTGCTAATCGAGGCGAGATTGCGCTGCGGATTATCCGGGCAGCAAAAGAGATGGGCATACGAACAGTCGCTGTGTACTCGACTGCGGATGTCAATGCGCTGCATGTGCGCTTTGCTGATGAAGCTGTATGCATCGGTCCGCCACAAGCTAATCTCAGCTACCTCTCCATTCCGAACGTGATCAGTGCAGCTGAGATCACCGGAGTAGATGCGATTCACCCGGGCTACGGCTTTTTGGCTGAGAACATTGCCTTCGCCAAGGCTGTTCGTGGTCATGGGATGACATTTATTGGGCCCGATCCCAAGCATCTCGGCACCTTTGGGGACAAGCTCTCTGCTAAGGCTGCTGCCAAGGCCGCTGGAGTGCCGCTCATCCCCGGATCCGCGGGGTCCATCGAGGACATTGATGAGGCAGCCGAGGTGGCCAAGACGATTGGATATCCAATCATGCTCAAGGCTGCCTTTGGTGGTGGTGGAAAGGGCATGCGCATTGTCGAGGACGAGGACAACCTGCGAAAGGTCTTCGATCTGACCTCAACGGAGGCGATGGCTGCATTTGGTAACGGTGCCGTGTTCATGGAGCGCTTCTTGCCGTCGCCACGGCACATCGAGGTCCAGGTGGCTGGAGACGCTCACGGGAACGCGCTGCACTTTGCAGAGCGCGACTGTTCGATGCAGCGCCGGCACCAGAAAATCATTGAGGAAGCGCCCGCATATGGGCTCGACGTGAAGCTCAGGGACGAGATTCGGGCAGCAGCGGCGACCCTTGTTTCTCACACTGGGTACCAGACTGTCGGTACTGTCGAGTTCCTGGTTCAGGGAGATGAGTTCTTCTTTTTAGAGGTAAATCCCCGAATTCAGGTTGAGCATCCTGTCACAGAGATGGTGACAGGTGTGGACTTGGTTCAGCTTCAGATTCGGCTCGCTTTTGGGGAAGAAATGCCCATGACTCAGGACGAGGTCACGGTTTCGGGACACAGCATTGAGGTGCGTGTGAATGCCGAGGATCCGTGGACGTTCCTGCCGTCACCGGGGACGATTACTGGGTACCACGCGCCGGGAGGGCCAGGCATCCGTGTCGACTCCGCGGTTCACGAGCAAGCGATGGTACAGCCTTACTATGATTCCCTTGTTGCCAAGTTGATTGCTACCGCGCACGATCGGCCCACTGCTATCAAGAAGATGCTGTGGGCTATGGATCAATTTGTGGTAGAAGGTATCCGGACGACAATGCCGCTTCAAAAGGCATTATTGGAATGTGAAGCTTTCACTGGGTCGACATTCCATACACGGTATGTGGACGCGTGGTTGGGAGAGCGAGACAATAAGCAGGGGTAAACAGTGGCGGAAAATAGGGATCAGCTCGAACAGCAGGCAATGCTGCTTCTTCAGAAGGATAAAAAAGAAGAGGCGGTCGATGTCTACATAAAGCTACTGAAGCTCTCGAAGGGCGACATTCGTGTCAGGCAGAAGCTGGCTGATTTGTATCTGGCGCTCGATAAGAAGCCAGAGGCGATTCGACAGCTTCGGGATGTTGCAGCCGGGCAGATCAAAGAGGGGCAACACCGTGCAGCGGTGGTCATCCTCAAGCGCCTTCATGAACTCAACCCAACAGATGCGACCACTCTGGGCCAGCTCGGTGCTGCACAGAAGGCGGTCGGATTCAATGACGATGCCAAGGAGACCCTCGAGAAGGTTGTCGACATGCTCGAGACGAAGCCCAAGCAGGCGCTTCCGTTTGTCTTAGAGCTCATCGCCCTTTGTCCGGGAGAGATTCCACCGAAGGTCAAGTATGCAGAAGTGCTTGGACGCTGTGGACGGGGTGATGACGCTTATGCGGAGTGGGTGAAGCTCGGCCGTGAGGCAAGGCGCCGCGGGAGTACGCTTGATCAGGCGCTGTTTATGGAGCGGGGTCTCAAGATCAAAGAAAACGATGGAGAGTGCCTCGAGCGCGCCGCGGAGGCTCGAATAGCCCTGGGCTCGCCAAAGGACGCGCTCGTTCACATTCAAAAGGCCTATGCTGTCAATCCCGACTCCACGCAGGTGTTGTCGATGCTCGCGCAGTGCTTCGAGCTCATGGAACAGCAGCCCAAGGCGAAGAAGGTTCTTCTACAGCTTGCGAAGGTCTTTGAGGAGGCCAACTCGGTTGTTGAGCGCTTGGATGCCCTCAAGCGTGCCTCGGCTTGCGATCCCGACGATGCGGCACTCGCGAGTGAGGTTGGAAGCGCTGTTGCTATGGCTGAGAAGGTTCAGCTTAGGCTGACTGGCTGTGCCTGGAGTGAGCCCGCCAGTGAAGACGAGGCGAAGGTCGTTGTGCGGGCCCGGATTCTTGCAGATTATGGCTTTCCAGACCGTGCCAAGGCCGTCTTAGAAGACAGCAACGGCGTGCGTGGGAGCATCAGCGTCCGCGCGATGATGGCGGAGGTTTTGATTCAGCTTGATGATGCTGCCTCCGCGATAGCAGAAATGGAGTCCATCGATGCTGACGATGAGGCAAGGACCGACATCGCCACACGAATACTGGTGGTGCGAGAAGATTTTGGAAGTCTCGGAACAGGTGAAGCTGCTGAAGTTGAAATGTCCATCGACGTCGAGGATGACGAAGAGATGGAGCTGGAGATGGATGACGAGGATGACGAGGATGAGGAGGACGCTCCAGCTCAGGAGCCGGTCCCTGAGGCGACTGGACACAGCGGACATGAAGCTGAGGGAGACCGATTGGCGTCATCTGGAGATAAGGATGGTGCCATTGTTGCCTACCAGGCTGCCTTAGAAGCAGATCCCACAAACGAAGCTGTGTTGATGAAGCTCGGCGAAATGTTTGCGGCATCTGATGGGGGAGGCGTCGACGATATGCCGATGGAGGCTCTGACACCCCTCGGCGGTGACCTGAAGAGCTTTGGGGCTATCGGCGGCCAGGAGTCGAGCGCGCGCGCGGGTGCACCGCCTGTGAGCTCAGCTGTAGAGCTTGATGAAGCTTATCTTGAGCTCAGGGGGCTGATTATGCTTGGGCAGCTTGAGAAGGCTGCGGTTGCGGCCGAAGAGCGAGATGACCTTCTGGGAGCCTGTATCTCTGCGGAGATTCATGCCCTCGGCGGGGATGCCAAGAAGGCCCGAAGGGTTCTTCAAGAAGCGATGGATGAGGTTGATGAGGATGCAAGCGGGTACCCAGAGGGTCTGTGGGGCTTGGCCCGATACGCAGCCATGCTCGGAAAGGCCCGGACAGCGTCACGATTACTCAGTGAATTGGAGGCGCTGGCACCAGGGCATCGGCACAGCGACATCTCGGTGCTTAATGCTGGAATGTCGGCGGACTAAAGGGTGTCTTCAGGCGGTTGCTAAGAGCCCCTCTGCATGTCATAGGAAGACGACGCGCGGCATGACAATGTGCGTTGTTTTTGCGGGCGTAGCTCAGTTGGTAGAGTTCCAGCTTCCCAAGCTGGTTGTCGCGGGTTCGAATCCCGTCGCCCGCTCCACCAACGCCACTCATTTGCGGAGGCCTGGGCGGACATGAATACCCCCAAATGGTCTCAGAGATTTCGACGTCTGATCATTGCGGTCGTGTGTCTCGTTGCGTTCGACTTGGTCTTCCGCACACAGTGGGTGGAGCGGCCAGCGGCCCGGCTGATGGAGACGGCAATAGAGATCTCTACAGGTGAGCGCGCGGTGGTGGGCTCAGTCCAGCTGAGTCCTGCAAAACGGAGCATTGTCATCTCTGGCCTCGTGCTGAGTCACATGATGGCATCGGGCGAGACATCGCCGATTGTTGCAGTGGAGCGAGTCAGCGTGAAGCTTGGCGTGCCCTGGGATGGTGCATTCATTCGAAAGTTGGAGGTTGATCAGCCAGTGGTCTCTCTTCATGTGGATGACGATGGCCTCCGTGAGTTCAGAAAAATGCAGCCACCTGCTTCGGACAGAGATGACCTCCCATGGCGATGGATGCGCGTGACTAATGCAAGAGTTGAGGTTGCCAGTGCTGCGGGTTCAATCCTTCTTGCTGGCATCAATCTCGAGACTACAGAGCGAGATGAGGTCAACATCGGTGTAGACACGGCCCGAGTAAAGATGGGTGAGCTCGACGAGGTGGCCCGTCAGGTCCGGCTTGACGGTGTGCGTTTTTCACCAAACGGACTGATCATCGAAGACCTCAATATCGAGTCTCAACACACCCACACTCGGGGAAGTATAGAGGCTGTGTTTGGGGGAGAGCTCAAGGGGCATGCCAATGTGTCGGTCGCCCTGCCCATGTTGGATGCCTTTGTCTCGGATGTCAGGAGTTTTGAAGGCAGAGGGCACGCAGATTTTGAGTTTACCGGTACTGTTCGTGAGCCTGTGGTGAGGGGGACAGTCCTGCTTGCAGATCTTGTACATCACAACGCGACTCGCCCAGAAAAACCGCAACGGCTCGACCTGGAGCGCATGGTTGCTCAGATTGTGATCGCGGGCCGGCACCTCACCATTGAGGAGTCTGACCTGACCTGGGCTGAGGGGCGGCTCTCAATGAGCGGCGGTGTTGACCTCGTTTCTCGGGCAATTGCGCTGGATATCGGACTCGAGGGTGTGGACCTGCGGGCCGCCATTCGAGAGGCTGGAGGGCATCGGAACTCGTGGGCCAACTTTGATGGGGATGGTGAGCTTCACCTTGGCGGTACCTTGAGCCCGTTTCGCCTCGCAGGCTCCTTTGAGCTCGCTGCCAAGGACTTCGAGGTGGGGTCTGGTCCGCCGGGTGGCCCTAAGACTAAGCTTGTCTTGGGCGTTCCGGTGGTGCAGCTTGAGGGGTCTATTGATACTGACGCTCGCGGTGCATGGTTGCGAAGCCGAAAGGTTGTGGCAGGCGCGACAAGCGGTAGAATCGATACCTACATTGGCTACACATCGTCAGGTCCGCTCGACATAGACTTTGATCTCGATCGCACCAGCTTGGGCACCTTTCGCCCGGTAAACAATTTGGACCTCTGGGGCTTTGGCTCTGTGAAGGGGACGGTAAAAGGGCCCTTCAAACAAGTTAAATTTGAGGCCACTGGATCAGTCAGAGACTTCCAGATGGTGGGGCTTCCGCTCGCGGACAAGGCCACGATTGCATTTCGGTGTGATGATCTCAGGACACTCGATTTTCATCAGTTTGACGGACTGCTTGGTTCATCTGAGTTTCAGGGTAGCGCTGTTGTCAAGATTGCCGAAGCCACAACCATGGATGTCAATATTCGGGTGGATGACGCTCGGGTCGGTGACCTCGTCGGTATCAGCGGGCGGACCTTGCCGTGGCTTGATGGTCGCCTGGCAGGCACACTCCGGATGCACGGCAATCCATCGGCCCCTGATGGCGAGATCGATACCCTCATTCGCGATGCGGACTTACTCGGAGAGGCTTTTCCGTCCGGACACTTCCGCGGCTGGCTCGATGGTGGCGTCATCATGGTCGATGAGCTTGGCCTGAACCGCTGGAACGGAGAGGAGAGCTTGCTCTCCCGTGGCTCGATCACGCTCGACTGGGATGCGAACCTCGAGGTCACCGGTACGGGCTTCCGTCTCGAGCGGCTCAACCGCCTGTCTGAACTCAATGTACCGGTCAAGGCAGACCTCTCCTTAGATGCTGTCGTAAAGGGCAAGCTGCTCGACCCTGAGCCGGTCGGTCGACTAGCCCTCAGGAATACCTCTTACTCCGGGCACGCCGTTCCAGACTCGACAGTCTATTTCTCTACCGATGACAGCGGCATCGAGCTGAACGGTAGGGTCATGGCGGGGGGAATGACTTTCGAGGGAATTCTGCCGGATGCGGATCCAGGAACGTTCTCGCTCGATGCCTCGCTCAGCGAGTTTCCCATCGACACCCTGTACCCAATTGGTGTGGATGGATCCGAGGTCTCGGCGCTCTTGAGCGGAGAGATTGAGCTCAGCGGTAGGTGGGACGGTAGCCGCCCCTATGTCGACATCTCAGGTGAAGGGAGGTCATTTGCACTGTCCTGGGACCGTCACAAGCTTCATACGCTGGGTCCATGGACATTTGCCATGACTGGACGCCAGATGGCGCTAGAGGGGTTCCGTATTCAGGGACCCGGTACCGATGTGTCGCTCACCTTGTCCTCCGACGAACAGGGTGCACTGACTGGATGGGGCGGGGGTATTCTCGACGCTGATCTTGCACGCATGAGTGTCCCCGGCCTGCGCCGTGCCGATGGCTCGATAGCGCTCAATGTCGGGGTCGATGGAACCATCCGAAAGGCGGAGTGGTCCATCGATGGGGCGCTGCAGGAGGTCACTGTTCAGGGTGACTGGTTCCCGCATCCCATCGAGAGTGTTGAGGGTGTGGTCAGCATTACAGCTGATGAGACACGCTTTCGGGCACTGGACCCGGAGGGCATTGACGCTGAGTGGGTCGCCAAAGACACGTACCTCTCACCAAAAACAGGTCGCTCACTCGCATTCGATGGTCTCACTGGGACCCTGGGGGGCGGTGTCGCGAAGCTCGAAGGAGGCTGGCAGTCAAAGGGCTGGTGGCCGACTCAGTTTGATATGTCGGGCACAGTCAAGAACGGTCGGGTTCAGTATTTGGACGACTTCCCTGCGGCGTCGGGTAATGCGACGCTGACTTTTGATGGCCCGATGGATGAGCTGTTGCTTGCCGGTAGAGTCGATGTCAGCGAGATGGTCTTCAATGATCGAATTTCATGGGAAGACAGCTTGTTTCAGCCCTCATCTGATGGCGCCATAGGTCTTGCATTGGATGAGGAGAAGGCTTGGTTTTCGATGGATATCGAGCTGGTCGCTGACAACACTGTCCGCATCCGAAACAACTTGGCAGATCTGGTTGCGGGAGGAACATTGAAGGTCGTCGGAGACACGAGTCAGCCAGGGCTTCTGGGTAATATTCGCTGTGTGCCTGGAGGGGCTGTTCACCTCAAGGAGCGCGAGTTTGAGGTTCAGAGAGCGGAACTCCACTTTGTTGATCCGTTCACCTATGACCCGGACGTAGACCTCCTGCTGGCCACTGATATCCGCACCAGAGACGAAAATTACGCCATCAACTACCGGGTCTCGGGTACCTACAGTGACTGGCGAGCAGAGACCCGATCAGAGCCGGCGCTTCCGCAGGCCGATGTCAATGCACTCTTACTGTTCGGCATGACTCGGGCTGAATTGGAGAGATATGGCGGTCTCGGTGGTGCGCTGGCCCTTGAGGGTGGTGACCTGCTGGCGTCATCTGTCTTGTTTACTGGTCTCGACGACCCAGATCGCGGGGGAATCTTTAGGATTGTCGACCCTCTGCGGCCTGAGCGCCTTGACCTGGTCTCCGGTGTCAGTGAGCGCGGCTCGGGAATCGTGACCTCTGAGCTCAGACTGCTCTATGAAAATGAGCTTGCTGACGTTGGTCTGCCGGGAACCATGATGATCTTTGAGCAGAACATCAGTCGGTCGACCGATACCTACCTGGGGATAGAGCAGCGACTCGCGCGAACACTCTTTGCCAGAACGTACTGGGGGAGTGAACAGGTGGGTCGTTATATGGACCTTGGCGGTGCTTACGGTTTTGATGTGAAGGTCAGATGGGAAATAGACTGATCATTCTTGCCTTGTTTCTGCTGACCACCGTCGCGCGTGCCTCGGATGTGCCCTGGTATATTGGCCGATCGGTGTCAGAGATTATCCTGGTTGCAGAAGGCGATAGCCCTATTGATAGCAACCTCCGGCCCATACTGAGGACTCAGCCGGGTGTGGCTTTGGATGCTGCGAGTCTACGTGCCGATGTGGCCCTGCTGGTTCAGGCTGGTGGCTTTGCTGCAGTCGAGGCCTTTGTTGAGCCAGTCGAAGGAGATGTTGCTGAGCAGGACTTGGTTCGTGTGGTCTACAGGGTCGTTGTTGCCCCTCGTATACGAGGCCTCCACGTGCGCGGTGCTCGGGGGGCGGCCAAGCGGATTGTTACGTCGGCGCTCGGGGTAGACCTCGGCGACCCTTGGTTTGGCGCCGAAGATGAGTCTGCACTCATATCTCGTGTGATCGAGCGTCTGCAGGCTGCAGGCTGGACTCGGGCGCGCGTGACGGTCAAGACGGAGCAAGAGGAGAAAGGGCTTAGGTTGTTCATTCAGGTCGAGCTCAGTCAGCCGCAGGTGGTCCGGTCCGTCAGGCTTGGTGGTGTGGTGCCGGTACAAAAGAGCAAAATCCGGAAGTGGCTCCGGAAGGATGGCGTGAAGGTAGGTCGCCGAGTGGACCAGGGCGCGCAGGTGCAGGCGCGCAAGCGTGTGGTTGATGAGCTCAGGAAGCGTGGCTGGGACCGGGCTCGGGTCAATCTCTTTACGAGGGACCGCACGGAGGACAACGAGGTTGCAATCAATGTGTTGATTACGCCGGGTTCTCAGCTTGTGATCGACGCGAAGGGGCGGAAGCTTCCAAACAAACGCATCCTTCGCGACACGCTCGGCATTCGCTCAGGCGATCGGTTGACGACTAACCTCAAGGAGGATGCTGAGCGTCGCCTCGAGGCTTGGTACGCCGAACGGGGCTTCCTCGATGCGACGGTGGCGGTTGAGGGAATCGTTGAGTCGGACACCGTCTCAAGAATCAAGGTCGAGGCCTCCCCGGGGCCGAGACACTGGGTCCGTCGATATGTATGGCCCGAAGACACCGGCCTCAGTCAGCGTGAAATTCTCGGTATTATTATCGATGCTGCGCCCGAGACGCTCGGTGACCGTGTGGTCACGCGTGGGGGTATTGCTGATGTTGAAGACGCGCTCAAGGAGCGCTTTGCTGCAAACGGCTTTCTTGATGCGAGGGTTGATCTCACCACAAAGGATCGACGGCGAGGCTGGGTCTCTCTCCCTTTTCGTTTCGGCGTACCCGTAGATGTCACGGTTGATATCGACATGGGCCCACAGATTGCTCTCGAGGCACTTGTTGTCAGGGGCGGGGCTGGTCTTGAGGCTGACCTGGTGCGTGGCTGGAAAGAGCAGAATGAAGGCAAGCCGCTCAATGCTGCTGCGGCTGCGGGATTGCAGAAATCAATAAGCGATACGTATGAGTCTCTTGGCTATCTGTCTGTTGAGACTGAGCTCAAGACCATCAGGAACAGGGCATCAGATAGTGCGGTAGTCGACATTGAGATTGCTCAAGGTGAGCAAGTTCGACTTCGAAGTGTTGTCATTCGCGGTAACCGCCGGACGCAGCGCCATGTCATTGAGCGGGAGATTATGCTGAAGATGGGTGAGCCCATCTCACCTGAGGCGATTGCTCAGACGCGGTCGAATCTCTACAACCTCGACCTGTTCCGCCTCGTGTCACCTGAGCTCATCGGTGAAGAGGCAGGCTCTCAAGATCTGCTGCTTCGCCTCGAAGAACGCCCCAACATCCTCCTGGAGGCGGGCGGTGGTATCTCTACAGACGAGGGCGTTCGGACTACGGGTAGGGCAACTCATCGCAATATTGCAGGTCTCGGGCATCGCCTCACCACACTCGGGACGATCGGGTATGGCTGGTTTGGGGATGAGTGGACGCTGGACACAGCATCACCAGTCTGGCGTGCGGCGACCCGGTATGAGTTGCCGTATATTCCAGGTAGGGGTGGACGCCTGGTCTTAGAGGGACTGATTCACGAGACCATCCAAGAGCCTACCTGGCGCTTGTCGCGATCAGGCGGTGCTGTCGGTATGAAGATGCGGCTATCTGACCGTGCTGAGGCGGTCGTTGACTATCGTGTTCAGGTCCGACGCCTTGTTGATGTGGACCCCGGAGCGCTCGTAAATGGCGATCCTTGGCTGCCCTTTCTCGGCTTGAGTGAGGACATCGCTGGAGACCCGATACTCGAGTCAGACGCTCGGGTGGTCAGCGGAGGGTCGCTCCTGCTTGTCCATGATGGTCGCGATGATCGCTTCAATCCAAAGTCAGGATCGCTGTGGTCTACCCATGTTGAGGTTGGGGATGGTGTCTTCTCTGGTGATGTGACCCTTCGTGCGACCGCCAAGATCGAGCGCTTGATTCCGGTCGGACCGCTCGTCTTAGATCTGGTTGGACGTGGCGGCGTGGGCGTGGCTCAGGGAAGGCGCTCGACGCTGCCTCTGGAGGAGCGCTTCTTCTTGGGTGGTGGTACCACCATGCGGGGCTTCTCGACAAACAGTGTTGGGCCTGCAAACTTCTCCAGGCGGCCTGAGATCAACCACCCAAGCCAGACAGAAGCTGTCGTTGACGGCTTGGCACTTGCTGACAATTCAGGCCAGTGGACCGCAACGGGCGGGGACGCAATGGCAGCACTGACCGTTGAGCTTAGGGTCCCGATGCCAGTGCTTGGCTTCCGTCGTATGGACGGTGTGGATCTGGTCTTCTTTAGCGATCTTGGTCACGTGGGCTTTTTGGACTCGACGGTTGTGACGACATCACGCCTTGAGGAGAGCGACCCTTGGGTTCGAACGAGCGTGGGTGCTGGACTTAGGTTTGCCACACCGGTCGGTCCCGCATCTCTTGATATCGGAATCAATACAAGCCCGATTCGAGAGCGAAATGAGCCCACTGTGTTGCCGCACTTGACGCTCGGTGTGCTCTGAGGGTCACCCCAGAAGCACGCCATGGCGGATGCCGCCGTCGGAGATTGTGAGGTGGTCGAGGCCGCTCGCCGTGCAGACGGCGTGAAGGACTGCAGCACCCGCGAGTAAATTGTCGGCCCGCTTTGGGCTCACGGCGGCCCAGGAACGACGCTCCGCAGGCGTAGAGGCCAGCAGGGTAGACATCCAACGCTCAAGGGCCTCTCGGGACAGTGTGGCGCCATGAATGGTGTTGCGGTCCCAGGTCTTTAGACCAAGCTCCATTGCGCAGAGGGTCGTGGCTGTTCCCGCGACTGCTATCAGTGCACTGGGTTTTCCCTCCCACCTGATAGCGCTGACTGCCTCCTCTATGTGGGCTCTCATCCGCTGAAATTGGTCAGGCTCATACAGAGCAGGCTGTGCGGAGAAGAACAGCTCGTTGAGGCGGACAGTGCCGATGGGTATGCTTCGCTGGTCAAGCACAGAGTCCGTCTCTGGGTGACCGACCACGATCTCGGTACTTCCGCCGCCGAGATCGACGACTGCAAAGGTGTCCTTTGGCGGGTTGAGCTCAAAGAGGGCCCCCTTCCATGTGAGCCTGGCCTCCTCGAGACCGCTGATGACCCGCACCTCAATTCCGCTCTGTTCTTGAACACGTGCAAAAAAGTCAGCCGAATTGGAGGCCCGTCTTGATGCTGAAGTGGCTATCGCCTGAATGCTCTCAGGTGCGATATTGAAGGTCCGGCCAGTGAGTGCAAAGTCGGAAAAGCCCTCCATGGCTGCACTCATGCGATCGGGCTGAAATGCTCCGTGTTGCTCAAGTCCTGAACCGAGTGACACCACCCGAGACTCATCGTGGAGGACCCTGTCTTCGTCGTCGAGAACGAGGAAGACGAGTGAGTTGCTGCCAATGTCAACGCTCGCGCGAGCCACCTACCACTCCAGGCTGGGGGACCAGTTGGGATTGAGATATCCGCCGCCCTTTGTCAGCTGAACCTGGTGGTGCCCGTCTACGGTGGACATCCAGATCTCAGCGGTACCGGTCCTGGTGGATGAGAAGGCGATGTAGTTGCCGTCGGGACTCCAGGAGGGGTCTTCGTTGTCGCGCATATCTTGTGTCAGGCGCATCATCCCTGTGCCGTCAACATTGACAACAAAGATATCGAAACGTCCACCATTTCGGCCAACAAAGGCGATACGGTCACCCTTTGGTGACCAGACGGGGTCGGTATTAAAGCTGCCTTGGAAGGTGACCCGTTTCACGTTGGAACCATCAGGGTTCATGCTGTAGATCTGGGCACCTCCTGAGCGCTCCGAGACAAAGACCACTCGGCTTCCGTCAGGTGACCATGAGGGCGCCACATCGATGCCTGGATCTGAACTCAGGCGCTTGATCTTACGACCAGACAGCGGCTCGATGGTGTAGATGTCTGGGTTGCCGTCAGGAGCTAAGGTGAGCGCCATCTGGCGGCCGTCGGGACTCCAGGCGCCGCCAATGTTGATGCCCATGCGGTTGGAGAGCCTGCGGATCTTGCCTTGGCTGAGGTCCGCTACATAGAGGTCGGGGTTGCCCTCTCGATAGCTAGTGAACGAGAGCTCTGTGCCGGTGTGATTCCAGATGGGCTTGAGATTGATGGACCCGTTCGATGTGATCCCGCGGCGACCATGTCCGTCGAAGTCGACAATCCCGATTTCTTTTCCCGTCTTGGTTTTACGAGCGTATGCGAACCGAGTGTTGAATGGGCCCTTCTGGCCCGTGACCTGGAAGATGATCTCGTTGGCGAGTCTGTGGGCGAGTGAGCGCCATGACTCGGCGGAAACGGTGAGGGCTGTGGCACCCAGGTGCCGTCTTCCAGGAACATCGTAGACCCAGACTTCAGCCCTGAGCTGGTCGTTGGCCTTGGCGTCAATGGCCATTTTCGCGAGGGCGACGGAGCCGGGGACGTCCCAGTCATCAAAATTGAACTGTCCTGGACGTATACCGGTGCCAGCTGGCTCCACAAAGGCCGCAGGGTCGAGGACATCGAACCAGCCAGACAGCTCAAGATCTCGACTGACGACAGCGTAGAACTCAGCGGAGACTGCGTGAGCAGATAGCGGCTTTGGTAGCGCTATCGGAACTTTGTTGCGGCCGGGCGCGCCGACATAGATGTGGATGGCACCGGCAGCGTAGCTGGTGGCGGGGGTGAGCAGGGCGAACAAGGTCGCGATGATGATGGCCATGCGGCTCATGTGGACTTCACCTCAAGTCGGCGGCGGAGAGTGTGATCATGACGCCCTCTGCTGCGGAATCTGCATAACGTGCGGGTGGTGCCGGGAAACTCGCTGTGCGGACCACAGCGCTTATGGCAGAACGGTCAAATGATGCATCGGAAGAACTCTTGACCACTTTTGGTTTTCCGAGGGTACCGGTCTGGCCGACGGATACGGCAACGACCACTTTGTACTCTGGGTGCGCAGCCAGGATGGCTGGAAGCGGCTTCCAGTTTGGGATGATGCGATCGCGGCACTGGGACACGTAGCGGGCAAGCTCGGGATCCATCCTGCCTGCACCGATGGGACCAATCACAGCGTCCCTAGGGTCAACACCATCTTTGGCGGTCTGTACACGGTCTTTGGTCCCGAGGGCCGCTGTGGCATCCTTGAGCAGTGACTCTCTCTTGAGTCTGTTCAGCAGGTCTTCTCGGGCATCGGTCCGGTCCGGCGCCCCTTTCTTTGGTGCGGCCTTCTTCTTTCGCAGCGCCATGTCACTTGCTGTGGGCGGCGGTGGCTTGGCCTTGGCCGCCATCGTGTCGCCCTTGGGCGGGTCGGGTGCTCTCGTTGGTCGCTCAGGCATCCGCGTGGTGGCCTTGGGGAGGGCGACTGCCTGTACGGTCATGACCTCATTCGGGTCAAAGAGAGGGCCGGATGAGTCGAACATCTGACCTGCTGCAACGGCGCCGAGAACGAGCAGATGCACGCCAATGCTCGCACCAATTTCCCATGTGGGCCGAAAGTCTTCGGTGCTGTCTAAGGCACGCCCCAAGCTATTTTCCTCGCTTGGGTTGGGTGACAAGTCCCATGCGCGGCACTCCGACCTGTGTGCAGAGGGCCACAAGCTGTGCGACCTTCTCGTATGGGACACCACCGTCGGCCTGCAGGAAGATCTCCTGATTCGGGTTGGCCTTGACGATGGCCTTGAGCTTGGGCTCGAGCTCTTCGAGCTTGAAGCTGTGCTTGTTGATGAAGTACTCACCGTCGATAGTGACGCTGAGGATCATCTGCTTCTCTGCTGAGGGCAGCGGGGGCGCATCAGCACGAGGCAGCTCTACCTTCATCCCTGTGGTCATAAGCGGTGCGGTCACCATGAAGATGATCAGCAAGACCAGCATCACGTCCACAAAGGGGGTGACGTTGATCTCTGACATCATTCCGCGACTGCTTCCGCCATCTGGTCCCGACATTCCCATGGGTCTAAGCGCTCCGGAAGTGACGCTTGACGATGTTCAGGAAGTCGCTGGAGAAGTTCCCCATCTCGTCCTCCAGAACACTGATTCGACGATTGAAGTAGTTGTAGGCCATGACTGCTGGAATGGCAGCGGCGAGGCCAATCGCGGTGGCAATCAGTGCGTGTGCGATGTCGGGTCCGACGACGGCCAGGCTGGCCTGGCCGGTAGCGCCGATTTTTTGGAAGGCAAGCAGAATGCCCCAGACGGTGCCGAACAGCCCAATGAATGGTGCTGTGGAGCCTGTGGTCGCCAGAAATGTCGTCATCCGCTCGAGATTATTGCGCTCAACCCGTGCGGCTTTTCGGAGTGCTCGGCTCAGGTTTTCCTCGCCATCGAGCAGCCCTGCAGACTCTCCCTGCTTGGCCTTTGTCAGTTTCGAGAGCTCGATGTACCCAGCCTTGAAGACCGCCGCGACTGGGCTGTGCTCCATTCTATTGGCTTGATCGTAGACTTGATCGAGCCGCTGGCTCTTCCAGAAGAGTTCAAGAAATACCTCTGTGCTGGCCGCGGCCTTGCGCAGCATTGAGGCCTTGTTGAAGATGATCACCCAGCAGACAACCGACATGCCGACAAGCACGAGCAGAACCAGCTGTACGACAGCGTCTGCGGTCATCATCAACTCGATGATTCCTGGGGATTCGATCGCTTCTTCAGTCTGTGCGACTGCCGCCAAGTAGATCGGCATGGATACAGGTGCAGCGGGATTCATGGGGGCTCCGGGTACAGCTTCGGCACAGGGGAGGGAACCCCCTAGGAGAGAAGAAAATGCCTTAGGACTGCAACTGTCCTCCCGTAACGCGTTCGCCGGACCAGGCGCTCATTCCGCCTTCTACATTAAAGATCTCAGTGCCGCCGATGCTCGTCAGGAACTCGGCTGCCGCTGCTGAACGGCCGCCAGCTTGGCATACACAGATGATCCGGCCAGTTTGATCCAGCTCTCTGTAGCGGTGGGGGAGCTCATCGATAGGAATGTGAACCGCATGTGGGCTGTGGTCGGCCTCGTACTCCGAGAGGGTGCGAACGTCGATCAACACATATCCGCCATCCTTCTCCCCGATCAGTGCTTCAGCTCGCTCGGAGTCGATGTTCTGAACGACTTCAGCAGCAGCGCCTGGGCGCTTGGGATCAGCTTGCGTTTCGGCGACGGTGTCTTCCTCAACTGGATCTGCCGCGCGTCCCTCGAGCCCCACGACGATCTCGAGAACTCGTGCAGGGTCAGCCTGGCCTCGCTCACTGAATACGACGGTACCAGTCTTCGAGACGGCAACCACAGTGGTCTTGCAGGTCGGTGAAAGGCGTGAGGAGCACCGCATACCGCGAGACTCTATGGCGAGTGGATCGTACAGCAGATGAAACTCGAGTCCGAGACGGTGTCTGTACCGTCGGAGTTCCTCAGTCCGCGCTGAGTGAATCCCAAAGACTGCGGTCTCGAGGGAGTCGAACTGTGGCGTCCGACGGCTCCATTCAGCCAGCCATGCGTCTGTCTGAGGATCGGTGAGTGACTCGAAAACGACGAACACCACGTTGAGGTGTCCTGAGAAGTCCTCGAGCTTCACCCATGTGCCCTCGTCTGCTGTGAGCGAGATGGGGTGTGCCGCGGTTCCCACTTGTGGTGGAGACCAGGTCATCAGATTCTGTACACGTCCAAGTAAAGCCATGGCTCTACTGTAACGCATCAGCCGATGATCTCGACTGCGTCTTCAAACACAACGCTTGCAGGACCGTTCCAGCGCTTGAGAATGGCGGTGTGCATGCGTTCACCTTGGTGCCGAGCGAGGCGTCGCCCCTGCAGTAGTCCCATGCCGGCTCCGAGTCCGGGAAGCAGGCGCGAGAAGCGGCGCCCGACAGCCTGGGTCGCGGTCTTAGTCAGCGTCCGAGCCATCCATGCAGAGCCATTGTGTGCTGCGGGTAGTCCCGCCCGTACAACGTCACCGAGGTCGGAGAGCTTCATGTCCACCCTGGCTTGTGCTGGAAGATCGAACTCCCATGCGGCGGAGAGTGCCCGTCGGACATGCATGCTGCCTCGGTCAGTAGATGGGTCGTGGCCGTAGATGATGGCGAGGCGCTGGGCGAGGCGGAAGGAGTGGACAATCCGTGCGATCGCCTCCGGTGGCACACTGAGGGCACCAGCGAGGCCGCTTGCAGCTCCGAGGATTCCGGCGGCCCGGACCGCTGAGGCGATGACATGCTCGGCAGTCTGGGCAAGCGCTGCCGCATCCGGCCTGAGGGGCCCTCCGGGGGTGTCGTAGGACAATCCAGCGGCGTCGAGCTCTTGCTGGTAGGCCAGTGTGTCGATGCTCAGCTTCTTGAGCACCGCTGGGGGCAGGTCTTCATCGACCCTGAGCCCAAGCTCTCGAAGGAGTGCATCCAGCTGCATTCAAGCCACGACGCCATTGAGGTGTTCGTGGACATTGGTTGAGCCAAAGCGACCTTTCTCATCGCACGTGACCCGGGCCATGGCGGCAGAGGGATCGTGAGTAAAGAAGAGGCGACCACTTCGCTCAGCGAGGTCCTTTAGCAACAGCGCCTTTTCATCGATCAGCTGCTCAGGAAAGCGGTCGTACCCCATGGTGATAGAGCGGTGGACCCATGGGCGACCGGGGATGAGGTCCGCAGCAAAGACAATGGGGCCGCTCTCACCTTCGACTTCGGTGAGCATCATTCCTGGTGTGTGTCCATTTGAGAAGTGGAAGCGGTAGCCAGGTCCGAGGACCTCGCTGTGCGTGTTGTCTACAATCTCGAGTCGACCGCTGTCAGCGAGGAGTGCGTTTAGCTCTGGAATAAAGCTTGCCTTATCACGTGGGTGTGGTCGGTTTGCTCGGTTCCAGGCTGCTTCTCCGACGACATAGCGCGCGTTTGGAAAGAGCAGCCGCAGCGGCGTTTCAGCGTCATGGGCCGACAGCAGTCCACCGGCGTGATCGAAGTGGAGGTGCGAGAGCACGACAATGTCGATGTCTTCATGCTTTACGCCGTGTGCTGCAAGGTTGTCTAAGAGCACATGATGCGCTTCATTGATGCCAAACCTGTCCCGTAGCTTTGGTCCGAAGAATGCACCGACGCCGGCTTCTAAGAGAATCAGCCGTCCGGGTTCACGTATCAGTAGGGCTCGACATGCGAGATCGATACGGTTTCGATCGTCAGCGCTCACCCAGCGCTCCCAGAGCGCCTTGGGTGCATTGCCAAACATCGCACCGCCATCGAGCTTCTGGCTGTTGCCCAAGATGCTGTAGAGAGATCGCTTCATGTCACTGTCCTAATCACAACGGCCCTCAGTAGATGTCAGGGGCTGGTCACGCTGCGCGAGGGACCAGTTAGCGCCGGTACGCTTGAGCTTGAGTTCGCCCTCACTGTGCTGAATGACTGCCTGGTTGGCGTCGACCTTCCAGCCCTGATCGGCTGCGGCACAGAGTGCATGGGCTGCTGTGCCGTCTGGGAGTGCGGCCTCTGCAGCCCACTGGGCTCTCAAGCTCAGAGCGAGGGTGAGGGGATCCTTGGCGGTGGGCTCAGGGCTTGCCGGGGCGGGCAGTGAGGCCCAGAGGACCCCGCGGGGCATCCAGCCCTCAGCGCCTTTGGCATCGCCCGTACACCCGGAGCACTCGACCAAAACCCGTCCTTCTCTAATCTGCGTGACCTCGACCCTCACGCCCAGTCGGTCCAGAATAGCTATATTTGCGCCACCGGGTGCAACAAGAGTGAGGGGGACAGCTGCAGTCCATGCAGATGCTGGAAGTGACGCTTCTTGGCTCTCTATTAGGGGTCCAGACGCCACAGGCTGAGCCCCTGCCAGATCAGTCTGGGGGGCAAGCTCCGGTGCCGAGCAAGCAACGATCAGGAAAACCGGGGTGATCTTAAGCACCTCAAGAGGTTAGCATCCCGCCATGTTGAAACAGGGCTCAAGAATTGCTGTTGTCGCTCCTGCTGGGCGATTTGATAAGAAACGTCTGAACCGGGGGATGTCAATTCTCCAGGAATGGGAGTACACCCTTGTGCCGGGTCCAAACTTGGATGCGGCTCATCGGTACTTCGCTGGGACCAGTGAGCAGCGTGCTTCTGATCTTAATTGGGCATTTTCTCAACCTGACATCGATGCCGTGTGGTTTGCGCGGGGCGGATACGGCACAGTGCAGGTCTTGGACCAGCTGGACTGGAGCGCGATCGATGATCGTCCTGTCATCGGCTTCTCGGATGCAACAGCGCTGTTCTCTGCAATGGTTGCCAAGGGTGTCGGGAATCCTATCCACGCGCCGGTGATTCATTCGCTCGCTGATCATGTGGACGAGGGCTCCAGGCGCGCGCTGCGACACTGGATGAACAGCGGCACGATCAAGAGCTTTCCTGGAAAGCGACTGTGCGGTCACACCGAGTCCGTCGAGGGCGAGGTCGTGGGTGGAAACCTGTGTGTCTTGACGAGCCTGGCTGGAACAGAGTGGGCACTCAAGGCCAAAGATAAGATCCTCCTGCTGGAAGATGTTGGCGAGGCGCCGTATCGCGTGGACCGGATGATTACTCAGTTGATGGGTTCCGGCACATTCGATGGTGTCCGCGGCATTGCTCTGGGGACCTTCTACGGCTGTGAGGCTCCCGGTGATGCAGGCTGGTCGCTCGGCGATATCCTGAGAGAGCGACTCAGTCCCCTGAACATCCCAGTTGTTGCTGGAATGCCTGTCGGACATGGTCCAAACAACCACCCATGGGCCGTCGGTGCGCATGCCAGACTGCAGGCCAATGGCTTGATATGGACTGCAGAATAGACTTCTCTTCCGTCGACGCGCTGCTGCGAGAGGCGGTAGCTGAGGGAGTGATTCCGGGTGCTGGTGTCTGTATTCGGACGGCGGATTCGGTTCTGCATACGGCCAGCTTTGGTCAGCAGGAGCTCAGGCCTGTGCTGACGCCTGCGACAAACGCAACAGTGTGGGATGTGGCGAGTCTGACGAAGGTTCTGGCGACCACGCCCATCGCGATGGGGATGGTGGCTGATGGAAGTCTGGATCTCCACACTCCGGTGAGTAGAGTTTTCCCGGATGCGCCTGAGGGGGTGACTGCGGCTCACTTGCTCTCTCACAGCAGCGGACTCGGCCCTTGGCTATCAATGGCTGATCTGTTGGGTATTGAGGGGGCTGGGACGGATGCGGCGAGAGAGGCTGTGCTCAGTCTGGCCCGGACCTCTCAGGTACATGCTGAGCCGGGAGAGGCCTATGCCTATTCTGACTTGGGATTCCTGACGCTCTGCAGTCTCTTGGAGGAGCTCGGGCAGATTCGACTTGATGGGCTGTATGAGCGCTATGTACGGTCACCATCGGGTGTTGACCTGCGCTTTGGCTGGCCCGGTGCGGCGGCGACGGAGGACTGTCCCCAGCGTCAACGCGTGATCAAGGGTGAGGTTCATGACCTCAATGCCTGGATAATGGGTGGTGTTTCTTCGCATGCAGGTTTGTTTGGCTCAGTGGAGTCTGTGGCGGCCGCAGCTGCGTGGCAGCTCCGTGCATGGCTGGGTGCGAGCAGTGAGGGGCTGAGCCCAGCTGTGGCTCAAGCATTCTTTGAGACTAAGGGGGCTGGGAGTCACCGGCTTGGTTGGGATGGTGTCAGTGAAGGCGGCTCGGCAGGGCCGCTTTGGCCCCGTGATGGCGTCGGTCATCTCGCGTTCACTGGATGCAGTATCTGGATGGCGCCTAAGCTCGACCTGGTCGTCGCCCTATGCACGAATCGTTTGCATCCAGAAATTGAGGGTGGGGCTGTGCCAGATGCGCCAATTCATCCCCGGTATGCAGCGTTTAGGAAGCTTCGGCCTGCACTTTATACGGCCGTTATTGAGGCGATGGATGAGAGAACCGGTTGGCCTGACTGAGCCCACGGGCTAAGTCGGGCTGTATTTTGGTGGGTGTACTAAATGTCTAAGGAACGCCGCTGGTTTGAGCAGTCTCCACCGGAGCCCCAAGCGGGCCCTCGTGCGACTGATGTTGATAAGGTCAAGGCACTGTGGAACCAGTGCCCTGCGTGCAAAGAGGTGCTCCAGAAGGAGGATCTCGATGGCACCATGCAGTGCTGCCCGTTCTGTGGCTATCACCTGAAGTACGACAGCCTCGATCGCTTGATGGCGCTTGTTGATGAGGGCTCATTTGAGCGTCATGACGCATCGTTGTCCCCGAAGGACCCGCTCAAATTTGTCGACTCTAAGCGCTACTCGGACAGAATCGAGGCAAGCCAGAAGAAGACAGGTGAGCAAGATGCTTACATCGCTGGTACGGCCATGCTGCATGGTATTCCAGTTCAAATCGGAACATTCAACTTCGCCTTTATGGGGGGATCTATGGGCTCAGTGGTGGGTGAGTTGATCACGCGCCAGTTTGAGCGTGCTGCAGAGCTTGGGCAGCCCGCCATCGTGATCAGCGCCTCGGGTGGTGCCCGGATGCAGGAGGGTTTGCTCAGCCTCATGCAGATGGCAAAGACGTGTGCGGCTCTCGCTCGCCTCCGAGATGAGGCAAAGATGCCGTACATCTCGGTGCTGACGCATCCAACGACGGGTGGCGTCGCGGCGAGCTTTGCTATGCTCGGTGACCTCATCTTGGCTGAGCCGAATGCGCTGATTGGGTTTGCTGGTCCGCGTGTCATCGAGCAGACAATTGGGCAGGCGCTCCCTGATGGTTTTCAGACCAGTGAGTACCTGGTCGATCATGGAATGGTCGACCGGATCGTGGCCAGGTCTGAGCTGAAGGACACCATCGCCCGGTGTCTTCGACTCCTCATGGATCCTGTGTGAGGAGTCACCCGACCCTGGCGACCCTGGCACGCTTCGGTATGCGAATGGGGCTCGACCGCATGCGGCACTTTCTGGAGTCTCTGGGATCGCCGCACCGAGCTGTGCCGGTCATTCATGTCGCAGGCACGAATGGCAAGGGGAGCACTGTTCGCCTCATAGCGTCGATGCTTCGGGCCGCGGGCTACCGGGTCGGTGAGTACACCTCGCCCCACCTCCAGCATGTCAACGAGCGGATCCATGTCGACGGCGCTCCAATCTCCGATGAGGCCCTCAATCAGCTCTTGAACGACATCGATGGCTGTCGGCAGCGCTGGGCTGCTGGTCTCGATGATTTTGTTCCTCTTGATCGTGTGCTGACCTATTTTGAGCTCATGACCGCTGCGGCATTCGTCCACTTTGCGAATCAACAACTCGATGTTGTCGTGATGGAGGTGGGTCTCGGTGGTCGCCTTGATGCCACCAACGTGGTCGATCCGGTCATTACGGCCATCACGAGCGTCGGGCTCGATCATACCGAACAACTCGGCGATGATATCGCGGGTATTGCAGGTGAGAAGGCGGGGATCATCAAGCACGGGAAGCCAGTGGTGACCGGGGCGATGGACGCTGAGGCGCTGCGTGTGATTCGCGCTATCGCTCATGAGCGGAGTGCGCCTCTGATCACAAATGATGGGGAATGGCGGGTTGATATTGGTCGCGAGGGGCACTTCAGTTGGACTTATGCGGGCAGGCAAGAGCTTGGCATCACTGTGGGGCTGGACGGAGACCACCAGGTACTCAATGCGGGGGTGGCGCTCACAGTCCTTGCATGTCTCGAGGACAGATTTCCGGTTCCTGAATGGACCCACGTGCTCCAGGGGCTCTCGGGTGTTCAGCACCCTGGGCGGCTTGAACAGCTGGGCACGGGCTTGCTGGTCGACTGCGCTCACAATGTACAGGGCGCTGCTGCTCTGGCGACCCACCTCAGGACACTGCCCCGAGAGGGCAGCCGGACGCTTCTGCTTGGCGCAAGCAACGACAAGGATCCGAGATCGATGATGATTCCGCTTGTCGGCCAGGTCGACAGGGTGCTCACGACTCACTGCAGTCACCCGCGAGCGACACCAGCAGGTGACCTCGCCCAGAAGCTCATCGATGTGAAGATTCCTGTGCTACCCGCGGGACCTATTGAGGACGCCTTGGACATGGCACGTGGGGATGGGGGCATGGTGATTGTGGCAGGAAGTGTCTTTCTCGCCGGCGCAGTTCGGGAGCTGGTTGGCCGACAGTGAGGCGGTCCACCGCTTCGGTGTGTGGGTTGGCTGCGATACAGTGCGTATCGAGCATCAGCGTGGCCGGAACACTCGAGGCGGACCGGATTACTGCGGCTCCGGGCTGGATCCAGGCTGAAGGTGGCGTCTCTCTATCCCTCGATGGACATCGCCTCGAGGCGTCGTCGCTCCACTTGATAGAGAAAGAAGAGAAGGTCTTTGCCTTCACCGCTGAGGAAGTCTGGTGGACGCCCTGTACATGTGAGCGTGTGCCTTGGGCTGTGTCG
>Ga0315315_10001021_pt1 | contig 25271 bp, 23 predicted proteins | sample M140m3416metaG_FD_203699 | JGI IMG/M metagenome (GOLD analysis project Ga0315315, IMG submission 203699) | Ammonia-oxidizing marine archaeal communities from Monterey Bay, California, United States - M1 40m 3416 | ecosystem: Environmental > Aquatic > Marine > Intertidal zone | place: USA...
TTGTCCTTGGGACCGCCTGTCGTCTTATCGCGTGTCGCCGCCACCGTGCTCTCGATCGTATACTTATTCGACTCCAATTCCTTCGAAACTTTATTGATGTATGCCACATAGGTTGCGTCCGTGGGACCTGCTCCTGCGGCCATAGGCCGCTGCTGCTCTGCTTGTGCGACCAAGGGTCTCTGCTGCGACATTTGGTCACGGACCGCACCCCCAGTGCTCGAAAAAAGCGCACGGATCTCCTGTTCCTCATGAGGCCGCTTGTAGTCGTCCGTCACCAACGAAAACGCGATCAGCGTTCGGTAGGTCAGTGACGTATACAGCGTGATGGGGGGCATTCCCGGGTTGGATTCACACAGGCTGTGGAAGATGTCGGCCATCATCTGGCGGATCTGCAGCGCCTCCTCGGCCATCGAAGGTTCCTCTGGATCCTCTGGATCCTCTGGATCCGAAGATATTCGGATGGGGCTCGCCAATGCACCCGCTATGAAGTTATACTGATTCAGGTACTCATCTGGCACTTGCTTCTTCACCGGCGCGTCACCTGACACCGAAGGCGACGGGTCATCAAGGGTCACCTTACCTTGGTCTTCATCCGTGTCTTCATCCGTGTCTTCATCCATCGCCTCCTGTTCCCGCTGCGCCTGTTCCTTCTCCCACTGTTCATCAAGGGCGCGCTTCTTAAGGTAACGTTCCAAACCGGTCAACTGCTTTACAGGACCAGAGGGCTGCTTTACAGGACCAGAGGGCCGCCACGCCCGACCGAGGGCATCACCCACAAGGGGTCTGTCGACTATCGCGTCTGCTCCTCCGCCCTGCCGGGGCGCCATCTCACCCAACAGGTACACCGTGGCCTCCTCCAGCTCCTGACGCAGATTGTCCAGCGACACAGCCGCAGCGCGCGTCACGCGTCCGAGGTTGCGACCCACGCGACCCAGCCAGTTCCCCAGGCTATTCACGAAGTCGTCCGAGTGCCGGCTCTCCACGTCGGTCATATTTTCCCGGTCCTCCTCCGTCGGAGGCCGGTCCAGAGGATCAACGTTACTCGACGGTTCGGGCGCCCCAGACTCGTCCAGAGGATCAACGTTACTCGACGGTTCGGGCGTATCAGGCTCGTCCAGATGCTCTAACATGTACGGGGTCTCATTCATCGGGTAATCCCGCCGATCGCCCTTGAGTGGCGTAATCGGCCTTTCGACCTCCATCGGGTAATCCCGCCGATCGCCCGTGAGAGGCGTAAGGTTCTTAACAATTTCGACCTCCTCAACCGGGACAGCCTGCGCAACAGGTAGCACGTGACCAAAGCCGGGGGCCAGTTCCTCTGCGGGGACCGGAAACGCAGCGACGCGCATCCGCTTGTCCTGAGAAACATCCTCGTCGTCCCGAGAATCGTCCTCGTCGTCCCTACCGCGCTTACCTTTTGGTGCCCGAGGCCGCGGCACTCGCGTTGCCTGTGGCGGCGGTTCTTCCTCCTGCGGTTCTTCCTCCTGCGGTTCTTCCTCCTGCGGAAGCCGGAACTGCTCCGCGATCCTTTTCTTCAGCTTCACCAGCCTCTTGGTGCTCGAACTCCCGCCGTTGTAGTCATGCGTGACGTCGTGCGCCATAATGTTTACCAACAGGGCCGCCATCACCCGCGGCTTAAATATTACTTCTGGTATGTCACTCATGTATATACATTATCCACATTTTTATGTTCTGCTGCCGTACATACCGATCTCTATCTCCTCCGTGGGGCGACCCCTCCCATGACTCTCGTACGCCCTTTTGTACGACCTTTTGTACGACCTTTTGTATGACCTTTGTATGACCTTTGTATGACCTTTGTATGACCTTTGTATGACCTTTGTATGACCTTTGTATTAAACACACAAGAGGGGATATGTCAAATACAGTAGAATCCATGAATGAAAAACAAACTATGCAATTATAAAACAGAACAATTATAGTTATATTAGAGAACCTGGACCAAAATAGCCAAAATAGCAGATCCAGAAATGAGTGACAGTTTGAGAAATGAGTGACATTTTAAAATGCTTGTTTTTACGGGTTTTGCCGCAAAATAAGTGTTTAAACGCATATACCCCCCAGAAGGGGCTTGATATGGGCCCGAAAGTTATATAGTCGCATGACCTTGGTGATGTATATGAAGAAGGGGGCTCCCGAGAACAAGGTGATTAAACTGGTGTACGACTTTTATGAAAACGAGCTCGGAATCGTGTATGACGCGGACCATGAAACGGAGGTGAGCGTGGACTCTGTGCTGAGCCAGCTGCCGACCAAAATAAACGAGAGGGCGATCGATAAGGACAGGCGGCTCACCATCTACAGCTGGGGAGTGAAAAAGGACAAGAAGGCGGTCGACTGCGACCTGATATTCGATCTGCGGAAGTTTCAAACAAAAATAGACAAGGATCTCGACGTTCACAAGCTGACCGGCCTGAGCCCTGTCATCCAAGACAGCATCGTGTTGCACCCGAAATTCTTGGAGTTGGCCGAAACCATCTTAACACACGTGGAGTCGGAGAACCCGAGCGACATAGCCTTCATATGCAACCACGGGAAGCATCGCTCGGTGGGCTGGGCGGAGCTGCTGCGCAAATTATTCTACGACAAGGCGACCGTAAAGCATCTGTGCCGCAAAAATTGGGCGGCATAAACAAGTATTTAATTGCTACCCCGGAAGGACCCGACAATGGCCGAAAGTTATATGTCCTATGCTCACTGTAACACTCACTCTTGAAATGCTGTAGAATCCATGAATGAAAAACAAACTATGCAATTATAAAACAGAATATCATCATACATAGTGGAGAACCCGAATATCCGTTTGGGGCAGTCTACTCCCCCTTTTGGGGCAGTCTACTACTCCCTCGTATGGGTCTCGTGATAGGGCTTAAACGTATCGCGGGTGTAATGGTATTATGGTAGACGCGGAGAGAGCTGAGCGCAAGTTCGACATCACGGATTTTCTGGAGCCGGTGGAACGGGGCACGCGCGAGGGGCACGTGCGAGGGGAGAAGGTGGATGGCTTCCGCAAGCAGCGGGAGTTCGGCGCACGAAAGCGCATCAAGCCCTGACGCACGGGGACCAAGAGTCAGCAGCAGCCGCCGAGCAAGGGCGGGAAGGGGCGGCGATAGGGCGATAACATGGGGCGACGGGTACTCCCCGGCGGTTGGTTCAGGATGACGGCGCTTAGCGAAAGGTGCGGCGCGCCCGACATTGGGTCGATCGAGTCTGCGCCCGGGGATATTAAAAAACTTATGTTCACGGGTCTATGAGGTGGGGCTGGTGCACGGGGAAGGCGAGAGGGGGTCCGGCGGTGAGGGGGAGCGGGGCGAGGCCGTTGACGGGGGCCACGGGTTGGTCGGAGTCGAGGAGCCTGCGGAGGGGGCCGTCGTCGCGCGGCAGGAGGGGCAGCACGCGGGCGTCCGGGTCGGGCTCGCAGAGGACCTGCGAGGCGAGGACGGCCTCGTTCATGGTCTGGTAGTGGCCGCCGGGGTCGCGGCCCACGTAGTAGTCGAGCACCCAGAGGAGGCGGCGCTTGTAGCCGGGGCGGTCGCCCATTACGGCCGCGAAGCGCTCGCGCCAGCCGGGGTGGTCGGGGGCGACGAACTCCTGGAGCGCGGCGCGCGCGGGCGCGTAGTGGTCCGGCTCCCGACGGGGGTCGGCGGGGCGCCCTCGGAAGCGGCGGTCGCGGGCCAGCTCCTCGCGCAGGGCGTCCTGCTCCTGGTCGGCCAGGCGCCGGAAGATGCGCCCGAACACGGCCCAGTCGAGCCGCGCGTCGGCGGTCAGCAGGTGGCCGCGCGCGGCGCGGTAGGCCTCGAAGAGCCGCTCGAGCCCGGAGGCGTGGATGTTGGCGGCCATGAGCCGCGGCAGGAAGTCGTTGCCCAGGAGGAAACAGAGCGCCACGTAGTCGGCCACGGCGCGGTGGCGGTCTTCAGGGCCGTTGGGGCGGCGGCCCAGGGCGCGCGGGATGCGCTCCGCGAGGCGCCCCACGTCCAGTCGGTAGGCGGGCTCGCCGGCCATGCCCGCGGCCACCTCGATGCGCGAGCGCAGGAAGTCGGGCGCCTCGCGGAAGATGTGGATGCTGGCGCAGCGGCGCAGGTGCAGCAGGGAGAGCATGATCAGGTCCGCGTCCAGCCCGTAGAGCGCCACGCGGCCGGGCGCGGGGTGCGCGCGCAGGTGCGCGAAGATCTTCTGCTCGCCCTCCCCCGGTCGGTCCGCGCAGTCGCAGCGCACGTGCGGCCGGTCCGCGAAGCGCGCGTAGACGGCGGCCGAGAGCCGGTCCATGAAGGGCTCGCCGGCGGTGATGCGCGTGAGCGGCCAGTCGCCGGTCGCCTGCGACCCGGAGGGGCCCTGCTTCTCGAAGAGCCCGCGGCTGCGGCGCCGCACCTGCTGCTGCACCTTGGGGAAGGGCGCGGCCCCGTCGAACGCCACCAGCACCTCGCGCGCGGGCGCCATGCGCAGCACGCGCTCCAGCGCCTCCAGTGTGCCCTCCACCAGCGCGGCCTCCAGCGCGGGCCAGTCGCGCGCCAGCCCCGGGCGCTCCTCCAGCAGCGCGCGGTGGCAGTCGTACACGAGTGAGTTAGAGTCCAGACAGAGCAGGTCCGGCCGCGCGGCGACGAAGGCCGACACGCCGTCCAGCAGCCCCGGGCAGTTGCGGATGAGATAAGAGAAGTATCGGGGAATTCCCATTGCTTTAGCTGGCGCGCTCTGTTTATGTCCTTGAAAAATATCAGCATAGTATAATATGAACCCCGCGCGCCTCAATCTCGTATCCTTCGCCTACCTGTTCTTCCGCCTGGCCCCCTTCGTGGTCGTCTGCTTCTTCGCGATCGCCTCGCTGTTCGCGCAGGACCTGAAGGGCGTCATGTACCTGGCCGGCCTGCTGCTGACCGCCCTGGGCGCGGCCGCCGCCGCAAACGGCCTGGGCCTGTCCGCCCCGCAGGCGCCGCCCGTCTGCCGCCTGGTCGAGCTGGGCGAGGGCGAGCTGTCCTCCGCGCCGCTCGGCCTGGTGGTGCTCGCCTACTCGCTCGGCTACCTGCTGCTGCCCATGGTGCGCCACGAGCGCCTGATGGCCAACGTGCCCGCGCTCGTCTTCTTCCCCGCGCTCATCGCGGCCGACCTGCTCTGGAGCGCCCGCCACGGCTGCTACGGCGCCTCCCACGCGCTGGCCGCGGTGGGGCTCGGCCTGGCCGGCGGCGCCGCCTGGGCCGCGGTGGTGGGCCGCGCGGCCCCCGGCCTGCAGTACCTGGCCCCCGCGCCCGGCGCCGACAAGTGCGACGCGCCCAAGAAGTCCACCTTCCGCTGCCGCGTCTACAAGAACGGCCGCCTCATCGGCAACCTGTAAGACTGCAACCGAGCACCCGGCAACACGCAACTGCGCAAACACAAAACTATTTTTCGTCCAGGAAACAGAACCAATATCATTTAACGGAGAACGTTACATGATCCAGAAATGAGTGACAGTCTCAGAAATGAGTGACGTTTTGAAACGCCGAAAATTGATCCGCGCGCCCCCGCCGGGCGCCGCAAACACAATGCCCCGCAAAGTCCCCGCCAACAAGCTGCGCCTCTCCGAGGACCCGCTCGAGCAGTACGCCCGCGTCGACAAGATGCTCGGCAACGGCATGTTCTACGCACGCACACCCGACCACACCCTCGTCGCCCACATCCGCGCCAAGCACCGCGGCCGCAACAAGCACGCCAACGTCGTGCGCCCCGGCGCACTCGTCCTCGTCGGCCTGCGCGAGTGGGAGAACCCCCGCAAGAACGCCGACCTCATATGCACCTACGACGACGCACAGGAGGAGCGCATCCGCCCCCTCGAGCCCCGCCTCTTCGAGGAGGACACCATCATCGACGCCCCCGAGCTCGCCCCCGAGGCGCCCCTCTGCGTAGACGACATCTAAGCCACCACCGTGCGCCCCGCGGCCCACTCCCGCGCATCCCGCAGCACCGACCGCCGCGCCGAAGCCCCGAACATGCTTATCGTCCACGACCCAGACATCCGCCGACACGCGTCCAGCACGCTCCCCTGCGCATACTCCCCCAGCACCGCCTCCGGAACCGCAGCAGACCCCGTGCGCACCCGCACCGCGTTGTGGAACCGCCACAGCCACCCCCGAACCGCCGCCCGACCCACCGGCACAGGACTGCCCCGCACGTACGCACGCGCGTGCTCCGCGCAGATGTCGCACGGAAGGTGGAAGCACACACCCATCAGCATGCGCACAATCACCGGACCCTCCCGCTCCCACTCTGCCTCCCCCGTCTGCTCAACCGCCGTGTGCAGGAACCGCCACGTGGGCGGACCCCACACAGACCGACCCCGCGGCGCCGGAACCCGACGCGCCGGAACCACACCCCCATTGCTATCCGCTTTGCTCGCATTGCTCGATGACCGCCCACGATAGGTAAAATGCATATACATTACGCACCCGGAATTATTTTTCCATAATTACACACAGTAAAAACATAAAAATTTCAATTCTTAATACATAATGTCTAATAATCTTGTAAACTTAGTAAAGCAGTGGATAACACTTGATAATGAAATTAAAACATTACAGCGAGAACAAAAAACTCGAAGAGAACAAAAAAAAGAAGTCAGTGAACAACTAATGGAATTTATGCGTGATAATGAAATCGATACATTCGATTTAAAAGACGGTAATTTACGCTACAAAAAACGCAATGTAACTAAACCAATCAGTGCAAAATTGTTAAATAGTATAGTATACAATTTTTTCGAAGGCAATGAAGAAAAAGCATCCGAATTAACAAATCGCATCCATGAAAGTCGAGAAAAAAGCACACGTGAAATCATAGAACGAAAGATTAACAAACCAACTACACCCGATTAACAACATTATTAATAACATCATATGTACCAATCACATGAGGCTGAGAAACCCCATTCATAATATCTTCGGTGTTATATACACAATTCTTATTATCTATATGATAAACAATACCGCCTATCTCGACTATACGCATTGATACTGAGACCGTATTACGTCCCCTACATTCATTATCAACTACCCCATTTGGCGTACCTTTACTATGGGTCCCGCAAAATTCTCCCTCGTCCTTTCTTCTTCTTGTACACTGTTCTCCATTTGCCCGAAGCGCACAGCATCTATTATCTTCGGGCAATACATTCTTTACCCGTTTTCGGACAACCATGTCATCTCTATCGAAGGTGAGTCCTTCGTAGTCGTATATAAATGACAATAAATCTCGTTTATCGTCATTTCCCATATCGAAATCATTAAGTTTTTTAGATAATTCATCTCTAAACGTCGAAATATAAGTTAATGCTTTTTTGTTAACTACCTTTAACATTGCTTTGTATATATGCAGTAAAAAACATATATACTGTCAATTTTCTTTAAGCGAATGTCTTCATTATTCCTCGAAATGTTTCAATTAGTTCTCTTGACACAATATTTAATTGCTGACGAATATTTACAGGCTCAATAACCGTCTTATAACCAAGCCGAACAATGCTGTCCGACTCATGCGGATGTTGCTTTATAAACCCACAAAAGTTCATCGTGTTATCACCTTTATAATATTTATCATATAAAGCTCGTTCTAACATATGCCCCAGTGTATAATCATGATTTTCGAGTCGGACGTCATACATATTGTCAGACACAACATCTGTCGCAGTAATTGATACTTGATCAGCATCGATTAACGATATAAATGCCTCTATTTGATCAATCATTACTTGGCACCCCTTTATCACAATTTCCTTATTCGTATACATACCCAATCCCTTAACTTGGAAGTCATAACTATTTTCAACAAAGCATCGTTGCACATCAAGAAGGTTAAAATTATTCTTTTCAAATTCAATATCTTCTTCTGTATAACCACCAACTGAGCGATATTCGGCCTCCTTTTGTGCCCAAACACTTGCTGCTTTATCAGCATCAATTGTATTTCCATAACTACAGCGCGATACCACATTGTACATACTATTATCCTTCGCGGTAGCTACTCCAAATTCGCACTCTAATTTAAGCTGCTCGCCCGTAAGCTGATTATTAACATTGGGTCTTAAGCGTATAAATATGATGTAGTCTTGCGTAATGCGGTTAGGGGGGAATATCCGCTTCACCTTCTCTTTTTCCATATATTCGCCCGTTTCCTTATTGCGTATTTTAAAGTCTTCGGTTGTAACATAAGTTGGTCGCTGATCTTCATTTGTTTTATCAACTTCAAGAGTATAGTTTCCTGGAAGAATATCCAAGTCTGACATAATAATAGGAATACATGAAAGTCTCTGTTTGACAATTTCATTATGAAATCGTGAAGTGTTTGCTGTAATAGTACATTGATTTGTTTCAAATGTTTCTGTAATAAATGCGTTTACCGGTATATCGTTAAGAATGATACGCCGTAATGCATTTGCGACACTACGATCTACTCCAGATAGAGTAAACTCTAATATTTCATCATTCTCAAGAACTTTACTGATCATTGCCATCATTGATATATACATACATGTTATTTCACTGTACATATCAATTTTCTACCTAAAACGTCATCATAGACCCCACAACAATAAAACTAATCATAATAGGAATCAACACCAATACCCATGAAATAAATGATGCACCGACATCGCATATCATATTAAGGATCCATGTCCAAAAGAAAATGTACAATAGATCGATCCCTAATACCAAATGTGTTTGAGGGATATTACAAGATAACAATCCTATACATAATTTGTCAACATTACCGTAATTTTGCATAACAATCATAACGAATGCAAAAAGAGACAACACTAAATAAAGCTTCGCGGGACGACACAACTTCATACTACTTATATTTATCGAACATATTATTCAATATCTACATGTGTAAGCATATGTCTTCTACAACACATATTAATAATCCTTAGTTCATCCATTACATACCCTTCGTGTGTTTTTTTCGTATTCCGTTCTGTAAGGTATACCACTTTGTTCGGTATCATACCATCTTGCGCTTTACGCTTCCTCACCTCACGCGTATAATATTGGTATTTATCAGCAAGGACCTCTCCACATGTGAAACATTTTACTGGAATTATCATATTTATTATACTGTACAATCACAAATAAAAGTGTATCAATTTTACAATGTAAAATATGTAGATACTGTGTATATGAAGATTATCCGTACAATATCATTGATTACTGTTATAACAGCGATTACCATTCCTTCAATACTTTTTACATTGAGTGCTCTTACAAGAGGAAAAAGCAATGAAATTGCAACAGTATTTGCTGTTATAGCATTTTTGATTCTTATACTTCACCAGTGGTTCTTCGAAATATTATTTAGTTCATTTAAGTTTATCGTGGACGGATTAGAATGGTTAATTGCAACATTGGTATGGTTGTTCACTACCTTATTCCGTTTAAATCTAAATTTTCAAGAGCCATTTGACACAAATGTCAACGTAGAATACCACGATTCCATTGAGGATATCCTGAAACAACAAGAAATAACCGACATAGAGTTGATTAAAAATAATAAGGGCGATATTATTGATATTAAGGGACCTATTCCAAGAACACCTATATTATTTTACAATCAGGACAAATATAAATATGACAACACCGTTTTTGTTCCAACATATGCGGATAGTGTAATGTTATCAACCCATACAAAGAAAATTTTGGATAAAGAAAATATGGGCATATACAGCCAATACCATGAAAAAAATGCCCCATCTATAAAAGAGCTATTAGACTCACGCATGAAAGAACGGGAAATGACAGAAAATTGAAGTAATCTTTTATAAAAATGATTAGTACAATAATATATACTAATCATGGGTGACAATGATTACGACCAATATGTAGAATTAGACGAACCCATTACGATACCCATCATAAACTATACATATGATATTGAAAGTAATATCCGAATAAAGACACCCCCAACCACTGAATATAAAGGTGCTTCCGAACCCGTATTATTATTGAAAATGATTAGTAATCTATTTGGATTATTGTTACCATTTCAATCTTGACTATCATCATTATGGAAGTAGTTATAGACCAAATTGTCTGCATTTGTATTGTTTACATCTCCACATACCAATTTAATTGATTCATAAATTTGCCTTAACACATGTTCAGGCGTTTGTGATCCAACTGTTATAAAGCCCTCCTTTACTAAAAATTTCCGTATAGCCGCAAGTGGTTCCTGTTTAAGCGTTTGCATTTTAAGTGTTATGTTTGTCCGTACTTTTTTATTTGCAACCAATACACCTACATGTTTTCCGCCTTTTGGTTTTCCTACCTTGTATTTTCGTCTATATGTTTTTCTATATTTACCTGGTTTTAATTGTTTACTATTTATTGAACTATTTATTTCCTTAAGGGCAATTGACTCTTCTTGTTGTCGAACATTATCTACATGCACTATTTCAGGCATAATAGGCATTGTATTATAAACTGGCGCTGGCATAGGTGCATTATTATAAACCGGAAGAGCAGTAGTACTTGGTATGGGTGGCCGATACGATGTTGTAGGGGCATTTTGTACCATTCTATATGTTGGAAGAGTTCCATTCTTAAGACATCCGAATTTTGGAACAGCTGTTATGTTTGGAACATTAGAATGCATATGCACAGACTGTTTTGGTTCTATTTGTCCATTATCATATACGGGAGCTACGGGTTCAGTGATATTTTCAAGCAATTTATTTGCAACTGCAAATGTACCTGACATATTACCAAAATTACTGGTTTGGTTATGTTTTTGTTCTTGATACTTTTTCTCTTGATGATCTCTTAGCAACCGTGCCAAAGATTGTTTTGTGGCCTTTAATGTACTGTTATTTGCCCGTGGCTGTTTTATTTTTACCTCATTTGTTGATGGTCTATTCTTAGCAGTCCGATTCTTTGGTTTTCCATACGAAAAAAAATCTTCGTGAATTTGTATTGATTTTCGTTCTTCCATGACTAATAGGGATCAATATATTAATTATATAGTTCAAACTTACATATATAACGTGTTTAATATTTGCTTGCGCACAGATTCACCAGGGTCTTTCATTTGATTTATTTCAAATGTGTCCAAGCCAGTATTAAGATCATCAATTGTTAATGTAAGTCTAATACTACTATCCTTTCCATAAATTCTTCTACCATGGCAGATCTTACAGTATGAAAACAATTTCTCCATATCTCTCCCATACGCTTTAAACTTATCATGTTTATCTTTGAACCATTCATTTGTAATGTCATTATCCAATATCCATCCATTTGATTCCACCATTCGTTTCAATATTATATAAAGATCCTGATACGTATACTCATCCATCTTAAATTTCCATATAAATCTTGATTCCATCCCATTATTTCGAGACAAAAAACGCTCCTTGATGTCATTTTCATATCCTGCAACTATAACCATAAGTTTATTCTTGTGATCACTTAAACATTCACAAATGGTATCAATGCATTCCTTTGAATAATTATCATCGTCAATTTGAGAACCAAGAGAATATACTTCATCTATAAAAAGTACACCTCCTAAGCATTCATTAATAACGTCTCGGGTTTTGAGTGCGGTTTGTCCTAAATATCCCGCTACCAAATCACTACGTGTAACCTTTTTAAATTTATTCTTTTCAAGAATACCAACCTTTGCATACATAGCACCCATTATTTTTGCAATTTGCGTCTTTCCTGTGCCCGGAGGTCCATAAATAATTGTATGTTTATAGTCACCGTCACCAATTTTATGTAAACCTTGCAGGAAGTACAATAATTGATCTGTGACTGATTTCTTGAATTTTTCGAGCCCCACCATATTATCCATTGTTAACAATTCCGACTTGATTTTATGAAGAGACTTCAGATCGATATTATATGTTAATGTTGAATCATATTCATTTTCATCGATAATCTTTAAAAGATCGGAAATCGTTTCAATATTCGTATCAATGACAATACTTGGTTTATTAACCACAGTGTTACTATCATCAAATATGTTGTTGATAATTTGCGGATCAACCACATGTGTACTTTTCCAAATATCGTAACTATTTGTTACAGCGGAATTAGATGGAACAATGCAGCCAACCATATGTTCACATGAAAAGTTGCTCATCACATAATCAGCATTTATCTCACTGAACATTTTTGTATAATCACGACGCATCATTGCCTTATTCTCAGCATACTTATCTAATATTTGAATAATCGGGTTTGGGTTACTCATCCTTCTGTTGTAACACACAATTATGTTTAATTCATTATGTAGATAAAATTGATTATGACAACAAATACTTTGTTATGCATAACATGAATACAAACGTTCCATCCATCATGGATAACACAATCACCGAAATTATCAAACAATGCAAAGAACAAGCTGGAAGGTATGACAAGAATGCCGTACTGTCGCACCTGGGCGATTATATTGAAGAACCGTATGATATTATTGAATCATACTTTGACGGAAAACATTTGCAACGGTTAGTCCGCCATCAGATTGAATCATACAACCATTTCATTACTCATCAAATTGAACGAACAATACAAATGTTTAACCCAATGATGGTTCGATCAGTAAATGATTATATTGAAGAACATGATAAATACTTACTAAACATTGAAATCAACTTTCATAACTTCAGACTCATGACACCACAAATACATGAAAATAATGGCGCAACCAAAACCATGTATCCACAAGAGGCGAAAATTCGTAACTTTACATATGCATCAACCATGAATATAGACATACACGTGAAGTACATCATTCAAGACGATATGAAAATGGCAAGTTCGCGTACAATAGAAAAGGTGTTTCCTAATATAAATATTGGAAGGTTACCTATCATGGTAAAATCGTCAGCATGCGTACTTAACCATAACAAATGTGAACATCCGAGTGTCCATGACGATTGTCATATGGATTGCGGAGGATATTTTATCATAAAAGGTTCAGAAAAAACGGTATTAGGTCAGGAAAGGGTCGCAGAAAATAAAATATACTGCTTTGAAAACAAGTCTACTACAAAATGGTCCATGTGTGCAGAAATCAAATCAACCCCCGATGACAAATGTATATCTCCAAAACAACTGGAGATGATGATTGCCTCCCGCAATAATGGGTTTGGTTATGCAATTTATGTCAACATACCAAGAATCAGACACCCTATTGAGCTATTCACATTATTCAGAGCATATGGGATACTTACAGACAAAAGCATATGCGAGCACATTGTACTTGATCTTGAAGAAAACAAGGACATTTTAAAATTCCTTGGAGCATCAGTTATCGATTCAAATGCAATAACAACACAAGATGAAGCATTCGATTATATTATGAGTCACGTTGCATATACAACAACCAAAATTGGCGCTCCAGGGAAACGCAAAGATGACTTCACAAGTGAAGTATTGAACAATGATGTATTCCCACACTGTAAAACTATGAAGAATAAAATTATGTTATTGGGATACATGGCAAAGAAACTTATCATGACTCACATGGGTAAATTCCCATGTGATGACAGGGACTCATATATTAACAAACGTATCGACCTATGCGGGACATTACTGAACAATTTGTTCCGAAATTATTTCAACAAACTTGTAAAAGAAATGCAAAAGCATGTAATTCGTGAAATTAACAATGGTTCTTGGAGATCTCGTGATGATTACGAGTCAATCATTAATATGACAAACATATACAAAATTGTTAAAACTACAACGATTGAAAATGGCATCAATCGTGCATTATCTACTGGCGATTTCAGTATAAAACAATCAAATACAAGCAAGGCTGGTGTTGCACAGGTACTGAACAGACTTACATATATTGCCAGCATCAGTCACTTACGGAGAATCAACACTCCTTTGGAAAAAAGTGGAGAATTAATTGCTCCTCGCAAACTCCATGGTACAACATGGGGGTTTCTATGCCCTGTTGAAACTCCAGAAGGTCAATCAGTAGGTGTTGTCAAAAATATTAGTTACCTATGTCATATCACTATCCCAACAAGTAGCGAAACACTATATACATATATTACACCCCATATCAAGAGCTTTGAAGAATGTTCATTTATAGATACCGAACGAATGGTAAAAGTGTTTATTAACGGCTGCTGGGTTGGCTTAACAGATGATGGAATCGATTTATACAAGTCAATAAAAGAAAAGAAATATCGAGGTATCATTAACATTTACACATCTGTGATATTTGACCACGCCAAGAAGGAAATTCGCATATGCAACGATAGCGGTCGTCTAACCAGACCTCTTTATCGTGTTCGCAAAAATAAAGTGATTATAACACTTGACATAATCGAAAAGTTGAGAACCAAAGAGCTTTCGTGGAACGATCTACTGATAAATAGTAATATAGATGAGTCAGTAATTGAATACATTGATCCAGAAGAACAGAATTACTCTATGATAGCAATGATGTCAAAGGATAGCTTATATCGAACCAGCAGTTTCAATTATACCCACTGCGAAATACACCCAAGTACAATGTTCGGTATCCTGGCATCTTGCGTACCTTTTCCAGAGCATAACCAAGCACCAAGAAATACATATCAATGTGCAATGGGCAAACAAGCTATGGGAATATTCATGACAAATTTCGATAAAAGAATGGATAAGTGTACATTTATTCTGAATTCCCCTACTCGTCCGTTGGTAGAGACCCGCGTAATGGATTTTATAAAGCTTGCAAATATCCCATCTGGCGCACAAATACATGTTGCAATCATGTCTCATACCGGATATAACCAAGAGGATAGCGTACTCATCAATAAGGGTTCAATTGATCGCGGACTATTCCTTGCTACTATATACCACACCGAAAAGGATGAAGATAAAAACATTATACGCGATGAGACAATACGTTGTAAACCAAACAAAACAAAAACAAAAAACATCAAATATGGGAATTACGACAAGATTAATGACAAAGGTTTCATTGATACAAACACACTTGTAGAAAATCGTGATATTATCATCTCAAAAATTATTCCGATTAAAGAAAATCGCAATGATCCTACAAAAACTATCAAATACGAGGATCAAAGCAAGACGTTCAGAACACATGAAGAATGTTATATCGATAAAAATTACAATGGACGCAATGGCGATGGTTACGACTTTGCAAAGGTGCGTATCCGCACAACGAGAAAGCCTGTAATGGGTGATAAAGTTTCCAGTCGTCATGGACAAAAAGGTACAATTGGTAATATTATGCCAGAATGTGATATGCCATTTACCAAAGACGGTCTTAAGCCTGACATCATTATTAATCCACATGCAATCCCTTCTCGTATGACGATTGGACAACTCAAAGAAACATTACTTGGCAAAGTACTGTTAGAACTTGGCATGTTTGGTGACGGTACCAGTTTTAGTGAACTTGATGTAAAGACCATATGCACTGAACTACAAAAATGTGGTTATGAAAGCCATGGCAATGAAATTATGTACAATGGAATGACCGGGGAACAATTAGAATCAAGTATATTCATTGGTCCTGTATACTACCAACGACTGAAACATATGGTGAATGATAAACAGCACAGCCGATCGATAGGACCCATGGTAAATCTTACAAGACAACCTGCAGAGGGAAGAAGTAGAGATGGTGGGTTCCGTATTGGTGAGATGGAACGTGATGTAATGATTGCACATGGTATGACACGATTCTGCAAAGATAGAATGTTTGATGCAAGTGATAAATACCAGATCCATGTGTGTAGAAAGTGTGGCATGCAAGTCTGTTATAATGACGGTTCAGGTGACCAGATGTATGCAAATAATGATATGAAAATTCACTCGTGTAGAACGTGCGGAAATATAAGTGATTTCGCAACAACAGACGCACCCTACTCATTCAAATTACTTAGTCAAGAACTCCAAGCACTCAATGTAGTACCGCGAATAATATGCGATTAATTAATACTCAATAATTTATGGACGATTACTCAATCAATGATATTCGATCTCCCAGTGACTTTTCTGGGATTTCTTTTTCATGCTTCAAAAAATCCGAAGTGAAAAAGGAACTAATGAAACATATGTTAAAAGGAAACATTGAACAAGCATGCTACTGGTCAGCAGAGTATATTTGCGCAGGTCACTATGCTGAACTCTGGGAAAATATACTATTGTTCTTCGGAAAACATATTCATGTAGGTAACCCAAAAATATTAATATATATTCAAAAGCGCGCTGATTTGTTTAGAGCAATTATTCAAAGCCCTGAATTCATAAGCGAATTACATGCACGAAACTCTACCAAACTTAGACGATTATTTGCAGAAATAATATGCGTCATGTGTCTATCGAAAAAGCAGTTTGCTATCGAACCTGTAAAAATTAATCGAAAAGAAGAATTTCTCATCACAAACATGCACGAACGTCTTCGTGCAACAAGTATGGATCACATTACTCCCATTTACAAACACAAGGATCCAAAAGAATTACTCATCCCATTTAATGAATTTATGTTTCATCTAACGCAACGTGACTGCAGAAATTCATCATATTGGATTGAATGGATTTTAGATTTCGATCTGATATGCAGAAAAAACAAAGATAAGACGTTGTGTGCAGTAAGAAATTATGTACGTGACGATAAGCTAAATCGTGATGTAGTATGGGTGTTATGGGATATATTTTTCCATATTGCAGACGAAAGAGGTGATAAATTTATTGTAACTATTCTCGCCGCTCTGCTCGATATATTTAAAATAAGATACACTACAGCATCTTGTAAAAAGAGGAGATTTCTTTTATATTTTGGTGTTACTATGCTCACCGAAGACATCACACGTAACGCAGATGTATTTCAAGATAAACATGTAATTCAAACGGTAATCGATAACATAAATATCGTATACAAGCAAATCAAAAAGAACGAACAAAGTCCAAAAACAGATTATCTGTTCTCCGGATTAGGCAAACAAAACAATATCGAGAAAGCAATGAAACAAATGGAACTGGTAAATAGTGTAACTGTACCCACATATGATGATATGGACGGAGAACAAGAAGATAATGTAATCTAAGTGTATATGAGTGATTCCAATAATACAACCAAAGACCCCAACTTTTTAGGCAGTGGTACATATGGTTGTGCATATGACCCGCCTATACAATGTGAAGACGGCGAAACCCCCGAAAATACAATTTCAAAAGTTATGAAGGGTAATAACGCAAAACGAGAATTTAAGGAATATGATATTGTACGGGATACAGATCCAGAAGGCATATATACAATTGGCGCATTGCGCATGTGTAAGCCCGAATTATCGAATAAGAAGTTACAAGATTACCTGAAAGAAACATGCACCCCTATACAAAAATCAAAGTTGGATGACTTATCCATGCTGTTACTTGAAAATGGTGGCATGGATCTTGATAGATACATAAGAGAGGTGATCAACAAAATGACTAATCAACAAGAAAGGGCTCTCGAAACAAAACGTTTATTTGTCCGCTTTATGGACATACTAAATGGCGCTGACTTGTTCACAATGAATGAAGTATCTCATAGAGACATTAAGCTACAAAATGTAGTGTTTAATAAAGATACCGGGCGAACCAAATTTATTGATTTTGGTATGATGACAAGTTTTGAAGGAATTGTGAAGGAGGCTTCCGCCAATGATTATTTCCTGGGAAAACAACCACATTGGTCAACCGCATTTGTTTGTCTTGCATTCGATAAAATAATTTTTGATAAAGTTCGTGAAAAATGGGGCACGGGAAACTGGAAAGAAAGACAATTGGTTGGTCTTGGTAAATTCTTAAACGAAGGTATTGCGACAGGTTTAAGTCGGTATAATGGTTTGCCAAAGGCATTCGTTGTTCGTATAATGAATTCTTTTGCTGAAACAATGGATGATATTGTAATAGAGAAAAAAGGGTATCAGGAATTTTTATATAGATCATCGAATATAATTGACCTATACGGCGTGGGCATTATGTTATTGCAAGTACTCGGTACATTAGACTATTTACCAGATATAGCAGATGAACATCCGACGTTTTGGAGAGACATTTTTGAATTTATGACAGAAATCATGAGTCAGAATGTATTTCATCATATTACCTCACAACAAGCGGTTGAGAAATACCATCGTTTATTGGAACATTATAACCTTTATCAAGATACCGGTCTGGAATATGCTCACACTAAGGGGATTATCCAGGAAATTGCACCAAAAATAGAAGAGACATCAGGAGTTGATTCCGAAGAAGCAGTTACAACGGATGAAGAAGTTACAACGGATGAAAAGAGTTCTTCCACGAGTGTTACTGAACCGAATTTGAATAGCATTGAATCATATGAAGAAATCAACCCGAATACACCCATGAAATCTATTGATTTACAGAATAACACAACCAAATCAGATTTATCAGATTTAACCGATAATATGTTACCAATGAACATTGAATCATATGAAGAAAGCAACCCGAATACACCCATGAAATCTATTGATTTACAGAATAACACAACCAAATCAGATTTATCAATATTGACCGATAATCTGAAAAATATGAACATTTCAGATGACGAATCACTTGACACTACTAAACCTCAAAAAGACAGCTTTGATACCAAGTTATCCGCAATAACCAATAATATGAATAATATGAAGATTGTCGATACCGAATCATTTGAAACCGCCGACTCTAAACTCACTAATAACACGGTCGACACCGATGAAACATGGAGAACGGTCCGCGGTTCCGGAAAAACACGAAGAATTCGTCATGCAAGAAAAAATGTTTCACGCAGATCCACATAAACATGTAATACCACACTGTAATACATGTTTTATCGATTTCTCATCCTACGTTTACGTCGTATACGTTTCAATCTACGTATGCGTTTTTTACGCCATTTTGCACGCATGCCACAACATACTTCATATGCAAGATCTATCAAATCTCCATCCGAAAATAGTGTACTTGCCATACCCGATTCTACAATTGTGCCATTTGATTCAAGTCGTAAATGCGCAGCTGGTATAAATTCTATGTCTTCAATCATATTTTTAATGTCGTTAATGTCATTACTATCATCAACACTAATTGTTATTATACGGTGATTAAATGATCTTACAATAAGATTCATAATTAAACTATAATGATAATTTTATACACCTATTTTTCGGACAATAAAAGTACTACTTGCAAACAATATTCCACCCCACAATGTATCCAATACAATAGGCCAAACAGGCCAATCCTTAAAAATAGCATAAGTCGTTCCTTCATACACACCATAGGAAAATACACCTAAAAGAAATGCATCCAATATACTTCGATTAGGTCGAATAATAAACCAGTATAATCCAAAAATAATTGCAGCGTATGCAAGAATCCCACCACTTATTTTCATTTGCAAAGGAGTCCCTTGAATTTTTCTTACAATAGATCCATACGCAGGTCCAGCCAATGTAAGATAAATCGAATCAATCACTAAAATAACAATTGCCAAAATAACTATGTCGTACATATATATTTTGCTAACATTTTTACATATCTACCAATGCTTAGAATACAGAGCCAAAAGCTCCTCCAACAACACTGTTAGCTGCCATCACTTCCGGGCGAGGGGGATGCGCCATTGGTGCATGAGAAGGCATATGTTCTTCCCGAGAAGGCTCTTGAGGACGCACACTGGTTGAAATAGGCGCAGGAGGTCCGGAAGGAATTTCATCCTCATCATCTTCCTCCTCTACAATCTTACGTTTGCACATACCTTCAGACTTTGACTTTCCTTCCCAAGCATCCATTGCACGTTGGTAAACAATGTTTGCCTTAAGTCCAAGCTTAGTCTGTATGCTCATCATGATAATAAGAATTGCAAGAATAACAGAAGTCAAATTAAAGTCTCCGTACAAAGCACCGCTATAGGTGGGGAAATAACTAATAGCACGGTGGATGAAAATGATACCACCGAACATTACAGCAACTTGTACAACCATTTCAAACAAAATTTCAATCGTGGCCTTATCTTCATCAACATCGGGCACATAGGTCTGTACCAATTTGTTCAATAAAAATACTGGTACAATACCCATCATGGCGTATTGAATCGCATTCATCATTTCGGAATTTGATTCATCCGTACCAGGGAATACATGGCTTAAAAATGTGGGGCGAGGTGCATGAAAATCCTGTAAATCGTCCATTTATATAACAAACCGTTAGAAAAGAAATAAAGGTTCACGTCACTTATTATCAATGCACGAAGAACATCAGTATTTACATCTTATACGGGACGTGCTAAATAATGGTGATCATCAAGACACACGCAATGGCGGAACCAAATCCATATTCGGCGCATCTATGCGGTTCTCTTTAAGAGACGGCAAAATGCCTCTACTAACAACAAAACGGGTTGCATGGAAAACTTGCTTCTCTGAACTACAATGGTTTATTCGGGGACAAACGAGTAATGATATACTGAAAGACATGAATGTTCATATATGGGACGACAATGCAACTCGTGAATTCTTAGACAGCAGAGGGTTAACACAACGATCAGAAGGGGATCTTGGACCAATTTATGGTCATCAATGGAGACATTTTAATGCAACATACGAAAATTGTCACAGTGATTATTCAGGAAAAGGCATAGACCAGTTACAAATTGTTATTAATATGTTAAAGGACCCGTCACAACGTTCATCAAGGAGAATGATTGTAAGTGCATGGAATCCATGTCAACTTGACGAAATGGCATTACCGCCATGCCATGTCATGATGCAATTTTATGTTCGTGAAGGAAAGTATTTGTCGTGTTCTCTGTATCAACGTAGTGGAGACATCGGGTTAGGCGTACCTTTTAACATTGCATCCTATTCATTCTTAACCCATCTAATGGCAAAACATTGCGGATTAGAAGCAGATGAATTTGTATACTTCTTGGGCAATGCACATATTTACGATGATCATAAAGAAGCACTCGAAGTACAATGTACTCGTGTTCCAAAACCATTTCCTAAGTTAAATATTAAAAAACAACGTACCAACATCAATGACTATTCCATTAGTGATATAGAATGGATTGAAGGATACGAACACCACGAAGGCATTAAAATGAAGATGGTTGCGTAAACTACTTAAGATTTAAAACGGACTAAGAATTATATGTCAAGTGCTCTTGCTGCTATAAAAAAAAGGAAGACGGAACCGCCTAAACCGGAACAGCACATTCAGCCACAAACTATCGCGCCTAATACTCCTGTTGATAAACCCAAGACAGGAATGGAACTACTCCAATCATTAGAAAAACGTGTAACTGAAATAGAAACAGCACACACATTCAGTTCTATAGTTGAAGAGTATGAATTGAGGTTCAAAATGATTGCAGAGGAAATCGCAAATATGAAAGATTTACTTATTAAATTACAGACATTTAGTATGGATCTCAATACATCTCTTTTTGAATTTGTTAAAAACACAAACAACACATCTTCTGTTGCCAATAAAGAAGTAGAAACCTCAACCTCAACCTCAACCTCAACCTCAACCAATACGGATGATGATATTATTGATGATGATAGCGAGGAGGAAACAATTAATATTATGGAAAATTGAATTATAGAAATCATCAAATAATATCCAAATACCAGCATGGAAATTATTATCAACGACTCCCAAAGAGCTACCGCATTCTCTGTTATGTTCCAGAACATAAAGGTGTTCTCAGAAGTTATCAATATAACTTTTACCACCGAACATATGTTCATCCAATCAATGGATGCAGCAAATGTCACTGTATTCGAGGTTAAAATAGACAAGGAATGGTTTAATAAATATACCATTAATTCGGATATTACCGTAGGTATCAATACAACTATCATGTCAAAAATTTTAAGTGCACGTGAAAAAGAACAAAGTATTACACTGATTATAACCCCCGGTGCAGATGACCTTGAAATCAAATTCGGGGACAATGATAAATCATTTGATAAAGAATTTGTTATGCCTCAAGTAGACATTGATTCAGAGCAATTATCAATTCCCGAAAGCGAAAGCACCGCTATATTCTCAATGCCTTCTCAGACATTCCATTCTCTAATACAACAATTAAGATTATTTGGCGAAAGTACAACTATAAAATGCGACGAAACAGAAATATCCATGTCAGCAAATAGCATAGAATCAGGAAAAATGACAGTTGTTATTGAGCAAGAAAAATTAACCGAATATGCAATTGATGAAGGAGAATCACTGGAAATGTGTTTCACATTAAACTATTTGGGGAATATAGCAGCATTTAATCGTGTTGCAACAACTGTAGAGCTCAATCTAATAAAAGATTTCCCAGTGAAGATCGTATTCTATTTAGATGATACATGCGAAATGAATCGTTCAGTAGCATTCTACCTGGCGCCACAGATTGACAATGACTAATAATTTATCGGTTCGTTCCATATCTCTTTTTCTTTTCATGCATTTGTGTATATGAATACATTTTTCCACATCCTAACATTTGGCATAATTGCTCTGTTGTATACTCATTTCACGATCCAAAATACAGCACCCGACGATATTAGCATATTTGAGGCGAGCAATGAAAGCAATGATCGAATTCAAAAAATATGCGATAATAAACACGTTCTTATATTTTTACGGGATTTGGAAGCCAGTAAAGAGGATTTTTGTATAACAACGGATGCCGATGAACCTACTACGCTTCATATCAATGATGCAAAAAGGGTTTTTGAAAAAACCGAAACACCAGTATTATCTACTCAAAATTTTGTAAATTTATCAACAACAAACCATAAGATTATTTCTCCGCCCGGATCATATTTTGCAGGTCACAATGTAATGTGTGGTTCAAAAGATGCAAAAACGGAAACCCTAACCCATAATTATCATCGAAAATTCATTGAGGTAGTTGAAGGAGAGATTGAACTCCGCATAGTTCCATTTTCAAAGATGGCCAACTACCAAATAGATAACAATTACATGAAATACTCTTTTTCATCGCCATCTGTTTTGAACCAAGGCGAATTATGTATAATACCATCGGGTTATCTGGTAAACATACCACCAAACTGCTTTTATAATATACGGTTTATATGCAGTTATAATTATTGCGTCGATTATTCTTATCACTCGGTTGTAAGTCTTGTATCCAATCTTCATCATATTGCTATTTATTACATGCAACAACATAATATTCAATACCTACCCGACGGCATTAAGGCAGTTGATGATACATCAAAACAATTAATTCCTGTCGAAAAAAAGGAAGACGACCCTGAAAACCACAAGACTCAATAATATTTTCATAATCAATTTGTATTTGTCATCATTTATCAAATACAAATGATGTAATAATATAATGTAGTATACGTGTATATGAGTAATGCTAACCAAAAAACAGGAGGAAATGACTCAAAACTTTTAGGGGTTGGATCATATGGATGTGCATACAACCCACCAATTAATTGCATTGATGGCGATGAGCATCCCAACGCCATTACTAAGCTTATGTTCTCACACGATGCAAATGATGAAATGAAAGAATATAATGTAATAAAAGAGGTAGATCCCGAGGGTCAGTTTACGGTAAGCGCTTTACGTGTATGTAAGCCTGATCTGTCCTCTGCGGATTTGCAGAAATACGTGAAAGAAACATGCGAACCGACAAAGGACAAAAAGCCAGAAGAATTGGCATTAATTGTTCTTGAAAATGGCGGTATCGATCTGGAGAAGATGGTAAAAAATATCAACCGGATTTCTGATACAGATGTAAGGCGTCACGAAATTAAAAAAATGTTGGTTCGTATGATGGATATTATTACAGGCGTTGACAGATTTAAAGAAGCAGAAGTTATCCATCGAGACATCAAACTGCAAAACATAGTATTTAATGAAAATACCGGCGCAACAAAATTTATCGATTTTGGTTTGGCAATTTCATTTGCCGATGTTGTGACAGAAGCAGAAGAAAATGAATATTGGCTTGGAAAGGATATATTTTGGTCGGTACCTCCATATAGCCTATTTTTTTCGCGTAAACGGTGGAATAATCTCACCCGTAAGTATCCTCATGAATTCGCTGAAACAGTGAAACCCAAATTAAAAAAATTGTTCGAAGATTATTTTGGAATATACCTTGAAAGATATCATTATAACGAAAAAATTGTAAACCATATGTTGGATTCAACGGAGCAAACCGTTACACGTCTTTACGGTTCGTATACTTTCAAGGAGTTTTTACGCGATTCTTGTAATCTGTTGGATATGTATAATGTTGGTATCTGTTTCATGCAATTATTAGGGTACATTGATCATCCAAGTGACATTTCGCATAACAAATTGTTACTTAATGACCTTCTTGAATACATTGAAAAAACCATCAATTGTAACATATTTGAACATATATCTACCAAAGATGCTGTTGAACTATATCATGATTTACTTACTCGTCATAACCTCTATGAAGAAACTGGGTTGGAATATAAAGATGGACGCATTGTTGACAATAATATATTGAAGATAACTGATGATGATGTTGACGCACCCGACGAGATTGCTTCTATCAGCACACCTACCGAATTTCAATATAAATCACCCAGTGAGCATAAAGAAGCATTTAAAAAGTCAATAGAAACGCCAACGGAAAACAAAGGTAGACGTGCCACAAAGAAAAAAACCAAAACTACCCGATTAACTACAATAGACTTAGACACGCCAATGGAAAGCAAAGGAAGACGCGCAACAAAGAAAAAAACCAAACTAAAAAGCACCAATAACAAGACTTATAAATCACGGTCGAAAACATTGTCCTCTATTAAAAGCCAATAACAAGACTTATTAAGACTATTGTATTCCTCCATAAAATCTACATAAGGTAGGAATATCCAAATAATTATAGCTTGCATCATCCTTACCATATATCATTTCCTGTATATTATTTGGTTGTTCATCTGGTTCATAATTGTACCTGTCGTAAAATTGTTCAAACTGATCATCATCACAAAATTCTACCCGCATATTGTTGCTACATACGGTTCCTCCATATTGTTGTATCCGTTCTTTCCACAATGGACACGACGACGCATAATAAAGCCAATTTTGTTCCCATTCTTCCTTAGACACGTTTGGTATTTTAAACAGCATATGCAATTCCTTATTAATGCCATATTTTGGACCTATTTTCAACACGTTCGATGGGATAGTGGAGTCTAATGTATTATATTCTGCGATTTCTTCATAGGTCGCCGTCAAATA
>Ga0315315_10001022_pt1 | contig 25264 bp, 7 predicted proteins | sample M140m3416metaG_FD_203699 | JGI IMG/M metagenome (GOLD analysis project Ga0315315, IMG submission 203699) | Ammonia-oxidizing marine archaeal communities from Monterey Bay, California, United States - M1 40m 3416 | ecosystem: Environmental > Aquatic > Marine > Intertidal zone | place: USA...
GTGTAGGTAATTACTCCAGTTGAATTGTTGTAGGAAAGTGAACCGTCTCCACCAGAATCGGTAACCGATACAGCTTCTCTCGCCCTTGCTGTGGTATGGTAGAGGTTGGAAGATCCTTCTGTGAGATTATCCGTATCATGGTTTGATATGTCGGAAACTTGACCTGTTACATCCCCTTCAATATCTGCAACGAGGGAACCTTTTGAATAAGAAGCATGTCCTGTATCAACGGTTGTTGTGGGTTCGCTTGTTAAATCCTTGAATAACTTCCATTTCCCGGAATCACTTGCATCCCTGAAGATACCACTGTATGTTTCTGAAGAACCATATAAACCATAAAGTCCGATATCAATTGAATCACTTGAATTGTTTTTGGAGAGTTTAATTAGCGGATCTTCAACTACTAAATTTGCAGTATCAATATTCGTTGTTGTTCCATTAACTGTTAAATTTCCAGATATATTTATATCATTAAATGTTACATTATCATTGGTTGCAACACCCTGACCAATATTTATAACTCCATTAGAAATATTTACACCAGTCCCTTGTGAGAATTTAGCCCTTATTTCAGCAACACTAGGTCCATTATATAAGAATATACCTGTGCTATTATCATATGATAAAGAACCATCACCACCAGAATCAGTAACTGATACAGAATCCCGTGCTCTAGCAGTGGTATGATAGAGGTTAGAGGTCCCTTCAGTTAAACTATCAGTATCATGATTAGAAATATCTGTAACTTGACCAGTAAGATTAGACGTCACATTATTAAATTCAACGTTTGCATTTGTAGCAACACTCTGACCTATTGCGACAGCTCCATCAGTAATTGTGACACCGGTTCCACCACTGAAGTGCGCCCTTGTTTCAGATGAACTTGGACCTGTGTAGGTAATTACTCCAGTGCTATTATTATATGCAAGTGAACCGTCTCCACCTGAATCAGTAACTGAAACAGCACCTCTAGCCCGGGCAGTGGTATGGTAGAGATTTGACCCTTCTGTTAAATCGCCTGTATCATGGTTAGATATATTTGACACTGTCCCCGTTACATTACCTGTTAGATTTGCTGTAACAGTATTAAATGTTGCATTTGCATCTGTTGCTACACTCTGACCGATTTCTACAGAACCATCTGTAATTGTGACACCCGTTCCACCACTGAAGTGTGCCCTTGTTTCAGATGGACTCGGACCTGTATATGAAATAACACCCGATGAGTTATTGTATGATATTGACCCATCACCACTGTTATTATATATTGATATAGCAGTCCTTACTCTAGAATCTGTATAATATAAGTTACTTCCTTCACTTAAATTAGTAGTAGTATGGTTAGAGATATCTGTAACTTGACCAGTAAGGTTAGAGGTTACATTATTAAATGTTACATTGGAATTTGTAGCAACGCTCTGATCAATTGCAACAACACCATCGGTAATTGTAACACCGGTACCACCACTAAAGTGGGAACGGGTTTCGGTGGAACTTGGACCTGTGTAGGTAATTACTCCTGTAGAACTATTATATGCAAGTGAACCATCTCCACCTGCATCAGTAACTGATACAGAACCCCTTGCCCTAGCAGTGGTATGGTAGAGGTTGGAAGTTCCTTCTGTGAGGTTATCCGTATTATGGTTTGATATGTCGGAGACTTGACCTGTCACATTCCCCGTAACATTCGCAGTCACACTATTGAACGTTACATTTGATGATGTAGAAACCACCTGACCAATTGCAACTTCTCCATTTGTTATTGAGACACCCGTTCCACCGCTGAAGTGTTCCCTTGTTTCAGATGAACTTGGTCCTGTGTAGGTAATTACTCCAGTTGAACTATTATATGCTAATGAACCGTCGCCACTAGCATCATTAACGGATACAGAATCCCTTGCTCTGGCAGTAGTATGGTATAGATTAGAAGATCCTTCTGTGAGATTATCAGTATCATGATTTGATATGTCAGAGACTTGCCCGGTTACATCACCTTCAATATCTGCAACAAGACTACCTTTTGAATAAGAAGAATGTGATGTATCAACTGTTGTTGTTGGTTCACTGGTTAAATCTTTGAATAATTTCCATTTCCCAGAATCACTCGCATCTCTAAAAATACCTGTATATTTTGAAGATGTCCCATATAGACCATAAACACCAATATCAATGGAGTCACTGGAATTATTTTTGGAAAGTTTAATTAGAGGATCTTCTACAACAAGGTTTGTAGTTTCTATATTTGTAAGACCACCATTAATAGTGAGATTTCCCGCTAGAGTTAAATCATTAAAAAATACATTTGAATTTGTATTAACATCTTGTCCTACAGAAATTTCCCCATCTGTAATTGAGACACCCGTTCCACCAGTAAAGTGTGCCCTTGTTTCAGAGGCACTTGGACCAGTATATGTCATAACACCCGAAGAGTTATTGTAGGAGAGTGAACCGTCACCACCAGAATCAGTAACTGAGACAGCTTCCCTTACCCTTTCAGTTGTATAATATAGATTAGAACCTTCTGTCAAGTTACCGGTATTGTGGTTTGATATATCTGAAACAGTCCCGGTTACATCCCCTATAATATTTGATGTAACTGTATTAAACTTAACATCATCTGTTTCCTCTATACTCTGTCCTACAGAAACAGTCCCATTTGTAATAGTTACACCAGTCCCTCCACTGAAGTGTGCCCTTGTTTCAGAGGCATTTGGACCGGTGTAAGTAATTATACCAGTTGAATTATCATATGATAATGATCCATCACCGCCAGAATCAGTAACTGATACAGCACCTCTTGCTCTTGCAGTGGTATGGTAAAGGTTTGAGGTCCCTTCAGAAAGAGCATCTGTATTGTGGTTAGATAAGGTAGATACAGTTCCTGTAAGTGTCCCGGCAAATGACGAGGTTACCATATTAAATTCTACATCGGATGTAGCCCCCACGTCTTGACCTACATTCACTTCCCCATTGGTGATTGTGACCCCCGTTCCACCACTGAAGTGTGCCCTTGTTTCAGAGGCACTTGGTCCTGTATAGGTGATAACACCAGATAAATTGTTATATGATAGAGACCCATCTCCACCCGAATCTGTGACTGAAACAGAGTCTCTTGCCCGTGATGTAGTATGGTAGAGATTAGAACCTTCTGTTAAATCACCAGTATCATGGTTAGATATATCTGAAACAGTTCCTGTAACATCCCCTGTTAAGTTTCCAGCAACACTGGAAGTAGTTAAAATACCAGAAGATGGATTGTATGTTAGATCAACATCTGCTTGAGTTATATGGTGACCCGAGAGACCATGAACAAACGGTAAGTAATACGTTTCATCGGTATTATTAGTGGTGATATTTACTTTGTCTGCTGATGTAGCATTCCCTGTAAGGTCGGATGTTACCTTTCCAAAAACGACATTATCAGTTGTCCCTACGCTCTGACCGATTTCAATTATACCATTACTGATTGAAACACCTGTTCCAGGACTGAAGTGTGACCTTACTTCGGAGACGCTTGGTCCAGTATAGTTGATAACACCTGTTGAATTATTATATGTTAGTGAACCATCACCACCGGAATCAGTTACTGAAATAGACCCTCTTGCCCTTGCAGTGGTATGGTAGAGGTTGGAAGTCCCTTCCGTGAGATTATCAGTGTCGTGATTTGATATATCTGATACTTGTCCAGTCACATCCCCAATAAGGTCTGCAGTTACTGTAACGAATCTTACATCATCGGTTGTAGCTACGCTTTGACCAATTACTACAGATCCATCGGTAATTGTGACACCTGTTCCACCGCTGAAGTGCTCTCTTATTTCATCAGAACTAGGGCCTGTATAGGTTATTACTCCTGTTGAACTATTATATGATAAGGAACCATCCCCCCCTGTATCAGAGACTGATACAGCACCTCTCGCCCTTGCAGTTGTGTGGTAGAGGTTGGTGCCTTCTGACAAATCACCACTATCATTATTACTTAAATCTAATTTTGCACCATCCTTAGAAGAAGTAGATTTATTAAATGTTTCTGCTTTAAAACCACCCGTTGATGTATCTTTTGTTAGAATGACTTTATTGTTCCCTGAACCTATTTCTACTTCGTCAACAATAAGTTTTTTAAGGGTCGTTGTTCCGCCAGAAAATACAGATATATTTCCATCGGAATCTGATTTTATATCGGACCCCCCTAGTTTAATAGTATCACCTGCTAAAAATAGTGTTCTAAATTTTTTTGTAGATGACCCCAAATCAATAGTTTCATCAGAAGTAGGTATTATGTGTCCATTAACTTCACCTAACAATAGACCAATTTGTGAAGCATCTTGATCTCCAGTAGCACCACCAACAATGGTATTTAGTTTTGACCTTTCTTCATTTGTTATAATTTGTCCAGAACCCGAACTAGTTACATCGTTTAATTCAGTAACGCTATGTGAATTGGTTATTAATGTTCCTGATATATCTGGAACGATTATAGTCCGGTCTAATGTAGGGTCTTGTATGGATATTGTTGTTTCATGGTCATCAGAAGTAGACCCTTCAAAGATAATTGCGTTTTGATTATTAATAGTAATGTTGGTAAATGTCCCTTGTGAGGGTGCCTGACCCCCAATAACAGTGTTATCTATTGTTACATCATTTATAGAAGATGATGTTAATGTTTTATTAGTAAGTGTTTGTGTACCATTTAATGTAGTTACTGTACCGTCAATTGATAATGTATTACCTACTTTATCTAAACCTACTCCCGCCGTTATTTGACCTGCACCTGAAAATTGTGAAAATTCTATAGCAGAAGTTCCAATATCTATGGTATCGGAAGTTAAAACAAATCCAGAATCAGCATTCTTAGTTCCACTTTCTACAAATGAAAACGAACCCGATGTTACAGTTGTATTGTTATTAAAATCAGAAGACCTACTCCATGGACCACTATCACTATAAATATAAATACCATTCTCAGAAAGAGTTGTTTGATTTTTAACAAGTATACGATTTCCATTTACAAGTGTTACATCATCTATAGTTGTCGTAGTATTATCAAGTGAAATATTTTCAGTAGTTGATGCAATACACGATTCTTTCACATCTAATCCAGAAGCTACAGAATCAATATAATGTTTTATAGCAAATTGTGTTGATATGACAGTTCCACTATCATCTAATGCATTATTATTAGATAATGTAATTTCTCCAACATTTGAAGTATTTGCGGTATCATTACCAAGTATTTTCATTGATGGTATAGTATTAAGTTTACCAAGTGATAATGTGTTGTCCTCTATTTTTGAACCATTAATCTGATTATTTGCAAAAGTTACATCAGCATTTTGAAAATCTATAGTATTTCCAGTTGAAAGTGTAATATTACTATTGGTGATATTCTTATTTGTTAATGTTTGTTCATCAGATAAAGTCACAACTGTATTATCTATAGAATAAACAACCGTATCTCCTGTTATGGTTGTATTAATACCATCTCCACCTGTAAATAATAATATATCTGACATTAATGATATTGATCCATTCCCGCTATCAGAAGATATTTGAAGGTCTGTTGATATATTGGAAGTTGTTGCAGATGTAATTCTTCCTTTTTCATTAACCGTGATAACTGGTATAGAAGTAGATGAACCGTAAGATCCAGAAGAAACACCAGATACTGATAACATACTGTCAGTAACAGTTTCACTATCACCCGTAGAAACTAAATACCCACCACCGTTACCAGGTAATATTAAATTTACGTCCTCAGGTAAATAAGATTCTCCCTGGAGTGTAATTTTGTTTGTTCCATTATTTGAATCTTCATAAAATTCAACAAAACCAGGACCTGCCTCACCATTTTTAACTTTTAATCCATTTTCACCATCAATTGTTACTCCTGTTAAACCAGTTAATTCACTACTCACTTCTATTTTTAATTTCTGATCCGATGTATATTCAACTCCTTCAAAAGAAAGACTAATATTATTTCCAGCTACAAATGTTAAATCATCTATACCGGTTGGTGAAATCGTTGTTAATGTATCTATTGATCCTCCATCTGCTTCCAATTTATAATCCCTCCATAAACTGGCAGTATTTAAATTTTGTTTTAATAATATTCCACTACTACCACTGTTAACGAGTTCAAAACCTTCTGAGGAGCTAAATATTAGTTGTGTTTTATTTATAAAATTATGAGTAATAATTGATGATCCAGAATATTCTTTATATACAAATGTAATATCATCCATCTTAGAATCTATTTGTGTTTGAATATTCCCCCTAGTTCCAGATAAATCGTTTATGTTTTCGGGCATGCATGTGATGGTTGTTGTAGATGGGTGGGCGAATGGAATTAATGTCCCAGAACTATTTGCTAACTTAATAGTTCTATCAGCAGTAGGTTCTATATTCTTTAATTCTGTTTTAAAATCATCATTATTTCTTTTAAAGGATATTTGATCACATTGGATATTAGGAGTAAGAAATAATCCCGAACCATCAAATGTAAATGCTCCATTTGTAAATGTCCCATCAATTGTCATATTATGTATTCCTGTAATGTCTCTATTAGAATCAGTTGTAATGGGTTTACTTGCTGTTGCTGTTCCAAGTGTTATATTACTTAGATAGTTAACTTCTTCGGGGGTTGCAGTGATGATTGTTGTAGATGGTTGGGCGAATGGAATTAATGTCCCTGAACTGTTAGCAATATTTACCGTTCTATCTTGTGTTGGGTCAATAACACTGAGAGTTGTTTGATAATCATTTGTAGTAGATCCTTCAAAGGAAACATTACGAGTATTGGTTGTAGAAACATTGTTGATATTAAACCCGTCTATTGTGATATTTCTGTTAGAGTAATCTCCGTGGAGTGTTTCAACTGTCATATTTCTGATTCCTGTGATATCTTTATTGGAGTCTACAGCGAGAACATTCCCCCCTGTAGCGGTTCCCGGCGTGGTTCCGTCTAAATAGTTAACTTCTCCGGGAGTTGCAGTGATTGTTGTTGTAGATGGGTTGGCAAACGGAATTAATGTCCCTGAACTGTTAGCAATATTTACCGTTCTATCTTGTGTTGGATCAATAACACTGAGTGTTGTTTCATTTTCATCTTGCGTTGAACCTTCAAAGGAAACATTACGAGTTTTGGTTGTAAAAACATTATTAATATTACTTCCTGATATTGTTATAATTCCGTTAGAGTAATCTCCATGGAGTGTTTCAACTGTCATATTTCTAATTCCTGTGATATCTTTATTGGAGTCTACAGCGAGAACATTTCCCCCTGTAGCAGTTCCCGGCGTGGTTCCGTCTAAATAGTTAACTTCTCCGGGAGTTGCAGTGATTGTTGTTGTAGATGGGTTGGCAAATGGAATTAATGTCCCTGAACTGTTAGCAATATTTACCGTTCTATCTTGTGTTGGATCAATAACACTCAGTCTTGTTTCATGTTCATCTTGTGTTGAACCTTCAAAGGAAACATTACGAGTTTTGGTTGTAAAAACATTATTAATACTACTTCCTGATATTGTTATAATTCCGTTAGAGTAATCTCCGTGGAGTGTTTCAACTGTCATATTCCTGATTCCTGTGATATCTTTATTGGAGTCTACAGCGAGAACATTTCCCCCTGTAGCGGTTCCCGGCGTGGTTCCGTCTAAATAGTTAACTTCTCCGGGAGTTGCAGTGATTGTTGTTGTAGATGGGTTGGCAAATGGAATTAATGTCCCTGAACTATTAGCAAGATTGATGGTGTTGTCTTTTGTTGGGTCAACAACACTGAGTGTTGTTTCATGTTCATCTTGTGTTGAACCTTCATAAACTATATTTTGTGGACGAATAGTAACTACATTATTAATACTACCACTTGATATTGTTATGGTTCCATCACTATAACTTTCTGTTGCAAGGTTCCGAATACCCGAAATATCTTTATTAGAGTCTACGGCGAGGGCATTTCCTCCTGTAGCCGTTCCAGGAGTTGTTCCGTCTAAATAGTTAACTTCTTCGGGGGTTGCAGTGATGATTGTTGTAGATGGTTGGGCGAATGGGATCAATGTCCCTGAACTATTTGCAAGATTGATGGTGTTGTCTTGTGTTGGTTCAATTGCTTCAAGGTCTGTTTGAAAATCATCAATATTACTCCCTTCAAAGATAAAAGAAGATACTGCGATTGATTCAACACCTAATAAATTCCCACCATCTACTGACATTATACCATTTGTTAATATCCCATCTATTGTCATATTATGTATTCCAGTGATATCTCTATTCGCATCAATTGAGAGAATATCATTTGCTGTTGCTGTTCCAAGGGTTGTTCCCGAAAGGAAATTAAGTTCTTCGGGTGTTGCGGTGATGGTTGTTGTAGAGGGTTGGGCGAATGGAATTAATGTCCCTGAACTATTGGCAAGATTGATGGTGTTGTCTTTTGTTGGGTCAATAACACTGAAAGTAGTTTGATAATTATCTGTGGTTGTCCCTTCAAATATAATGTTCTGTGGATGAATAGTAACTACATTATTAATACTACCACTTGATATTGTTATGGTTCCATCACTATAACTTTCTGTTGCAAGGTTCCGAATACCCGAAATATCTTTATTGGAGTCTACAGCGAGAGCATTTCCTCCTGTAGCTGTTCCAGGCGTTGTTCCGTCTAAATAGTTAACCTCTTCAGGTGTTGCAGAGATGATTGTTGTAGATGGTTGTGAGAATGGAATAAGTGTCCCCGAACTATTCGCAAGATTGATCGTTCTATCTTCTGTTGGATCAATAACACTGAAAGTAGTTTGATAATTATCTGTGGTTGTCCCTTCAAATATAATGTTCTGTGGACGAATAGTAATTACATTATTAATATTACCACTTGATATTGTCATGGTTCCATCGGTAAGGTGTTCAATAGAAATATTCCTTATCCCTGTAATGTCCCTATTACTATCTACTGATAATATATCATTCGCAGAGATATTTCCAAGTGTTATCCCCGAGAGTAAATTAATTTCTTCGGGTGTTGCAGAGATGGTTGTTGTAGATGGTTGATCAAATGGAATAAGTGTTCCATCTGAATTTGCTAAGTTTATAAACCTTTCTTGATCTGGGTCAATAGCATTTAAATTTGTCCTTATTGAATCATGTGTACTCCCTTCTATTTTAAGTCCTGCTGTTAATATTACATTAACAAATTGTGGACTTGTATTTTCTCCAATATTCTGTGGTGGTCCATCTGAAACCCAATCAATAAAACGTGCGGGGAAAATACTATCTACATAGTATTTACTTGCTGCATCTGTTTCTTGTGTTGGTAAAGCGAGATCTTCTACTCTATTATCACCCATTGATACATCATGACCATTTGCAATTGTCAGACCCCTTAAAATACCCAATCCACCTGGAAAGGAATCTTCAAGATCACCCGACTCAACCTGCATCGTATTAAAAACAGCATCTCTCAGACATCCATCTTCTGACATATTGTTTTATCTTTATTATTATTAATAATAAAATAAAATCATATTTTTAAACTTTAAAAATTTATTTAATCGTTATAAAAATAAAAAAATAATAGATACTAATATATTATTATAATGGGGGGTGGAATAATGCAATTAACCGCAAACGGTATACAGGATGAATATATAACTGGTAATCCTCAAATAACTTTCTTTAAAAGTGTATATAGAAGACATACAAATTTCGCAATTGAAAGTGTTCAACAAATAATTGATGGTGATCTAGGGACAGCACCAACACCTACAAATTCCACGGTAAAAATATCAAAAACGGCCGACCTTATTAATGGTATTTATGTTGTATGTCCACAACATCAAGATGGTATAAATGCGACTGAATTAATTAGTAATTCTGAATTAATAATTGGTGGAACAATAATGGATAGACATACAAATGAATGGATGAAAGTATGGAATGAATTAACTGTAGATGCTAAAAAGAAGGAGGGGTATAAGTATATGGTTGGTGGGTTTAATAGTTCCCAGACAATAAACAATCAGTCCTCTGTTATAATACCATTAAATTTTTGGTTCTGCAGGCATATAGGTTTATCTTTACCCCTTATATCAATACTATATCATGATATAATTTTAAAAATAGAATGGGGTATAAATCAAAATATATATCGTAAAGCATCTTCTGCAGGAACCGATACACGGAGTTCTTTATGTGAAGTTTGGTCTGATAATATATTCTTAGATTCTGAAGAAAGAAAAAGGTTTGGTGAAAATGAACATGAATATTTGATAGAACAGGTTCAAATAATAGATACTATTAATCAAAGTCCTTCTTCAAAATTCAAATTAAACTCTTTCAATCACCCTTTAAAAGAAATAATTTGGACAGAAGATGATACTGGGGTAAATAAAATAAGTAATGAAAAAATAAACATAACAATTAATGGAATAGAACGTTTATCAGAACAATATAAAGAATATTATACATTAAAACAACCATATATACATCATACAAATATTCCATCATATAATATAAAGGAACATGAAGATCCAATATTTTTGGAAAATCCAATACCTTCCACTATTTCTAAGCATAGAAGTAGTGATGTACATCTAAGTCCAGATGGAGTAAATATTCAATTAGGTAGTAATTCTATTAAGTATCATGATAACACAACACTAGATACTATTGGAATGAAAGTAGGGGATATAATAACTTTGAGACAAACTTCTTTTATAACACATATTGTGACAATTACTTCTATAGATACATCAACTACAACTAAGGAAATTGTATTTTCACCTAATATAGAAGACCCTAGTAGTATGCCTGATGATACAGATGTAAAGGTAAATATTATAGCAAGACGGGATTATTCAAAATCAAGTTATAGTAAGTTTAGTAAGAATATATATGTCTATTCTTTTTGTTTAAATCCTGAAGAACATCAACCAAGTGGTACATGTAACTTTTCACGTTTTGATGATTGTAAATTAAACTTTACATCAAATGTTAGTATTGATAAAGTATTTGCTACAAATTATAATATATTAAGGATAAGTAATGGTTTAGTTAACCTACGTTTTTCAAATTAAAATAAAATATCTTTCTTATAAAATGGATCATGAAGGAATGTTGCAAATGAAGTTTGAACAAACAATTAACTTACTAATCATGTATAAACAGTCAAATAATGAGAAAGATGTCTTTTTATCAGAAAAATCTATTAAAGAAGCAATAAATTGGTATAAAAATAATATATTAAAAAATATAAACCAATAAATGTCACAAGATTTATCATATATAAAGAGTGAATTAGAAAATTGTGAAGAAATAGAAGACATTTTTGAATTAAAAAGAGGAGATATAGTTAAATATATAACATTGGATAAAGGTTCAGAATTTTTTTATGATGGAGGGGAATATATACGTATGATTGATAATGCGGTATGTATTAAATGTGGTAACAAAATGGAAAATGTAGTGGTCAACTATTTTAATAAAGAAGGCAAAGAACTTTATAAAACTAGATTTTTCGTAGAAAATAAGGAATGTCTTGAAAACAAAGATAAAAAAGAATATGAAAAGATAATTAAGACTCAACAAAAAATAATTGAAGTAATGACTAAGAAAAATAAAGAACTAGAGAAAGAGCTTAAGAAATATAGGGGTCATTAGTAATAATTCTTTTTAAGTAAGAAGTATATATCTTGTAATACCTTGCAGTCTATTTGATTATAATAAATAATATCTTTTATTTCTAAATATCTTTTAAGGGGTATCTTTTTAGGATTTTTACATATTTCCTTAAATTTTATCATTGCATCTAAACCATTATCATTACTTTCATCCCATGTTGTTTCAATAAGACCATTATTATAAAGGGCTTTACCAATTGATTTTAATCCAAATTGAAAAACACCTTGGACTATAATGGGTTCTAACCTAAAATGATCAAGAAGATCTACTAATATATAATCGGGAAAATCTATATCACCATATATTTCGTGTATGTATTCCATATACTTACATTCAGCATGACCCCAATGAAATATATTTATTCGTCCATAATCTTTATAGATACTCCATAATTTATCTGAAAATTTTTTAACAATTATCTTCTCATCTTTTATATCATATTTTTGTATTGTAAAATCATAGAAACTTCCCTTATAAAAGAATCCTAAGATTGCTAATATTGGATTATTATATTTTTCATCTTTTTTATTAAAAAAATCAACTTTTTCATCTATTGTTAAGAAACTTTCAACATCAAAAAATATATTGTTTTTTTCTTCTTCTTTAAGAACTTCTCTTAAAGGGTTTGATACATTTTTACGAGGATAGATTAGAATATCATTTGTTTTATTCATATGTATCATTTGTTCTTGTATATTTTTTTTCTTTGATTCCTTTAATTCGGGTAATAATTTAGGATCATCCCAACAATATATATTTTTTTCATGTAAACTACATCTTTCATCATATGTTATATTCCATACGAGTGTAATTTCTTTTATTTCGTTTGCTAATTTGAGTTTTTCTTTTTCCCAATCAGACTCTTTATTATTCATATTTGGATATAATTCTTTGTGGGTCGGTTTATCTTCTATTTTTATATTCTTAAAATCTTTCCGAAGTAAAGTGATCCATTGATATGCATCTGTGAATTTATTGATAATAGTTGTATCATGTTTTACAAAAGATATAAACTCATTTTTAGATAACTGTGTTTTTTTATAATAATATTCCTTTCCAATTATAAATGTATGTGGTTTGTATCCTTCTAAACGCTCAATACATTTAGAGAAACCATATAGTACGCATTTTTTATATGGTAAGACTCCTTCATTTAAACATTCACTAAGGTCATTTTTAAGATTTAAGGTAGAATAACTAAGGTTAATCAAAATATATTTATTTTTTATTAAATGAAGAGGATAATTTTTAATCTTTGGAAAAATTGAAATAAAAAGGTTAATTTCTATTATTATATCACAATAAATGACCATTTCCTTATATTGAAGGTGTGCACCAAGGATTAATGGTTCTTTTTCTTTTATCATTTTTTCTGTTTCCTCAACAGATGTATTCATTGGTATGTCTGTATTTGCCTTATGTTTTAGACTTTCAAAAAATTTATCTTTATACTCGCACCATTCTTTTAAGATAAAATCTTTATAAAATGTATTGTTATCCCTCTCATATTTATTACAATTTAATGATTCTTGAATATTAAACCAGTCTACTATAGGGTCTTTTAATATATGATTTCTTAATAAAGATATATTAAAAGGTATTGAGAAATAATCCATAATGCAATTTAATTAGTATAGAAAAAAATTATTGATTTTCTTTTTCTTCGTGATATTTAGCTTTATCATAATGATATTCTTTTCTTTCTCTATGAAATTCTTTCCTCTCCCCTTCAATACCTTCACCATCTGGGGTTTCTTTTACTTTTATCCATTTCTCGTGTATTGGGGATATTTGAAACAACTCTTCTACAGTTACAAATTCTTTTCCATCAATCTTAATATTAGAAAGAATATAATCATCATTATAAAGGGTGTGATGCAATATTGAAATTTTTGTATTTTTAGTAATATCACCCATACCATAGAACTTTATATCCATTTCTTTCCCTTTTGAGAAAGATATCAGTAAAACACCACAATCTATTATACTCACTTCTTTTACTCTTTCTAAGATTAATTCAATGTCGGGTTTATTGATACGTTGTTTGTTTTCTAATTTTTCACCAGGATCCTTTCTCCAATATTTCATAATATCATTTATAGTATTAAACATATTGTGTTTTTTACCATACCTTAGTATATTATATTTGTTATATGATGTTATGAAATTTTGCCTTTTTTCTTGAAGATTGATATCATTTAGTTCAGAGAGTTTATAAAGTATAATACGTTGTATCGGACCTATATGTTTTATTTGTCTTTTGGGTTCCTCAATAATACCTCTTATTACACGTATTTCATTTGCATAGTCCCTTGGTTTGATATCTATTGCCGAAAGAGCCAATGAAAGGTTATACCAATCACCCCCATTACCATCAATATTAAATACGATTGAAGAATTTGGTCCAAAAAGTTTATTAATGTAATATGGTGTGGTTTTAAGTTTTGTAGTCCGTATATTATGGTTATCTGAGAATAATTGTTCATTTCTTATATTTATAAAATTACTCTGTTTAATAAATATATCATGTAAGTAATTATACATTACTTCTTTATCACGGACATATTTAATGAATACTTCTGTATTCGGTGTATTTTTTTCTAGATCTGAATATTTAACTACATTATCTATAATTTTATTAATAGTTGATATTTTATCACCATTTTCAACACTAATAATTAGTTTAAAAGAAAATTCTTGTATTATTTTTTTAGATAAATTGGGAAATTCAGAACGATCTAATGATGATAATATTTCTTTATTTAATAATTTGAAAACTTTGTCAACCTTATGTTTCATTATAAAAATAGGACTTTCAATGATTTCCATTATTTTTTGTTCCAATGTTTCTGCATCCTTTATTAAATTTAGCATTTTTGTGAATAATTTGTGTTTGTAATCATTATTGTTTTTAAAACGCACTATATAGTTTTCATCAGAGTCTTTTTTACTCATTATTTCTTTATCAACCTCAAATGGATTCGTATTTGACCTTATTACATCATATTTTCCATATCCTTTAATATTTTCTTTTTGTATTGGTATTATACCATCTTTTAAGAATAAACATGTTATGTTGTCCTCTGAATCCACGATTATATTTTCTATCTCTAATTTTAGTGAATCAATGTATGTTTTTACATCTTTAAATTTAGGATAATCTTTTATGTCATATGTTAATGGAATACCTTTGTAGATAGGTGTCATTTTAATAGGTCGTATAGGTAAAACTATTTCTCCATTTCCCGTTTTATAAATAATGTGTGTAATTTCTGAATAATTATTAATATAATGTTTTACCCCAGTATTTTCAATATCATGGTAAATAATTTTATTTTCACCTTGTATTTTTTCTAAATCGGTGAGTGTTCTATTTATTAAGAAGAAATTACTCTCCATACCTTCTAAAATTTCATTATCATCTTTCATTTTTTTTGCCTTTGTTGAAAAATCTAATAATAACTTATCTCCTTTTTTATCATATTCTTTCCTCATTAATGATTCTATATCTTTATCATGAATATTGTCACAATCTCTATCAATCCACAACCATTTATTTTTATCCTGTAAACCTACTTTTAATTTAGGATCAACTTGCTTCCTTGTCTTAACGTAAACAATATCATTATCAATTTTCATTCCATTTTCGGTAAATATGATACCATCTTCTTCTTTTATAAAATTATCATAATTTTTCTTACCACTATTGGGGCATCCTTCTATTGTTTTATCTATCCACCTTATTGCAGTATTCTTTTTAACTTTTTTAACTTCTTCATAAAGCACCCACTCACTACAATATTTTGCACCACCTTTACAATTGAGATTATTTATACGAGTAGGTGTTATACCTGACCTTAGATTTACATCCCTTCCTCTTGGATATGGAGAAACTAAGAATTTTTTAAATGTTTCTTTGTCAAATACTTCAAATGAAGAGAAAATATTTTTGGATAAAATTTTTAATTCGTATACTGATTTTAATAAGTTAACACGATAAACGATTGGTTCATAATAATGACCTTCTTTTATGATTAAACAGTATTTATCTGTTTCAACATGTTCCGTTTTCTTTATTTTAACTTTTTCATCTTCTTTTTCAAAAACAACTATATTTATTTTCTCTTCGGAGATTGAATTAAGTACAGGTATGATATATTCATCTTTCTTTTCTTCGTCGCTTTCTAAGAAATCAATGTATGTTTTTAATGATACAATCAGGGAATATATATAACCTAATTCATTAGATTCTATTGATAATTCATCTGCATTGATTATATTCCTTAACGCTTTTATTTTACTTTCACCAAAAGCGTCTCTTATAAATTTCTTTCCTAAATATCTTTTTAAAATATCTTTTTTATCTTCTTTGGAGAGGTAATTCCTGCGGAAATATTTATGTAAGGTAGGACAATACTGGTAAATTTTCATATCAGAAAGGAGTGGTTTTATTATTTCTTCATTGATAAATGTTTTTGAATCACCATCATAATCTGTTATTTCTATATAAGAATTTATAAAAGATGATTGTTCAAATACAAATTCATTATCATTTTGCTCTACACCCTTTCTTATAAACCCATTTGATACAGAAAGATTGGGATCATATTCAAATATTTTATCTTGCGATAACATACCTTTTAAATTTTTAGGTAATTGGGAACACTGTCCAACACTAATAGGGAGTGATTCTTTTGTATTAATTTTGCATAATTTTTTCTCTATTTTTTTTCTCTTTCTTGTTTTCTTTTTTTCTCCTTTAACAGGTTCTTCTTCTTCAACACCATATTCTTTTTCTAATCCTCTTTTAGAGAAACAACAAGGTAATTTATATCCTTCGGGGTGAATGATAAGTTTTGAGAAACCAGGTAAAATATGTTTGTGTGAATCTTCATTTGGAATACCATCCCAGTATTTACCTTTTCTCTCTAAAATAGTATTGTTTCCTTTGTTTTCTTTATTTTTAATAATATCTTTTTTATGTTTATCTACATAACTTTTTGTAAGTGGTATTTCTCTTGATACATCCCAATATTGAGGGCATATGTAATGTATATCTTGGCTCCTTCTATCAACCGTTATTGATTTTGAATATGCCCCTTCTCCCGAGATATTTTCTCCATTTTTATCCTTATATTTACCCGAATTAATTCTTTCTAATTCTTCTGTGGTAATAGATATAGGTTTTCTGTCTAAATTATCAGCACATTGTTTTGCATAACCATATAAATCCCCATTCTTTTGTTTTACAGACCATGGTTTATCTGGATTAAACAGTTGTTTATCATTTTCTTTAAGTCTTTTAAGGTAATAAGACCTTAATGGTGCACCACCACCCTTCATTGAAGAATCATCACTTGACTGATTTTCCATTGAAGATTCATCACTTGACTGATTTTCCATTGAAGATTCATTACTGGAGATATCTGAACTATCTTCAGAATCCATATTTGCGAAAAGGGCATTTACATCTTCTTTATTCTCTTCATCAATTATTTTGCTCTTTATATTGAGTTTATCTTCTGTGAAAAGATCTTTAATATAATCAATCTGAAATAGTTCCTTATTATTTACAAATTGCTCAAACATATACATAATCACTTTTGTTAAAGAAGTAATCCTTTGGAATTCCATAAAACTCTTCATATTTCTAATTTCAAAATCAATAAAATTATTCCTTACCGAAATAGTAATATCTGGTGTATCTTCATCAACTACAATTACTTTTCTATATTTATCTCTATCCCTTTCAATTTCTTTGATTGAGTTTATCTCATCTTTAATAGTATTACTATCTATATTAAAAACCCTTATGATATCATTAATTATCTTATTCTCTTCTTGATAAGTCTCCTTATTCAAGTATACCGTTATGAGTGATTGTATAGTATTTATATTCGTAAAATTATTAGAGCGATTATATTGCAACCCTATTTTATTTTCTCTAATATTTTCATCGTCGTCTTCATTCATATAGCGGAAAAACATAGTAAGGTTATTGCATACTTTTCTTAAAATAGGGATAAATAAATTTGTCTTTTCACCAATAACAAATGGTGGTAGTAGTTCATTACCTTCTTCCTTTTCGTCGGCATTTTCTATTCCTTCTTTAACTTCATAATTCGCTTTTTTATAGGAAACTTGCGCATCTATGAAATCTATATCATCTTTTAAAAAGATATCTTCTATTTCTTCATCGCTTCCAAAATCCTCTATCTTACTCTCAGAATACTTATTTTCTTCATTCATTTTTTTGATTAATTCATTCGCTAATTTTATGAGATTTATTATTTCTCCTTTTGAAGAAACACCTTTATCTTCATCTTCCTTTTTAATTATAAAATCAAGGGTTCCATCTATATGAATTGAAATTGTAGAGTATATTCCACTCTTTAAAAAAAGTTTAAAAGAAACTATGTCTTCTTTATGGATGATATCAAATCTGTTTATTTTCTCAAGGGATCTTTTTTTACTTCTGTAAAAATCTTTAATCCATGCTTGACATGTTTTAAAATCTACAGTTTTGTCTTCGGATTGATAACCCTCATATAATATAGATTCCTTTAACAATTTATAATATTTATTTCCATTATTAGAACTTACCCATTTTACAAAAGGAATTTCTTTAATAAGAATAAACTCTGTAAATAGTTTATAGAGATCAACTGTTATATTTTTTGTTTGTTTCTTAGTTTTTTTAAAGAATGTTATATAAGCATCATCACATGGTGAGGATGCTTTAATATTACCATTGATTATCTTATTTCCAATAGAATATTGGAATATTTTCTCAGCATCTTCTTTATAAGAATCTTCTTTCTCTTTATTTTTTCCAATAATGTCTGCCATTTTATCATTCATTAATTGAGGCCAGTATTTATTAATTATATTCTGTTTAAAAGAAGATACTTCATAATCACTTTCATTGCATTTTTTAAAATCTATTGTATTTAGTTCATGTTTGTCTATAAAATTTTCTAAATTTATGAAATAAATCATATTATTCGTGATTTCATATTTCTCAAGAATAGATTCATATTCCCTTTCAATAATATTAAATGATTCTTCATCTTTTTCAATTTCTAAAATATCGCATAAATCTTTAGTTATAATATCATTGGGATGTAGTGTTTCAGAACTTTTATAATTAAACCCAATTGGTTTATTTTCACCTTCTTCATTAAAATAAGATGCATATATGTATTTATGATCTTCAAAATCTATACTACTACAATATTGTGAAATTTTCTTAAGGAGTATTGAACAAGTATCATCAATATATATCATATCATTGTATATGAATTTATGTTCATAACCACCCTTTAATAAAGGGAATAGTTCATCAATAATATCTTTTCCACCTAAATATTTTTTTAAAAGGGTTATATTTTCTTCGCTAATATTATCAAACTTGTTTTTATTTTTTTTTGATATGTTATCAGATATTTTTGAAATAGTTTCATCAAATGGATGTATAATATTTAAATTTTCTGGATCTATATAAGAGGCATACTTGCGTGTTGTTGGTTTAATTTTTATCTTGTTATTACGTGGATTAATAGAAATTACACTACCATATAATCTTTCACCTTTAGAGGTCCATGTCACTTTACTACCTGGTTTAAATTCGCTTTCTAGAAAATATATGTTCATAAATACGAATACTGTCTTATCACTTACAGAGCAACACTTAAAAATTTTTTTTGGAATATCATAATTACTACAGAAATTAGTATCCATTGTATATTAATAATTATAATATTATTTTTTAAAATCATACGGTGTTGTTGTTATTTCCATACCACAATAATCAGTATTATTTTCATTATAATCTACTGGATCATATATATCTAATTCCGTTGCTTTTTCTAATAAAAATGCCATATTTTCCCAGAATTCTTTTTCATGACCAACGCTTTTGGTCATTATATGTGATAATTCATGGATTGCAACAAAAATGACTGTATTCTCGTTTTCAAATATTGTATTATCTCCTTTTTTCCTTATACATAGTGCTATTTTTTCTCCCTTATTAAGTGAATATGAAGTATATTTAGAATTCTCTTCAGTTTCTACTAGTTTATAGGGGTTGTATCTATTTTTAAGTCTTTTTATACCATTTCTTTCATTTATATCTAACGAATCAATTAATTTTATTAATTTAGTGTTGATAGATGATAATTTTTCAGCAGCTTCTTGTGAATTCTCAAGATCCCTTACAAGGTATTCAATATTATCATTTTTACTTGTTTTTTTTATAATGTTTTTGGGTTGATAAATATTCTTAAAGATAACGACGATTACTAAAAAACTCATGAAGAAAAATATAAAATTATTCATCCTTTAAATTATATCATATTAAAATTCCAAATTTGAAAAATATGTATTTAAAATCATAAACATAATCATAATATAATAATATGGAAGAACTTAAATTCCAAATCATAGATATATCTTCAGATGATGTACCTATTGGTAATAGTTTCTGGGATAGAGAGTTTAAAGTAACATTTTATGGTAAAACAGAAGGGGGTGAGAATGTTGTGTGTAATGTATGTGGTTTTAAACCTTTCTTTTATATACGAGTCGTAAAGGGATGGTCTGAAGCATATACAAAGGGATTCCTAACAAAGGTTAAACAATTTATGGGTTCATATAGGCCTGATGCACGGAATATATGGAAGGGGAATTATGTATCCCTTGAAAGGTCACGGTTTAAAAACTTCTATGGATTCAACTATGACTACGATACTAAAAAGGTGATGGAGTATAATTATATTAAAATTTCATTTGAGACATATGGAGATATGAAAAAATGTATTTCCGCTATTACAGAGTTCTACAATTACAATAAAGGGTATGTTGTAGATGGAAAGGTATGTTTTGCCCTTAGGAGTGGTGAACCCAAATTGGAAAGTATAGAGTCAAAAGATAAAGAGTGGTTCAATCAGGAACATAATTGTGAATGTCTATGTAACCTATACGAGGCAAAGATCCATCCTATGTTGAGGTTCTTACATGAGAAAAAAATTAAGTCATGTGGATGGGTAAGTGTTAAAACAACTCCTGATAAATGGATTGATGATGAGAGTAAAACATTTAATGTAGATATTCAAATTGATAATCTTAAGATGAAGGATATTAATCCAATTGAAGATGAAAGTATTGCTGGTTTTATAACAGCATCTTATGATATTGAATGTGATTCTTCACATGGTGATTTTCCAAATCCTATTAAAGATTTTAGAAAAGTTGCGATTGATATTCATGAATCATATTTTAGAAATTCATATAATCTTGCAGAACCAAAGGTTAAAGTAAAGTTTATTCAGAAGTGTCTTAAAGATTGTTTCAAAGAAGGGTCAAATGATGTTCAAAACATATTTACAAGTAATGGCATTTATTCAAATAAAAGTCTCAAATCAATTATCAAAAAAATTAATAATCATGAGTTCTTTAATGATCTAGATAATTCTAAAGAATCATCTAAAACACGTGAAAACATCATTGATAAGATGACCAACATATTTAATACACTGCAAAACGATGATGGTGAAAAAATAGAAATAAAGGGGGATCCAATTATTCAAATAGGTACTGTGTTTCACCGTTTTGGAGATACATCTTGTTTTGAACGCACAATGGTAATTATTGGTAATGAAGATAAACCTGAAGAAAAAATTTGCGATGACATAGAAGGTGTAACTATTTATGAATGTAAGGATGAAAAAGAACTACTTTTGAAATGGAAAGACATAATCCTTTACCATAATCCCGATATTATCACTGGATATAACATCTTTGGTTTTGATTTTGATTATATTAATAAGAGGGTTGATTATATATTTCCATGTTGTAGTAAATGCAAGAAGACTAAAATATTTTCAAGTTGTGATAAAGATTGTCCTAAGAATGAGTTTTATCGTCTGGGTAGATTAATGAGAAATCGTGAATCAGACTTGATTTCTAAAGAAGATATTGAGCGTATCCGTTCTTCTGATGAAAATATTAAACCATCAAAGTCCCAGAGATTATATAACAACTACTGGGAAAAACGTTGTCAAGTTCAATCAAAACAACTCAGTTCTTCGGGACTAGGAGATAATGTCCTTAAATATATTTCTATGGATGGTAGGATTGTATTTGATATTCAAAAAGAGATTCAAAAGGGACATGCTTTAGAGTCATATAAACTGGACGATGTTTCTTCTCATTTTATGAAAGGGAATATTACAAATGTATTTTACAGGGAAACACCCACATTAAATACGATTCTCATTACTAAAAGACTTGGTAATCTTAAAGATGGTGATTATATTACCATTAATATCAATACAAAATATGGTTCATTTAAACATCTAAATGGAAAGAAATTCCATGTATCTAAAATTAATATGGAAGATAAGTCTATTATTATAGAAGGAAAACATGGTATTACCAAAATTAAGAATAAATATAAGAATGAATTAATCTCATATGAATGGTGTTTGGCAAAGGACGATATTTCTCCACAAGAAATTTTTGACAAGCATAAGAATGGTGGAAGTAAAGGTCGTGCAGAAGTTGCCAAGTATTGTATTATGGATTGTGAACTCTGTATTCATTTACTAATTCAATTAGATCTCCTACCAAATAATATTGGTATGGCATGTGTATCATGGGTTCCATTATCTTATATCTTCTTGAGAGGTCAAGGTATTAAGATCAATTCCATCATTACAAAGGAATGTTCTGAAAGAAAAACACGTATACCTACTCTTAAAGGCTTTACTGAAGGAAAGTTGGATGATGGTTTTGAAGGTGCTATTGTTCTTGACCCTAAACCGGGGATTTATTCTGATGATCCAGTAAGTGTCTTGGATTATGCATCACTTTATCCATCATCAATTATTGAAAAGAATTTCTCACATGAAACATATATTGGAACAGAAGAAGATATCAAGAATAACCCCGAGATAGAGAAAGTAATAAAGGATATAGGTGGTTATGATAAATGTTGGGGTGTTGAGTATGATGATTATATTTATGAGAAGAAAGGTAAAACTGTTCATAAGAAAAAAGCAGATACGAAAACAAAATGTTACTTTGTTAAGAATCAAAGAACAGAAGAAGGTGAAATTATTAAAGAATCAATGGGAATTATTCCTATTGTCTTACAAACACTCTTAGATCAACGTAAAGCTACTCGTAAGAAGATAAAACAAACAAATGATGATAATAAAAAGAAGGTCCTTGATGGTTTTCAGTTGGCATATAAGGTTACTGCTAATTCTGTTTATGGTCAGATGGGTGCCAAAACAAGTCCTGTATTCTTCAAGAAGATCGCAGCATGCACTACGGCAATTGGTAGAGAAAGAATAGACGATGCTAGTATTGGTGTTAAACGATGGGCAGAAGAAGAAGGTTACCATGAACCGGAAATTGTATATGGTGATACAGATTCTGTTTTCGTAAAGTTTTCAAGGAAACATAAAGATACAGGTGAAATATTAGAAGGTAAAGAAGCACTAAAGTATTGTATTGATTGTGGTGTTAAAGCGGGTGAATGGGTTACAGAGAATATGTTATATGATCCTCAGGATCTAGAATATGAAAAAACATTTTATCCATTTATTCTTATTTCTAAGAAAAGGTATACAGGTGATAAATACGAATTAGATCATGAAAATCCTAAGGAAAGGACATCTATGGGTATTGTAATGAAAAGAAGGGATAATGCACCTATCTGTAAATATGTATTCGGTAATGTCATTGAGATTATTATGAATAAGCGTAGTGTTGATTTAGCGATACAGTGGTTGAAGGAAACACTTACACAAATCAAAGATGGTAAAATGGATAAATCAATGTTTATAATTTCAAAATCTTTAAGGGGATTCTATAAAAATCCAGAAGGTATTGCCCATAAGGTTCTTGCCGATAGAATGGCAGAAAGGAATCCAGGTAATAAACCAAAACCAAATGACCGTATTCCATATGCTTATATAAAACTAAGTGACACAGAATTATATGATTACAATTCCCTTTATAAGAGTGGTCCTAATAAAGGGAAACCTAAACCAAAGAAGATATTACAGGGTAATCGTATTGAGCATCCGGATTATATTAAGGAAAAAAAATTAGAATTAGACTATAACTTCTATATCTCAAATCAAATAATGAATCCAGTAAAGCAGGTTCTAGATTTAGAGAAAGATGAAAATGAAACAAAGGAATTCTTTAATTATTTCCTTAATTAAAATCATATTATCGTTAAAGTTAATTAATTATATTTTTTTCTTTTATATTATATTATTATAATAATGGGCGGTGGAATAATGCAACTAGTGGCATATGGTGCTCAAGATATTTATTTAACGGGAAATCCCCAAATTACGTTTTTCAAAGTTGTTTATAGAAGACATACGAACTTTTCTATGGAAACCATTAAACAAAATATAAGTGGTCAGTCTTTTATCGGCGTTGATACTATAAATAATAAAGCGACCGTAACTATATCTAGAAATGGAGATTTATTAACTGGAGTATATGTTCTCGCAAAACAAATGGATGAGAATAAAAAAGTATGTATCCGTGGAGATAGCATAATAGAGGAAGTAGAAATTGAAATTGGAGGACAACGTGTAGATAAGCATTATAGAGAATGGCACCAAATATGGGATGAATTGACCACACCTATTTCAAAATCGGAGGGATATAAATACATGTGTGGTGCATTTAATAATAATTTAGTAGTAGGGGGTGATACTAAACAAGAAATGGTCCGTTATCCTTTAAAATTTTGGTTTTGTCGTAATCCTGGATTGGCACTACCATTAATAGCTCTTCAGTATCACGAAATACAATTAAAATTTACATGGGGTATTGGAAAATATAATACAACCGGTGTAAATACTTCAGGGGTTCAAGATACCAATAATTTAACAAGAACAAATGATAAAACTGCATCAGGTGGTTTATCAGAACAACATAGTGTTGAAGTATGGGCAGACTATGTATATCTAGATACCGATGAAAGAAGAAGGTTTTCTCAAGTATCACATGAATATTTAATAGAACAATTGCAGGTTCAAAAAGAAAAGGGTATATCTTCTGAAAGTTTTAAATTAAATTTGGAACATCCTATTAAGGAACTAATATGGACAACGCCCCAAACACCAGGTGATGCCATCACAGGTCAGAAGATTAAGTTGTCTATCAATGGACATGATCGTTTTTATGAAAGGGACAAAGAATATTTTACATTAGAACAACCTTATAAACACCATACATCTATACCAGGGTATAATATTAAAGAAACAGAATCACCAGTATATTTAAATGAAACAATATATAGCAATGAATATAAATATAAAGAAATTACGGACACATTAGCTCCACTTCTTGACTCCGACACCGATTATTTCACCAATCACACAATTGATAATAAAACGGATATAACTTCAGGTAGTTCACTATCACCAGAATCAAAAACATTTTTATTTAAAAGTGGCGGCACCGATACATTAAATACTATGGAATTTAAGGTTGGGGATATAGTTGTTGTCAATTACTATAGAATGTATGATGATCTGAGGCAGCGTTCGGCGGAGGAGGG
>Ga0315315_10001024_pt1 | contig 25249 bp, 21 predicted proteins | sample M140m3416metaG_FD_203699 | JGI IMG/M metagenome (GOLD analysis project Ga0315315, IMG submission 203699) | Ammonia-oxidizing marine archaeal communities from Monterey Bay, California, United States - M1 40m 3416 | ecosystem: Environmental > Aquatic > Marine > Intertidal zone | place: USA...
TCGCAAGCCCCTTTCCAACGCTGGCCCTGCACACTACATCAAACTAATGATGCAACTGCCGAAAAAATTTGCTGATTGGTTCGATTCCCATGGTTGGGAGATTCACCCGCACCAACAAGATTTGTTAAACCGAAAGTGTGATCCTGCGACCCTCCTGATTGCACCTACAGGTGGTGGTAAAACTCTTGCGGGATTTCTACCAACCCTGACAGAATTGGCCAAGGATCCCCCAACTGGCTTACATACACTGTACGTTTCGCCACTCAAAGCGTTGGCGGCTGACATCAAACGCAACTTACAAACACCAATCGCAGAGATGGACCTGCCTATCAGGGTGGAAGATCGCACAGGCGACACCTCTGCAACAAAGAAAAAACGTCAGCGCGCCGACCCACCACACATTTTGTTAACCACACCAGAATCCCTGGCCGTGATGCTGTCCTATGAAGATGCACCAAAAATTTTCTCCTCATTACAGAGGGTTGTCATAGACGAGATCCACGCACTTGCTGAAAGCAAACGGGGAGATCAGCTAATGCTGGGACTATCACGTCTGCTATCACTGGCCCCAAACCTGCGACGCGTCGGCCTGTCCGCAACAGTAGAAGACCCGCCAGCCCTCGCAACTTTTCTCGCTAGAAACCCTGATACTTGTGACATTATTTTTGCCGATCCCGGCCCAGAACCTGACATTCAAATCTTTCACACAGACACGCCACCGCCTTGGTCAGGCGCTGGCGCTGCCTATTCTGCACCCGAAGTTCTAAAGCTGGTGAAATCAGCAAACACCACGCTAATTTTCATCAACACTCGGGCCCAAGCTGAGCTTTATTTCCGCGCCATTTGGGATGCCAACGACGATCAACTACCCATCGCATTGCATCATGGATCCCTCTCGCGCGAGGCCCGCGATAAGGTAGAGGCTGCGATGGTCTCTGGGTCACTGCGCGCAGTGATTTGCACAGGAACGCTCGACCTTGGTATCGATTGGGGCGATGTAGACCTTGTAATCCAAGTGGGTGCGCCCAAAAATATCAAACGTCTTGTTCAGCGAATTGGGCGATCTAATCACCGCTATAATGCACCATCTCGAGCGGTAATCGTCCCATCGAATCGTTTTGAAATTCTAGAGGCCCAGGCCGCGCTCGATGCGGTGAAAGACCAAGACCTAGACGGTGAACCGCGCGGCGCTGGCCCGCACGATGTACTCTGCCAACACATCCTTATTTGTGCCTGCGCTGGACCTTTCGATGCAGAGCAATTGTATGCGGAAGTTGTCCAATCAGGCCCATACCGCTCGTTAACGCGAGATGAATTTGACGCCTGCCTCGATTTTTGCGCCACAGGCGGCTATGCTTTGCAAGCCTATGATCGCTGGCAGCGGTTGTTACAAAACTCTGCTGGCCTTTGGCAACTCCGCGACCCTCGCGCGGCACGCGCCATCCGCATGAATATCGGCACAATCGTGGACACAGAAACACTCAAGGTGAAATGGCGTGGGCGCGGTGGCGCCCCTTTGGGTGAAATTGAAGAGGGTTTTGCGGCAACGTTGATCCAAGGTGATACCTTCTTGATCGGTGGACAAGTTGTCCGCTACGAAGGACTGCGCGAATTGACTGTACAGGTAACAAAAGGCAAAAAAGCTCCAAAAATAGCATCGTTCATGGGTACGAAATTTTCCACATCAACCGTGCTTTCTGCACGGATCATAGCGCTACTAGACTCAGGTGATTGGTCTGCCCTTCCAGCCCATACACGCGATTGGCTAGACCTACAAAACCGCATTTCTACAATGCCAAAGCCTGGTCGTATGATGATCGAAAGTTACTGGCGTGATGACACAGCATACACGTGTTTTTACGGCTTTGCAGGCACCAACGCGCTGCAAACGCTCGGCCTATTGCTTACACGGCGGATGGAGGATGCGGGCCTTAACCCCATAGGTTTTGTCGCTACAGATTACGCCGTTCTAATCTGGAGCCTGAATGCGGTCGATGATCCTGCCACGCTGCTATCCCCGGATGATCTACGCAATGGGTTCGACGTCTGGCTTGCGAGCAATGCGGTGATGAAACGCTGCTTTCGCAATGTCGCTACCATCGCGGGATTGATCGAAAAAAACCTGCCTGGCAAACACAAAACAGGGCGGCAGACGACATTCTCCTCCGACATCCTTTATGACACTCTGCTGAAATACGATCCTAACCACCTATTGTTGCAAATCACCCGCGTGGAGGCACAACGTGGTCTGGTCGATTTTGGACGAATTGAAGAAATGCTCACCCGGATTAAGGGCCGCATTGATCACATCAAACCACCTCATGTAACGCCGCTGTCTGCACCCATGCTCCTCGAAGTGGGGAAGGTTCCAATCAAAGGCATGGCCATGGAAACTGTGGCTGCCAACCGCGCCGCAGAATTGATGCGTGAGGCGGGATTATAGCTTGTAAACCTCGCAATGTTTCTGTTTTGTACGGCCATGCACGGGTATTCTTTCTCTCTTAAATCTGCTCAACTGACCGCCCTTTCGGCAGGTCTGTTGTGGTGGGCTGATCGCAAATTACTGTGTGTCTCCGACCTACATTTAGGCAAATCCGAACGTATAGCTCGGCGCGGTGGATCGCTGTTACCGCCCTATGAAAATAAAGACACGCTGACCCGTCTGGCCTCAGCAGTTAACGCTCTCAACCCTGTGACGGTGATCTGTTTGGGCGACAGTTTTGACGACCTAAAAGCGCTGGATGGACTGAATGAGGATGATCACGCCTCCCTTGCGGCACTCATGGGCGGGCGGCGTTGGATCTGGATCGAAGGCAATCATGATGCGGGTCCTGTCAATATTGGAGGCAATCACCTGTCCGAGTTTGAAACAGGGTCGTTGATCTTCCGCCACATCGCAAAACTAGGTGCCGTGGGCGAAATTTCAGGCCACTATCATCCCAAAGCCAGTGTTCAGATGAAATCAGGCAACATGACGGGATCTTGCTTTTTGGTGGACGAAAATCGTGCAATCTTGCCTGCATTTGGAGCCTACACTGGGGGTTTAAAATCCACAGACCCTGCATTTTCACCCTTAATGTCCCACAATGCTTTGGCGATTCTAACGGGATCACAGGCGCTGCCGATCCCTATGCCGCGCTAACACCACTTTCCCCAAGATCATTTAAATTACCGAAAGAACCAACCAGTACTCCGCACGTTCGCAACGCGGTGCACAAACTGCCCTATAAAATTAAATGTTTCCAGTGGGATGCGCAGGAAATGTGTGCTTACCCTTGCAGTGCCTAGTTTATTGAGTATCACATACATACAAGGCTTCAAAGCTGCTCCGACGCCATGTGTGCATTTTTGCAATTTTATAGCAGGTGTTTAAACGGTCAGGCCGTTAGGCTCTTCCAAACCATGCGAACGGCAACAAGCCGTTACTGTATTAGCTAACAAGCAGGCTATGGTCATAGGGCCAACGCCACCTGGCACAGGTGTGATAGCGCCTGCGTTTTCGGATGCGCCCGCAAAGTCTACGTCGCCCAACAATTTGGATTTGCCCAGCTTTTCGGGATGTGGGATCCGCGTAATGCCCACATCGATGACCGTTGCGCCTGGCTTGACCCAGCCCCCTTGCACCATCTCTGCACGGCCAACAGCTGCCACAAGGATATCCGCTCTTTTACAAACATCTGCAAGGTCTTTGGTCCGCGAATGTGCAATCGTTACTGTGCAGTTTTCGCCCAATAAGAGCTGCGCCATTGGTTTGCCAAATAGATTAGAACGGCCAATAACAACAGCATTCATACCCGACATGTTTCCAAGCTGATTTCGCAGCAACATCAAACAACCAAGAGGTGTACAAGAGACAAGACCCTTTTCGCCACTGGCCAGTAAGCCAGCATTTACGACGCTTAGACCGTCCACATCCTTGAGAGGATCAATGCGCGCCACAACATCGCGCTCATTCAGGTGATCTGGCACGGGAAACTGGCACAAGATGCCATGGACGGTAGGGTCTGCATTCAAATCATCGATCAGCGCGAACAGATCCTTTTCAGATACGTCTGCTGACATTTTATGTTCAAAAGAAGCCATACCGACTTCAACTGTTTGCTTATGTTTGGCAGCAACGTAAACTTCCGAAGCAGGGTCTTCGCCCACTAACACGACCGCTAAACCTGGCGTGATGCCGTGAGTTTTTTTCAAGTGTTCAACGTGCTTGGCTACCTGAGCGCGCACATCGCCGGCAAATGCTTTCCCGTCAATAATTTTTGCTACCATCTCATGCTCTCCTTAATTGTAAAAAAGGCATATTTTGGCCCCTTTTAAATTCTTTTAATAGTCTTAGAAAAGTCCTTCGATCTGGCCATCGTCATTCAAATGGATCGCTTCTGCAGATGGAACTCGTGGCAGGCCAGGCATGGTCATGATTTCACCACAGACCACAACAACAAAACCGGCACCAGCACTCAGACGCACTTCGCGCACTGGAACAGAGTGACCTATCGGTGCCCCACGCAGGCTTGGATCCGTTGAGAACGAATACTGTGTTTTCGCCATGCAAACCGGCAGATGACCATAGCCTTGCTCCTCCCAAAGCTTCAATTGATCTCGAATTTTTTGATCCGCAAGTACTTCGTCTGCATGGTAGATGCGTTTTGCGATTGTATCTATTTTTTCAAACAAGGACATTTCGTCTGGATAGATAGGCGAGAATTGAGACACGCCGCTATCAGCAATTTCCGCAACCCTTTTTGCCAATTCAGCAGAACCTTTGGAGCCGAATTCCCAGTGCTGGGAAACAATTGCCTCAGAGCCTTGTGCGGCCACAAAATCCCTTACAGCTTGAACTTCGGCTTCGGTATCAGTGACAAAGTGGTTGATCGCAACGACGACTGGTACACCAAAGGATTTTAGGTTAGCTATATGACGACCGAGGTTTGGGCAACCTGCCTGAACAGCAGATACATTTTCTTCGCCAAGATCCGCTTTGGCCACACCACCATTCATTTTCATAGCACGCACAGTGGCAACCAGAACAACGCAATCGGGAGATAGGCCAGCCTTGCGACATTTGATATTCAAGAACTTTTCAGCGCCAAGATCCGCACCAAAACCAGCTTCCGTCACAACATAATCTGCCAGTTTCAGAGCAGTTGTTGTTGCAATAACAGAGTTACAACCGTGCGCGATATTTGCGAATGGACCACCGTGAACGAAAGCTGGGTTATTTTCCAGCGTCTGCACCAAGTTTGGCTGCATCGCATCTTTTAGCAGCACAGTCATAGCTCCGTCCGCTTTAATATCACGGCAAAACACAGGTGAGCGGTCACGACGATAGGCTACGATCATATCGCCCAGACGGGTTTGAAGATCTTTCAAATTTCGTGCCAAACACAGGATAGCCATAACTTCAGACGCCACAGTAATGTCAAAGCCAGCTTCCCGCGGGAAGCCGTTAGCCACACCGCCTAAGGACGCAGTAATACTGCGTAGAGCTCGGTCATTCATGTCAACAACGCGTTTCCACTGAACACGACGGACGTCGATTTCCAGCTCGTTACCCCAATAAATATGGTTATCAATCATCGCAGACAACAGAGAATGTGCAGAAGTGATTGCATGGAAGTCACCCGTAAAATGCAGGTTCATTTCTTCCATTGGAACAACTTGCGCATAACCACCACCAGCGGCCCCACCCTTCATACCAAAGTTTGGACCCAGCGAGGCTTCACGGATACACACGCAAGCGTTTTTACCGATGTAGTTCAAACCATCACCAAGGCCTACCGTTGTTGTTGTTTTACCTTCTCCAGCGGGTGTCGGATTGATTGCCGTTACAAGGATCAGTTTGCCGTCTTTTTTATCTTGAACAGAGTTAATCAAGTTTTGGCTGACTTTTGCTTTATCGTGACCATACGGGAGCAGGTCACCGGTTTCGATGCCAAGTTTCGCTCCAATTTCTTGAATGGGGCGTTTCTCGGCCTCACGGGCGATTTCTATGTCTGTTTTATAAGCCATGTGGCAGAACCTTTGTTGGTAATTGTGTACAATGGAATACTCTGATCCCTGTATGCCCAGATCACACCACGCAAAAGGTGTTTAAAAACGACGTATTCCCTGCTGGTATCGCCGAGTCAATTTTAAAAGGTTCAAAAACGTCACTTATTGGATTAAAACCGCCAATTAACTATCGTTAGGCATCCAACGTCGTTGATCCGGCATATGCAAGGTAAGGGAATCACCCACTTTCAGCGCCCCCTCACGCTCAACCCAAGCCGTCACGCCGCGCCGATCTTTCAGCACTGACTTCAATAGTTTACCTTTACCGGGATAATGCTGCTCTATTTCTTCTTTACCCGGATACATACACGGGCGGTTTTCCATATCAATCACAAGGGTCGCGCCCGATTGGGCCTGGAGGCGAGATGACGGTGGCACATGGGTGAAATCATGGATCCCCTTAACCATGATGCTCGCACCCATCCATTCTGGTTTCAATTCATCAATTCCAATTTCAGCAGCCACATCAGTCATCTCCTCAAAACTGATAATTGAAAACTGCCGAACGTTTCGAATTTCTGTGCCAGGCGGATGTTGATCCATAACACGAATGCAAGAGGCCCGTGTTAGCCCAGCATGGTCCTCCCCGTCAAACCCAGAAAAGCTTGCAAAGGCTTTCATGAGAGGTACAGAGGATAGTGAAACTTTGCGATTTTTGACAAAACCGAGATAGACTATTTCGCAGACGAATTTTGTGGGCATAAGCGCTGGCATGTTTGAGTTCCATATCTGAAGCTGCTCGCAGTTACCTATAAAAAGGCAGGATTTAGAACCCTAAAAATGTTTACATAACAACCATCAGTCTACCAAAATCCCTATTACTTGGCGTCGCAGTCTAGATTAATTTCAATATTAAATTCAATTTTTTAGCGTTTACGCTAACCTTACAAGAAAACGGCTCGATGGACCATTTTATACGGATCATAAATCTGATCTTGTTTAGCGGGACATACTTTTGTTTCAAAATGTCGCCCGCCAACGATAACGATAACGATAACGATAACGATAACGATTTTGCATTTTTAGCAGCCGCAACCAAATTTTACTGGGTTTGTCACGACTGAAACGGTAAAGCACCGAAGTCCGCTTAGAGGCTACTTTCGTATTTGGAAAGTTTTCACAATACGATTATGCGGGATCAGGCTCCATGTCACCCTTTGGCGCCGCGCTGGGCTTTTTGGTCTTCGGAATAGAAGCCACGCTTGGCGGATTGCCTCCCATATCTGCGTCATCATCGTCTGACCCGCGGCTCAAAGCCTCGCCTGCAATCACTCTGGAAATTTCCGCACCCGTTAATGTTTCATATTCCAACAGACCTTGCGCCAAATTTTCCAGCTGATCATTATGATCTGTCAGAATCTGTCTAGCTCGTGCATAGCCTTCATCGACTAATCTGCGCACTTCAGTATCGATCACTTCTTGCGTGTCGGGACCGGCATTTAAAGCACCCTGTTGTGGACCCAAATGTGTTTCCTGACGATTTGCATAATCAATGTTACCCAGCTTTTCAGACATGCCAAACTGGGTGACCATTGCACGCGCTATTCGGGTCACCTGTTGGATATCCGAAGATGCACCAGAAGTGACGTTTTCTTCGCCAAAGATTAGCTCCTCAGCTACTTTACCGCCCATCGCCATCGCAATTTGGGATTTATACTTGGTCTTGGTGACAGATAGCTGATCACGCTCTGGCAGCGACAAAACCAGGCCCAAAGCACGGCCACGTGGAATAATAGTTGCTTTGTGGATCGGATCATGTTGCGGCACATTAAGCCCTACAACAGCATGACCCGCTTCGTGATAAGCTGTCAGCTTTTTTTCATCCTCAGTCATAACCATGGAGCGGCGCTCTGCACCCATCATCACCTTATCCTTGGCGTTTTCAAAGTCTTCCATAGTCAGAAAGCGTTTCCCCGTCCGCGCTGCCATCAAAGCTGACTCGTTCACGAGGTTCGCCAAATCGGCACCCGAAAACCCAGGGGTCCCACGGGCAATAATTCTCAGATCAACGTCAGGACCCAATGGCGTTTTGCGCGCGTGTACCTCTAGGATTTTTTTACGGCCATTAATGTCTGGGTTAGGCACTTGCACCTGACGGTCAAAACGGCCTGGCCGCAGCAGAGCAGGATCCAAAACATCTGGACGGTTAGTCGCAGCCAAAAGGATTACACCTTCATTCGCCTCAAATCCGTCCATTTCTACCAGGAGTTGATTTAACGTCTGCTCACGCTCATCATTGCCTCCGCCATATCCAGCACCACGGTGACGGCCGACAGCGTCAATCTCGTCGATAAACACGATACATGGTGCATTCTTTTTGGCCTGTTCGAACATATCGCGTACCCGCGATGCTCCCACACCGACAAACATCTCGACAAAATCAGAACCAGAAATGGTGAAGAACGGTACACCCGCCTCCCCTGCAATGGCACGCGCAAGTAACGTTTTACCCGTACCCGGAGGACCAACCAATAACGCGCCCTTCGGGATCTTACCACCTAAACGGCTAAATTTCTGTGGATCACGCAGAAATTCCACAATTTCTTCTAGCTCGTCTTTGGCCTCGTCGATGCCGGCAACGTCGTCAAATGTAATGCGGCCATGGCGCTCGTTAAGCAGTTTTGCTTTGGATTTTCCAAACCCCATAGCACCACCGCGACCGCCGCCTTGCATGCGATTCATGAAGAAAATCCAAACGCCGATTAAGACGAGAAACGGCAACCAAAGCGACATGGCTGATAGGAAACCTGATTGTTCTTGTGCTTTTACATTCACGTTGACACCAGCATCGATCAGCTGATTGGTCAATTCACCACTTTCCATTGCTGCGCGGGGCTGAACGGTCTGAAAACGTTTACCATCTTTATTGGCAATGGTAATCATTTCACCATCCATCTCGACTTCGGCAACGCTGCCATTATCCACAGATTTAACAAACTCTGAATAGGTCAATAAATCTTCGCTACTGGAGCGTGTCCCACCGCTGAACATCTGAAACAGCGCAAAGAGCAGTAAGAACAAAACAACCCAAAAAGCTAGATTTCTGGTATTTCCCAAATCGATTCTCCTAAAAGCGCCATCGCGCCCAATTGTTAAACAGGTCTACCCCTTAAAGATAGGATACCAGAAAACTGTTTCAATGCGTCAAAATCGAATTAAAGAAACTTTCGGGCCCATCGCGAAGTCTACACTTGTAGATTAGGTTGTTACCCAACAACGGCGCTGACTTCAATTCGTTATTGTACCAAAGTGATGGCGAAGCAAGCAAAGCATTTCGATGCTCAGCGGTATCGCGCCAATTTGGGAAATGCGCCAAGCCCTCGGCTCCTAGAGGCCGCCATTCGCCCTGCGCAATATCACAGACCCAACGTCCATCAAATAAACCACTATTTGCATTTGCCACTTTTACGGCCGAAACTTCACGGCTAACCTCTACAACACCGGCCTTCGCCTTACTAATCAAACAACCAGAAAGCGAATGGCCTTTCCCTTCGAAAACTGCAGTCAAAGCATGCTTTAAAGCAGTGAGACGCGGTCGGTAGTCCGACCCGGAAACCCAACGCAAAGCATGGGCTAACAAGCGCAATTGCACCTCTTTTGATTGTCGCTCAAGCGCTGTCACATTTACTCTAATTGATCCAATATGGCGAGGCTCCGCCACAATTTGAGCAACGTCGAATGTAGTTTGTTCCAAAGCTGATCTAGCGGTTCGCATTCGCTCCGCAGTATCTGCTATTACATCTACTGAAATACCAGTTTCTACCATTAATTTCAGTATATTTCGTACTTTTATTCGATCATATTGAACATCTTCATTGCTTGGATCATCAACCCAACTTACCCCTCGGCTTGCGAGCGTAGCACGCAATGCATCGCGTCGCTGACGTAACAAAGGCCGCACCCAAAGGATACCATCCTTTTCAATACACGGAGCCATGCCTGACAGCCCGTCAACGCCACTACCTCGCTTCAAACGCAGCAAGAATGTTTCAGCCTGATCATCACGCGTGTGTCCCGTCGCCACGGCTACCAAGCGACGTTCTTTTGCCCAATCACCAATTAACCGCTGGCGCACGCGACGAGCCGCATCTTGCATGTTACCTTTGTAATGACCATCCCAGTGTAAAATGTCATGAGAAACCCTTAGGTCTTTACAGATCGCTGCAACACCCTCCGCTTCCATTGCTGCCTCTACACGCAAGCCGTGATCTAACGTCACCACAAACACTGATCGTCCATAATTTCGCGCCCAGTCCACGGTGAGAACGAGCAATGCCACCGAATCGCTACCACCCGAAACTGCAAGCCCAATTGGGCCATCAGGCAATTCATCTAAAAAATCTAAACCCACGGACATCGCACCCGCAACCATCTTGCTTAAGAACAGCCGAGAGCTGAGCGCTCCATTGCAGCCTCTTCAAGGATATGTGATGCAGGATAGCGCACTGGAACCTCAGACAGCATCAAACACGCTTCATCAATTTGTCCCAATTTCCACAACGAAATACCCAAACGGTAAAGTGCTTCTGGCGCTTTTGTTCCTTGTGGTGATCCACTAAAACTCTCAAGGAAACTGCGTGCCGCAGCAGCCCAATTGCCTTGCCCCTCCATTGCAGCTCCCTTCCAATAATGCGCCTCCCCTGTTAAGGGACCACCCGGAAAGTTGGATATCAATCTCACAAACTGATTGCCTGCAGATTCAAAATCTTGAGCCTCAAACGCCGCCATTGCCCGCTGAAATGTGGCCCGCTCACTGTCTGTCGCACTCGAAGTATCTACTGAATTATTCGCCGGCTGCGTCGCAATATGCTCACCTATTGGCTTTACTTGACGCATAGGGATCCGCCCTCCCAAAGGTGAAGTGCTATCAAGCGAGTTAATATCACAGCCTGCTTCTAATTCACATAGTCTAAATTCCAGATCACCCACGCGGTTTGTGCCGTCTGCAATAATCCGTTCAATCCATTTCTGCTTTTTCTCAATCCGACCAGTGATCAGGCGCACCTCAATTTCCAGCGCATCCACTCTCTGCAGAGCAGGACTATTGTTCACAGCCTGCAAAGCATTACCCGTAGTGGACAGTTCGCGCTTGAGGTTTATAATCTCAGCGTAAACAAACTCTAATTCTTGACGAATATCCGAGAGGGTCTGTTCGTCCCGGGCTTCTACTGCCCAAGGCAACGCAAAAACCGCCACCAAAATTGCTAACTTACACCGCATCTTTAATGTTCTCCGAATCGTTATCAACCGCCTTTCGCTCCAAACAAATGACAGTACGACTTTTCTTAGTTCAAAAGCTGCGTTGCTACCAAGGTAACTGCGCGGCGGTTTTTAGACCAACAATCTTCTGTCGAACACACAGCCAGCGGACGTTCCTTGCCATAAGTCACAATATCAATTCGGTTTGCAGCAACACCGTGAGAAACAAGATAGTCACGTACCGAATTGGCTCGGCGCGCACCAAGTGCAAGGTTATATTCCCGAGTGCCCTGCTCATCCGCATGGCCTTCAATTGTAGTGGTAAAACTTGTATTAGCTAGCAACCAATCTACTTGCCCATCCAGCGTAGCGATAGCCGTTGGTGTTAGTATGCTTTGATCCACTTGAAACAACACACGATCACCAATCGTTTGATTGAAGTACCCAACAGATGTTGGATTGTTCGCGTCGGCTAGGTTTGGATCCATGCCTGCGCCAGTCCCATTTACACCGTACCCATTAAAACCATTCTCATTTAAGCGGAAATCCTGACACGCTGTCAGTGTCAAAACGCAGGCCAATGTCATACCCATCCTAATAAATGTCATCTTCTGCTCATCCTTTCGCGTGAAACGCATCTTGGTGCCTTGATCTTATCTTATACCAGACAAATTCTAAATTGGGAATCAACGTTACTCCAGCAAACGAGACCAAGCGGGATCAGACCCAAACGTTGGCGTCGGTACCATCTTCAAAAACTGACCCGTGATGTCGACAGAAAATAGATTAGGCGCACCCACGGACCCTTGAGTTTCCCTGAAAAACATAATTACGCGCCCATTGGGCGACCATGTTGGCCCTTCATCCAGAAACGAACCCGTAAGCAACTTTTCTTGACTACCATCCGTGCGCATCACTCCAATATGGAAACGTCCATTATTGATATTCGTGAATGCAATCATATCACCGCGCGGTGACCATACAGGCGTGCCATAGCGGCCCCTACCAAAGCTGATCCGCTGCGCAAGGCCACCCTTTTCTGACATGACATAGATTTGCTGTCCACCACCACGATCACTTTCAAACACAATCTGACTACCGTCAGGAGAATAGCTAGGTGCGGTATCAATTGCTGAGGTATTAGTCAGTTGCACTTTTTGTCCAGTCGCAATGTCAAAGGAATAAATATCAGACTTTGCGCCGTTAGACAGCGACATTACAACCTTGCGCCCATCGGGACTAAACCGTGGTGCAAATGTCATGTTCCGTTCGTTGTCAAGAACACGGCGCGATAAAGTATCGACGTTCATGAGAAATACTTGCGGCACGCCCGTCTCGTAGCTAGTGTAGATGATTTCGCGCGCATTGGGTGAGAACCTGGGAGCCAGAACAATATCCTCTGTCCCTGTCAGGTAACGTGTATTAACCCCGTCGTAATCCATCACTGCAAGACGTTTCTTTCGATCACTCTTGGGCCCTTCCTCCGCAATGTATACCACACGGCTGTCAAAATACGGATCTTCTCCCGTTAAACGGGCATAGACTTGATCTGCTACCTTATGGCTCATGCGGCGCCAGCTTTGGGAGCTTGCCGCGAACTGCAATCCAATCAGGGTTTCTTGGCCAAAGACATCAAATAGGCGGAACTTTACGACCATTTGATTATCAGAAGCCAAGCTCACCGCGCCCGTGACTAACGCCTGCGCATTTATTGCTTTCCAGTCGGGAAAGGACACTGGGGCGTTAAAATTAGTCACATTGCCGATATAGGCAGATGGGTCAATGTTGCGAAATAGACCAGAACCGACCAGATCACTGATAACAACATCTGTGAGTTGGGCTGCAAAAGTCTCTGCTGCTGTATTTTCTGCCAAAAACTGCGTCACAGCAATTGGCATCGGTTCAATTATGCCTTCGGTAATCTCAATACGTAAAGGACCTGAGCTTTCTTGCGACTGCGCAGGGAGGGCCAAAAATGCAGACATAATCATAAGTTTCAAAACCTGTTTAATCATCTCACCACCATTTTCTGAGGATTAAAAGTCACTTCAATATCCCTCCACTGCTCATATTTATCTTTTGGTAAATCATATGGCGCGCAGCGCAACAAAGCGCGACGCCCAGCCTCGTAGGCTTGCTTTACAACACCCTGCGGGCTGCCTGATGGGCTTACCAATGTGGGTTTACCCGTAATTTTACCCTGCGCATTCAGTTTAACCAGCAACGTCACCTTTAAATCACTTGCATTCTGCACACCGATCGGTGGGGCCCAGCACTTTTGCACCGCCAGAACCAGTGCACCTTTTTCTCGTCCTGTCAGCGGTGGGCCAGACGGCTTTACAGGCTCTTCCTGAACAGCCTTAAGCGCTTTCTCAATCGCTTCCACTTCAGCCTTTTTGCGCTCGTCTTCATCCACCATCTTTTGAGCTGTGGCATCTGCCACTAATTCATCAGATCTAGCCTTTTCCACTTTTTTGCTTGCGAGTGCTTTTTGCAACACGTCCGCGGGTCGCCCCCTTGGACGTGCAGACTTAGTTGGCGCAATGATATTTGGTTCGATCTCCTCAGCTTCAGTCACAATCTGAGTTGTACTTTCAGGTTTGGCCTTGTCCATAATGTTTTCAGGCTTTTCCAGCGCAGGCTCATCGCTAGCCTCTGTCTTTTGCGTCTCTACTTCAGAAAGCTCCACATCCAGCGTAGGCTTCTCAACTACTTCATTAGAAACTCGCAGGGCTGGGCGTGGCTTCGGGCGCGAAAGAGCTAAAGAGTCTGTGTCCACCAGTCCACTTTGGTCCTGACTTGACACTAGTGCATCTATCGAAGCCAGCTCATCTCCAGTTTTCTCTTGATCTATGGGGACTTCTTGCGCGTCTAACACCACAGGGTCAGCCGGCTCCGTTTCCAATTCTGGCACAGTTTCAGCCTCAGCAACCACTTGCACCTTTGGCTCCAAGAGCTCTTCAACGGTTTGCTCCAAAGTTTCCATCACCAAAGGCACGTCCACCACGGGAACAGGTTTCACAAGTTCAGATTGCTGTGGCTCTTCCAAATTCGGATTTGGTGCGGAGGACATCATCCCATCGAATACCTCCGCAGAAATGATTGACACCTCAGATATCTGAATCGCTTTGCTTTCATCCGCGTCGAATAGTGGCCCACCAAAAGCAGCCAACCCGATCAATGCACCATGTACGCCCAGTGATATCTTTGTACCAGTTTCCAAGACCCTTCCCTACTCAGCCACACTCGCTTCAGTTCCATCCATGCGTGGACCACCTCCATCAGTGACTAGACCAATGTTGCGAAAACCACCTGCGTTCAGAGCACCCATAACTTCCATCACTGTAGAATAAGACACTGCGCCATCAGCCCGTAAAAAAACTTTGTTGTCTTTCCGCTCTACTGAGATGGCCCGCAGCTTTGGGATCAACATATCAGGTTCAATCTCAACCGTTTGCAAAACCAAGCGACCATCTGCAGCGATGGCCAGCGCCAAAGGTTCCTCTTCTTCCTGTGGCAGTGACGTCGCTGCTGTTTTGGGCAGTTCAATCGGCACACCAACAGTCAGCAGAGGTGCTGCAACCATAAAGATGATCAACAATACCAACATAACATCCACGAATGGGGTAACATTGATCTCGGCCATCGGTTTTCGTTTGGCAGAGCTTCGGCGACCCTTACGACAGCCTCCATCACCGCCTCTTGTCGTCACTGGGCCCATGTCAGCTGTCCAATTGACGAGAAAGGATCGTCGCAAATTCATCTGCAAAGCTATCATAGCCACCGATAAAACGATCCGCATCACCACTCAGCTTGTTATAAAAAATGACCGCAGGGATTGCCGCAAGCAGGCCTAACGCCGTTGCAACCAATGCCTCAGCAATACCAGGCGCCACAACAGCCAAATCCGTGTTCTGCTGAATGGCAATTTCCTGAAAAGAGTTTTTTATACCCCAAACGGTGCCGAAAAGGCCTACAAATGGAGCAATCGCACCAACTGTGGCAAGGAAAGTCAAACCATTGTTCAACTTCTCACTCTCTCGATTAATCGCCACATCCATGGATCTATCAATCCGCGCTTGCGCTCCAGCAATAAGGTTACCATCACTGCGGTGTGAGCGCCGCCATTCCACCATACCAGCCACAAAAATCCGCTCTGCAGCCCCCTGGGGGTTAGGACCCAAACGGTCAAATAGCTCATCTAGCGGATCGCCAGACCAAAAGGCACGATCAAACTGATCACTATCCTTCCTTGCAACCCGATAGTTGATAAATTTTTGAATGATGATGCCCCAGCTCCAAACGGAAGCAAAGATCAGGATTAGCATCACGATCTTCACAGTGATCGTAGCACGCAGGAAGAGTGCAAGCATCGAAAAATCGACCTCCTGCACTGCGGCGAGTGTTTCAGTTTCCATGTGTCTGCCCGACTTTTTTTACGCTGCCTAATACCACTGTTTGCCAGCGGCGTTTTTATTACTACCTCATCATAGTCACTGGAGGCAAAAAAAACACCATTTCTTTACTTACTGAGCACCCAAAGATGATTTAAAATGCAAATCGTGTGCAAATTTCTGCCGGTAGGCGGATCACACGACCTTCTAAATTCATGCAAACCACTGTAATTACTGATGAAAAGAGCAATTCATCTGCACGGAAAATATCTTGTTCAAACAATAGCTTGGCCCCTGACAATTGTTGCAGTTTTGTAGCAACTCGCAGTTCATCATCTAATTTTGCGGGCCTTAGATAAGTTGCATCGATGTGACGCACGGCAAAAAATAACCCTTTGTCGTCCTTCATCGCAACTTGATTAATTCCCGCCTCGCGCACCATGGTGCTACGTGCTCGTTCTACAAATTTTAGGTAATTGGCATAATAGACGATCCCCGCAAGGTCAGTATCTTCATAATAAACACGGGTGAAGAACTCATGCTCCATCTTCGATATCCGCCAACAATTTCATCGCCCGCGCCGAGAGCCGCAATGCATGGGCGGGGTCAATGGAGGCCGCGGGCAAAGCTGGATCATAAGCCGCCCGAACCACCGCAGCATACTCAGGCTTGACTATGCAAAGGTTGTTGACTTTGATCGTTGCAATAGGACTATGCACATCAAAAGCGTTCTCCCCAAAAGTCAACAGCGATTGAAACGTTTCACTCGTCCCTAGCGTCTGGAGCGACATTCGCTCTGTCGCAGCATCTACTCGGATCAGCACAACACACAACTGGATTGCTCCATTCTTTTCAAATCCAAAAGACCGGTACCGTGTTGCATTCTTTTCCTGCAATTCAGTTATCAAATTAACAAAATTTGGTATTAGCTTGTCGAGGTCGGGTATAACTAGCATCTCATCCCAGTCCCGACAAAAGAACCACATGAAATTCGCACCTAGTTCAGGATCAGTGTCAACTAGCATTCCCCCTGAAATCCCAACCGTCATCGCAATCGCATCTTTTAAATGCGGCAGATTCTCATCTCCAACACCAAAAACAACAGGCGCAATGGGTCGACCCCAGCGAGCGAAATGATACCTCTGGTCAGGAGAAGTAAAAAGGATGACAGGATTTTCAGCAATATTGATCATGCAACGTGTCTATGAGTTTTGATCTACTTGTAAAGGACCCTAAACAACCTTCGCTCTAAGAAAATCAAAACGCAGATAAAAACCCCAAAAATCATGTTATTTATCTCCTTTGCGAAAAAGGCAGCAATCGTCCTTTTGTAATTCTTCTGTCCATCAGAGAGAAGATTTTTCTTCAATCCAGCGATGGATTTCATTTATTCATTGCCACTATGCCTAATTCAATTTCATTCCAATATTTCAAATAGCAATCCTGAAGTATCAAGTCTGCAGTAATGCTATATATTATGATGCAGTATCCAGTCAGTGATACATTTTCAACCGAACTGCAAAAGGGTGCGACCGCCAATGGCATTCGGATTTGAAACCCTTTTTTAAGAAAATACTTTTAACGCATGAAGCCATCTGAGGCCTAGCCCTCAAACATATCACCTTGCTCCCTACTCCGTCTAGGCGCATCCAATCCCAGATGCGCCCAAGCCTTGGCGGCCAACATACGCCCTCGCGGCGTCCGTTGGATCAAACCCTGCTGCAGCAGAAATGGCTCGATCACCTCTTCCAATGCATCTCGAGCCTCACTCAAAGCCGCACACATGGTCTCAACGCCCACGGGGCCACCTGCATAATTTTCAGCGATCATGCGCAAATATCGCCGATCCGCACTATCCAGCCCGAGGTGATCGACACCAAGCCGTGTCAATGATTGATCCGCCAGATTTTGCGTCACCGTCCCGTCACTTTCAACAACTGCAAAATCCACAACACGCCGGAGCAATCGCCCAGCAATTCTGGGCGTTCCACGCGCTCGTTTAGCAATCTCTAGCGCCCCGTTCAGCGTGGCATTTGCACCCATCAAGCGCGCACCACGTTCCACGATGGAGCACAATTCAGGCACTGTGTAAAACTCTAGTCGCGTAGGGATACCAAACCGGTCCCGCAAAGGCGTGGTCAGTAAGCCCAACCGCGTCGTTGCCCCAACCAAAGTAAAGGGTTGCAAATCAATCCGAACCGTCCTCGCTGCCGGCCCCTCGCCAATCACAAGATCCAATTCAAAATCTTCCAGCGCAGGATAGAGCACTTCTTCTACAACAGGGTTAAGACGGTGAATCTCATCAATAAACAATACATCTCTCTCATCCAGATTTGTTAGGATTGCAGCCAAGTCACCAGCCCTAGCCAAAACTGGACCAGAAGTCATACGAAAATTCACACCCAGCTCTTTGCTGATAATCTGCGCAAGTGTTGTCTTACCCAAACCCGGCGGTCCATAAAACAAAGTGTGATCCATGGCTTGGACGCGCATCTTAGCACTTTCAATGAATACCTTTAGATTGGCCCGGGCCTCCGCCTGCCCAGTAAAATCATCCAATGACTGTGGTCGCAAGGCCCGGTCAAAATCTTCAGTCTTAGCCACCGATCGCACATCAGAATTTTCGTCGAACTCACTCACTGACTAACCTATATTTCTTCTCTGTAAAATACTCACTTCTTCGGTGCCAACAAGCGCAACGCTGCCTTGATTAGCGCTCCACTATCCACATTTGGCATCCCACCAGATACCTGCGCCACAGCACTTGCCGCATCACCATGCCCATAGCCTAGGTTAACCAACGCCGACAAGGCATCCGCTTGCGCACCAGCAGCAGCGACGCCCATACTGGGGATACGGCTTGACGCAACAGACGTGGGCACTGTCCCTGGTGGATCAATAACAACGTCAATGTCAACCTCAACTACCTCAGCCCCTTGAGCACCTAAGGCAATAACAGACGCCGCTTTATCTTTCAGTTCCACAATGATCCGTTGCGCCAGCTTCGGCCCAACCCCTGGTGCCGCTTTTACGGCTGCCACATCTCCAAGCGTAATCGCACGCGACACTCCTTCAACACCGAGTGCACCAACAATGGCCAAACCGACTTTGGCCCCTACTCCCTGCACACTCGTCAGCAATCGATGCCATTCTTTCTCCGCAAGAGTAAGGAACCCAAATAATTGCAAATTATCTTCGCGCACCAGCAAGTCCGTATAAAGCGCTACGGCACCACCTTTTTCTGGCAACTGACTTAAGGTGAGCTTCGAGCAATAAACAAGGTAACCAACACCCTGAACATCCACCAACACATGTTCCGCATTCTTGTAATCCAAACGTCCTGTAATTTTACCAATCATGCCACGCCTGCCTTTGTCAACGCTGCGTTCAACCGCCCCGAAAACTGCACATGATGCGCGTGACAAAGTGCAATCGCCAACGCATCCGCCGCATCTGTTCCGGCAGGTTCAACACCTTTTAACAGCATTTTCACCATATGAAGCACCTGTCTCTTGTCCGCATGTCCAACGCCTACGACCACTTTCTTTACTGCGTTAGGCGCATATTCTGCCACGCTCAGCCCATGCTGCGCCGGTACTAACATACAAATGCCCCGGGCCTGGCCAAGCTTGAGTGTTCCAGCCCCATCTCTGTTAACAAAAGTTTGCTCCACAGCTGCCGTTTCCGGTTTAAACTCGACAAACTTTGAGTTTAGCTGGGTATGCAATGCCAACAGTCGTCCTGCAAGATCGCCCCTGCCCGATTTGCAGACCCCATTGGCAACATGTGAGATTTTGCTGGCAGCAACGTCCACGATTCCCCAACCGAGGTTTTGCAACCCTGGATCAATTCCAATTACACGCATTCCTGCCCTGCTATTCTTTGTTTTATAAAGAATAGCACGAATCGAGAACAGATGTCAGTTGAAATGTCAATTCAACACAATTTTCTTTAATTGTTTAACCGAAAAATCATCCCATTGCAGCTGCAATAGTCTCTGGGTTTTCCCCAAAACTAAATACCCACCTTTACTCACCAAGTCCCTCAAATTATCCCTTCATTAATGCCAATGACCAGGCGGCGCCGGTATTCTTGCAAGAAACCCCACCCATGGGTACACAAACTTTACAAAGCATCTTTTCAATCTTTGAACAAATTTGCCCTTTAACTGGATGGGTCCGTCATTGCACCCACTTGACAATCCACACACAAGACATGAACACATGAAAAATCCACCGCCTGCACCAGATAGGACGTCAGAGACACATTTGCAGTCAAAAAACGTTGCTACAATTACACAAGTGTCATGGCCATCATTCCCAGTGACTTAGTGACCCAAGGTAACAAAAAACTGCGCCACAGCAAGCAATGCAGAAATGGTATCTCATCCCAATAAATCGACTTTCTTACACCATTAATGATCAGGCTAGGGAAAGCGAAAAAGCTATGCAAACGCATCATTTCGGGTATGCAATTTCAACATTTGAAACTTGTTAAGCTCCACCCTAAATGAAGCTCAACACAACGTCGCAACGGCTCCACTCACTCCACAAGCCCTCGCCCAGCATTTAAGGAACATGACCATGGCATTGGCACCAAATACACGTCCAGCTCCATTCGGAGCGATCACAACACTCAACTTCGTCAACGTTTTTGAGGGCATTGTAAAATCTGTTTCTAACTGGAACGCAAAACGCCAAACAAGGAACATTCTTGCGTCCCTATCAGACCGCGAATTGGCTGACATAGGCTTGTCTCGCGCTGACTTGGACCATTTGCCACCCCACCTCTCTGACTGGTGAAAATTGGGTGTGTGGTTTTCCTCCCTGTTGACGCGCACCCTATAGCGAACGGTTGTTTGCGATCCTCCCTTAAAAACAGCCTCGCATGAGAATAGGCCACAGCTCTCCCACTGTGGTCTATTTTTACTTCTACAACTAATTAATACTTTACAGAGATTTTTTGGAACAAACACCATGACAGGATCAAGAAATAACAGTTAAGAAATGTCCTTCGCGGGTTTATAGACATCCACCAATTACATTACTTTTGGTACAAATCATTCTTAACCAAACTCGTTTTACAAAACCACTTTGGTAATAATAATTCCACAATGCATCTCAAAGTGATCACATCAACCTTAAGCCACTGAACTAGAAGTTTACAAACGAACCCCTACCTCAATTTTTGACGTCCAATAAACTTGCAATTTAAGGTAACACGCAAAATATGGTGATAAAATCTCTAATTAGATTCCATTTCCATTTACCTGATAAGTAACACTTTCTAATTTGATCCATAAAGCATGATTTACCCACGTTTTTTATCCAGCATGTGCTCGAGCCGATCGATCAAAAACGCAAATTACGCGGCAACAAAACACAGCTTCCAGCCCAACAGTTTACGGTAGGCCTCTATTAAGAAAATTATCTATGAGTTAAAATTAAAGCGAAACGAATTACTTGCGCTTTTGCAGGCACAGCGTCGACCATTCACCAAAAATTAGGTGTTCCACTTCCACAAATTCATGCGCCTCATAAGCTAGTTTGGTATCTGCGACTTGGTCATTCAAAATACCAGACAGAATGACATATCCCTCAACGGCACAGCGTTTGCTCATATCTGCGGACAAAGCAATCAGTGGACCCTTCAAAATATTTGCGAAGATTAAGTCATACGGAGCCTTTTTTCGCAGGACAGGATGATCAAAACCGGCACAAGTCACAACATCAACACGCCCTTGCAGCTCATTGCAAGCCACATTGGCAGTCGCCGTATCCGTCGCCATCTCATCAATATCACTTGCCAAAACGACACCTGGCCAAATCTTCGCTGCACCCATAGCCAAAACGGCCGTGCCACAACCCACATCCAAAACTTTTTCGCCAACAAAGCCTGTTTTGGCCAAATTGTGCAATGCTTGCAAGCACCCCTGCGTCGTGCCGTGGTGCCCCGTTCCAAAAGCCATTGCAGCTTCGACCAACAAAGGTACACAATCATTTGGAATCTTATCTGCGTCATGACTGCCATAAAGGAAAAATCTGCCTGCCAAAATCGGTGCCAACTCGCGTTTAACCACAGCTACCCAATCAATTTCAGGCAGCTCAGAAACCACGAATGGCTTTGCCCCGTGCATGGCAGCCAGCAAGGCCAAACCAATTTCATCAGGCTCCTCGACGAAGTATACTCCCACTTCCCAAGTTTCAGACCCGTCCTCAACTTCAAAAACCCCAACCCCAGTCGGTTCAGGCAACAAAGTCTCACAAGCATCTGCCAATGCCTGCGCGGCAATCTTGTCCTTCAGGGTAGTAAAGGCGGTAAACGTCGTCATCTAGGCAACCCTCATAAATTTCCTAACCGCTTAGAACCCAGGTCCTAGTGGGTCAAGCAAACAACAGCTGCTTCCTTTGGTCCAAAATGAATCAACAATACTCTTGGTCCAAGCGCACCACCAAAATCAGCAATTAACGGCTTTACTCATAGTTCAAGTTAAAAGAAACTTAAAAAAGAGCTGAGACTTAGCATAAACTAGTTAACACAAATAACACTTTAACGCTAAAGCCCAAGAACACTCTAAGGTCATTCTAACAAAGGTTGGTTACGCAACAAAGCCAATAGGACAAGCCACACCAGTTCCACCAATCCCACAATACCCCGCAGGGTTTTTTGCCAAGTATTGTTGGTGGTATTCCTCAGCATAGAAAAACGTTGGCGCCTCCAAAATCTCAGTTGTGATGGCCCCATAGCCTTTGTCTCGCAGACGCGGGGCAAAGGCTTCTCGGGTTGCTTTTGCCGCCACCATCTGGGCATCTGAATAGGTGTAAATCCCACTGCGATATTGCGTGCCGCGATCATTGCCTTGCCGCATACCTTGAGTTGGATCATGCCCTTCCCAGAACACTCGTAACAAATTTTCGTATGAAATATCCTTCGGGTTAAAGGTAACCAAAACTACCTCGTTGTGTCCCGTTTTACCTGAACACACCTCCTCATAGGTGGCATTCGGTGTAGATCCAGCTGCGTATCCCACAGCCGTCACCCAAATACCATCTAGCCCCCAGAACATACGCTCGACACCCCAGAAACATCCCATACCAAACATCGATTGCTCCATACCTTGAGGGATAGGGCCTTGCAGTGGACGACCACTCACGAAATGCATCTCAGCGGTTGGAATTGCAGTGCCTCGACCAGGCAGGCACTCATGTGCAGCAGGAGCGGCGGCTAGTTTTGAAGAAAAGAACATTTAAGGCTTCCTTTATGATTGTCTAAAGTATAGCCCATGACTGGGCAGGCTTCCACCCAGTAATCCGCCTAACGCTATTTCAGCTGTCGAACCGTTTAAATCTTGTCTTGTGTCTTGCTGTCAAAATCAGAAGCATCATGACGCTCACGTAATTGATCTTCCAACGGACCAGAGACTCGGTTGACTTTACGCCCACGAATCACCGCCGGGCGCTCTGCAATTTGATCTGTCCAACGTTGCAAATTTTTATACGAAGCCACATCCAAAAACGAGCCTGCATCATAAAGTCTGCCCTGCGCAAGTGCGCCATACCATGGCCAAGTCGCCATATCTGCGATGGAGTATTCAGACCCACCCAAATACTCTGCTTCACCCAAATGACGATCCAACACATCCATTTGACGTTTGACTTCCATGGAATAACGGTTGATGGCATATTCAAATTTCTCTGGCGCGTAAGCATAAAAGTGGCCGAAGCCACCACCCAAATACGGCGCTGATCCCATCAGCCAGAATATCCAAGACATAGCTTCAGTTCGTTCTGTCAGGCTACTAGGCAGGAATTCCCCAAACTTTTCCGCTAGATACAACATAATGGAAGCACTCTCAAACACTCGTGTTGGTGCTGCAGACGAATAATCCACCAACGCAGGAATTTTAGAGTTTGGATTTACACCTACAAAGCCGTTGCTAAACTGATCCCCTTTGCCGATATTGATTAACCAAGCATCATATTCTGCACCTTCATGACCCAGCGCTAGCAGCTCCTCTAAAAGTATGGTTACCTTCACTCCATTTGGCGTTGCCAGCGAGTAAAGCTGTAATGGATGCTTACCCACAGGAAGTTTCTTATCATGGGTCGGCCCGGCTATTGGGCGATTTATATTAGCAAACTTTCCACCATTCTTGGCATCCCAAATCCACACTTTTGGTAGTGCATAATCTTCAGACATATTTGTCTCCTAAATTTCTGCAACACTTCTAATCCACCAGTTCAAAAAGGACAAAGCCGATTTGCACGACTTTGCGTTGCGTCATTCAAAAAGGCAGATGCGTTCCCATCAGAAGAGCTTTGACCAACCTAAAATTCAATTATTTGCCACAAATAGAATTAGATTTTGTGAAGGTGCACCACATCAGTTTATTAGAAGCTTCACTATCACCACTCTCACTAATCACTTTTCAAGTTTGGCTCACTCAACCTAAAAGCATAGTATATTCCAAGCTCACCATCATATTCATTGAACGTCTGACCCACTGGACCTACTCGACATGTGTCTGGCCATTTCAAAAGTCACCTTCATTTTTTACTTATTAGTGAGCGGCTGTGCCCGTTCCACGATACGTGCAAAAACTGACGCACCAATAGGACTAGCTTCATCGTCAAAATCATATTTAGTATGGTGTAAAGGCGCAGAATCCCCATTGCCTATATAAAAATAACTACCACGTGATTGCTCCAGAAAATAGGAAAAATCTTCCGCCCCCATGGTTGGTGGCATGTCGCGAATAACGCGATCCTCACCTACGATCTCAGCGGCCACATCACAAGCAAAGGCGGTCTCTTTAGCACCGTTAATTGTTGCTGGGTACCCATAATTATAGTTTAGCAAAGCCGCCCCACCCATCATGGCCGCTGTCTGCTCCACAATTGCCGTCATCCGCTCCACCACCAGCGCTTTGACGTCTTCGTCGAACGTCCGCACAGTGCCACCAAGCATCGCATTTTCAGGGACTACGTTATGCGTTGTGCCTGAATGAATCTGCGTAATCGACAGCACTACAGTCTTAATCGGGTCTACATTACGCGTCACTATAGTTTGCAGAGCAATTGCCATATTCACCGCGATCATCACGGGGTCAACGGTTTCATGCGCACTCGCTGCATGGCCACCCGAACCAGTAACATGAATTTCAAAATCATCCGCTGATGCAAGCAGTGGGCCAGTGCAAGTCTCAATATTCCCAACAGGCGAGTTAGGTAAGGAGTGCTGGCCATAGACCTGAGAAATTCCAAATTTTTCAAAGAGGCCATCTTCAACCATGTACTTGCCACCACCGGAGCCCTCCTCGCCAGGCTGAAAAATTAGTGCAACTCTGCCTGAGAAATTTCGCGTCTCGGCGAGATATTTTGCGGCGCCCAGCAACATGGTTGTGTGCCCATCATGGCCACAAGCGTGCATCACGCCCTTGATTGTGCTAGAATAATCCAGCCCAGTTTCCTCGGGCATTGGTAGTGCGTCCATATCGGCCCGCAACCCAATCGTCGGCCCATCACCACACCCGTTGATGATACCAACAACCCCACTCACACCAATTTGTTCATGGATCTCATCCACACCAAACTCCCGCAAGCGCT
>Ga0315315_10001025_pt1 | contig 25249 bp, 14 predicted proteins | sample M140m3416metaG_FD_203699 | JGI IMG/M metagenome (GOLD analysis project Ga0315315, IMG submission 203699) | Ammonia-oxidizing marine archaeal communities from Monterey Bay, California, United States - M1 40m 3416 | ecosystem: Environmental > Aquatic > Marine > Intertidal zone | place: USA...
GCCGAGACGAGACGAAACGAGACGAGACGAGACGAGACGAGACGAGACGAGACGAGACGAGACGAGACGAGAGGCGTCACGACTTGAGAGACACAAATAAACAGATAGATACCCTCCCGCCATGCATCTGACACCGGGCAGCGTCCCGAGTCCGGGTCACAACGACGGCCACGACGGCCCCACCGCCCCCCGGGGCCGGCAGGATCCCCTCCATCCCGACCTTCCCCTGATGTTCTTCACCGCCTTCATATTGGCATTGGCGGCCATCTCCCTGGCCCTGGAGGCCGTGCATTCCAGCGCCGCCGGAGGCGCCTTCCAGATGGGACTGGTGTCGTACCCCCTCGTCATCCTGGCCTCGATCTACGTCCTGCGTACGGGCCACCGATCGACGCGGCCGGACTCGGACCAGGGCCTCGTGCTGCTGGAGCGGAGGGCGGGGCTTTTCGCTCCGGTGGCCACCCACGCGTTGGTGCTGATCCAGCACGAGCTTCGGGGCATGGGGAGCGTGGGCGTCGTCTCCTCCGCGTGCGGGGAGGAGGAGGGGCGGGGGGAGCTGGGATCCTCCTGCCCCTCTGCCGTGACCTCGTTCCTGCTGACGGGGCTTTGGTTCGTCTTTGCCATAACTCAGCTTATACTCACCAATAGGGTCCTCGACTGGGCCCGGGGGGGAGGCGCGAATGGCGTCGGCACCGGCGACGATGACACCGTATGCTCTCTGGACGATAGCTTGGACGGGGACAGCATTTGCGGGGACAGCAACCATACCACAACCGACGAGGAGATGGGTAACTCATCGAGCGATAGCGATGCGGCGAGTGATTCGGGACAAGCCGAAGGTGCTGCGGAGGCACCAAACGAGGAGGCGGCTTGATCAATCGACGTTCCTGATTGTATATACTTATTATAGTATATATAGATATATATTTGGCTGTAATGCTAGTAGCTAGTATGTAGTAGCCCCCAGATTACTACTAAGAATGCATATTGATTTATTTTCATCATATTTTATTATTACTTTTTGTTAAGGGACTCTATGCCCTTTCCTTCGTCTTCCTTTCAATAGTAGTCCTAACCCTGAGATATAATTCTCATTGGAAAGGGTTCAAATGACTTTTTCCGCGCCTTTTACGGTGGACATCTGTCGTGAACCTTGCAAAGACATGAGATCGACGCATCCATTTTGTACTACGAGCTCGTACAAATCTTATGGAGACTTGCCCGTTGCCAGATTTGCAGATGTTCTTGACATTTCGTAAGGCTCTAATGCAAACATCAATTTCGCCAAAACCCCCTCCGGTGCCCTTTATCAACTCCCTTCGCTGGTTCCCCCATTACGTTGTAGGTTACCCTTTCCACCTCCTATCCTGGGCCCACCCTTGCCACCCGCAACCGAGCCCCGGTCAAGACGGGCCGATCTATATTGATAGACATATACCCCTCCCGCCATGTATCCGAGGCCGGGCGACGGCCGAAGGCCGGGCCACAACAGCAGCCGCAACGCCCCCCAGGGCCGGCAGGATCCCCTCCTTCCCCTGTTCTTCTTCACCACCCTCATGCTGACCGTGGCGGCAATCTCTCTGGCCCTAGCGGCCGTGCAGTCCAGCGCTGCCGGCGGCGCCTTCCAGATGGGGCTGGTGTCGTACCCCCTCGTCATCCTGGCCTCGGTCTACGTCCTGCGTACGGGCCACCGATCGACGCGGCCGGACTCGGACCAGGGCCTCGTGCTGCTGGAGCGGAGGGCGGGGCTTTTCGCTCCGGTGGTCAGCCATGTTGTGGTTTTAGTCCAGTACGAGCTCCGGGGCATGGGGAGCGTGGGCGCATCCGCCTCTGCTTGCAGGCAGGAGGAGGGGCGGGGGGAGCTGGGATCCTCCTGCCCCTCTGCCGTGACCTCGTTCTTTCTAACGGGGCTTTGGTTCGTCTTTGCCATCACTCAGCTCATTCTGACCCTCCGAGTACTCCACTGGGCCCGGGGGGGAGGCGCGGACGACGGGAACGGTGCCGCCGCCGCCGCCGACGACGACGGCGCTGGACTCACCGTATGCTCTCTGGACGATAGCTCGGACGACGGGTACAGCATTGGCGGGGACTGCACCCATATGATGACCGACGAGGAGATGGGTGACTCATCGAGCGATAGCGATGCGGCGAAGGATTCGGGAAAGGCCGAAGGTGCTGCACAGGTGCCCGACGAGGAGGCGGCTTGATAATTGTTTTACATTTTACTGATAGTAGCAATAAGAGTATGTTGTGTAGCGATAGTTGAGCGACTTCCTCAACAGAAACACTTTCTCTTCCGACGCGGCACTTACGGTGCCTCCGCCATGCGGAGCGACAGCATCCTGAGATCGCCCAGTACCCCGCGTGAGTCGAACCGTTCCCTCCACCGCGATCCAACGTCGCCGTCCAGCTCTCCGTCCTCGCGATACCCCCCCCCCTCCTCCAACTCCACTCTTTCCTCCTCCTCGACCCCGTCACCCACCACCCGGCACGGCACCTCCAGCGCCAGCACGTCCTCCGACGCCATCTCCGGCCTCCGCACCAGCATCTCGATCCGGCACTCCGTCCGGACCCCCACCAGGTCGGTGCTGAGGGTGACGGGCGCGTCCAGGGGCAGCCTCACCGTGAGGGACACCGAGTCGGTGCATCCAGGTTCCACGTCGGCGGAGTCCTCGGACAGGGTGAGGGCGCGGATCCTACGGGAGGCGGAGGAGGTGGCGTCGTAGGCCACCTCCTCCGCGCCGAGCGTGGCCGAGACGCGGTAGCAGGGGAGGAGGGGACCGTCCCCGTCCCCACCGCCCAGCACTACGTCCTCGCTGAAGTCGAAGCTGACGATCCCCGCCGATCCAGGCCTCATGGTCCGCAGCCCCACCAGGGTGAGGACGCAGCAAGGGGCCCCGTCCTGATCGGCGACGCGGAGGGAGCGCACGTCGCCGGTACCGCCGCGGCCGCGGAGGCCGAGGCCCAGCCCCCCCCCCCCCGCAGCCGCGATCCTGGCGGGCCGGATCAGCTCCGACGGCGGGACGCGGGAGGGGAGCGAGCCGGGATGGGCCATGGCGGAGACTTTGCCGGTCCGGACCCGGTCGGCCCCGTTTTCCCCGTCCCCGTCGTCCCCCGCCTCCGCAGCGGTCGGGGGCGCCACAACCGTGAAGGGGGCCTGGAGGACTACCGGCAGAAAGTCCTCCGCCCCCTTCCGGCCGCCGCCCCCGATCCCGCCCACGCTCACCACAGCCGAGTAGAAGTAGCGGGCCGATCTGGCCGTGCTGGACGGAGGCCCGTCGGCCGGAAGCTCGGCGCGAAAGGTGTAGCAGAGCTGCCGACCGTGCCCGGCAGCCTCACCCCCGGACGCTGATCCGCCTCCATCTTCGCGCTCGCCTTCAACTTCGCCACCCGGAGTGCAGGAAAGGGGGCGGTGCTCGAGCCGCATCGTCCTTCCCCCCCCGGCCCCGCCCTCACCGGCCGGCTCCGGCCGCACCGGCGCGCTCAGCAGGTCCACCGCGGGGGTGGACCAGAAACAGACCGTGTCCCTGGCCCTCTGCGATCCAACGCGCTGCCGCACGGCTCCCTCCTCCACCCCGTCCGGGAGGGCGGAGTGGCACGGGTGCGGCCCGTACGCCCCCCGCAGTGCCTTCGCCGGGTGCCAGCGGGGATCGATCCTGCACCGCCCCGCCACGTACGCCCTCACGTGGGAGGGGAGGCCGCCATTCCCGCCGCCCGGGGGGAGGTAGATGCGCACGGTGCCCACGACGGTCCCCCCCGCCGGGTACGACGGGCGGGAGATGAGGAGCTCCGCGTGGGGGCGCTGCTGGCGGGAGGACATGGCGGGGGAGGACGCCTGCAAGAAGCGGGGGGCGAAGGAGACGGGTATCTTATGTTGTGTACAAGCAAGTAAATGAATAACAACATGAAAATAAGAGCTCGCGGCAAATTAAATAAACACATCTACTAGCTAATAAATAGTACTAGCTAGTATATTATTAACATTATTACTACGACTGGTATTTAACGAGAAATAAAAAAACAACAAGTGATCTTTTTTCTGGTCGAAGACAGAAACGTGTGGTGAGTTTTGCACACGCACGCCGACTTAAAACGAATTCCTCTATAGCAGGAATTTCTTAAATTACGCGACACGAAAATAAAAAAAATTTCCCATGTACTGAAGTACTCGTGCGGTTCAAAGTGACGCAAACACTACCATAAGGCCTCCGCGGCGCAGAATAGCTCCTGAAGAGAATTGATCCGAATTCTGACCTTGCCAACAATACCACCAGCGATCGGTTGGTACTTGTTCACCCCATCGAAACAGCTGCAGCGCGGAGCATCGATCTTCTTGATGGTCTGGGACTCCCCGCGGCACACCATCAGGGTTCCAGCGCGGTAAACGATCCAACCGCGCTCGGCGGCCTTGGACTTCTTGCCGTTCTGGTTGAATCCGGCAGCGGCGGCGCACTTGGGAAATGTCTTGAGGAATTTGTTCTCGTAAGCAGCCATGGACTCATGGTTGTGGTAACCTCGAACTTCAGTGTTATCGACGTAAGGTACAAATCGAGATTTTGCTGCCGCCCTATACTTTTGATAACGATTAGCGGCATCGCTGGGGAAAATGGAGGCGCCATAACAGTCGAGCCACCCAACGCCAAAATTTTCGTCTGGCGGCTTGTCCAACCTACTGCTTTCGTCGAGAGCGAAGAACATTTCCTCGATGCTATCGTACTTTTCGGGGATATGGATTATGAACAGACAGCCATTGTATCGCGTCTCGGCGTATCTTTTTTCGATGTAGGCCTGAACCTTCTTCCTCCCCGGCTGGAAAAGGCAAATTTCCAAACCTATTTCGCTGTCTTCTGAAGGTTCGGCAAAGAGTTGGCGAGATAAGGACGGATAAAGCTCGTCAAGATTGGGAGCACCTGGACCAGGTATGTAGGGATGGAAGTCAGCCTGACCAAGAATAGGGACAGGGCGAGGAAACGTCAATACTTCGTTCGGAGGCAGATCTTCCCTCGCGGCCGCCTCGAGGACAAGTTCGACGTGCGATGTGCGACCGTAGTCATATTCTAGAATGAGCTGCGACCCAACGTGCGATGTGGAATTGATGGCGCTCAAATGCGTATTGCTAGCGCGGAGATCGGATTGGCAGGGGTAGTCACCCGATTCATAGATGAGACCGTTAGTGGTATCCTCCACGGCCCACATGTGATCGTAGACCGATTCGTTCATTCCGACGCACGTTTCCTTGCATACAATGTTGATGAGATCATAGATGGTGTGCTGATCGGCGAGTACTTGGACGGATACTCCGGAACCGACAATGCCATAGGTAAGGACGGTGACCGCCATTGTGATGGGAATGGAATCGACTTCATCTGGGGTTGCCTCCATGAGATGCTTGTCGTTACCTGTTCTAATGGTAACTCTTTCGGCACCATCTGCGATGGAAGTGGGGGATGAGTTGGCGGCATAGGTTTTCATCCTATTTGTGGCTGCAATGGGAGTGGACATGGTTCTGAACGAAGGTACCAAGGTTCTTTCTTTCTAAAGGCTCGCGGGTCGTCGCGGCGGGGGGGGGCATTTTGTGTGGTCTGGATTTTTATTTATTATTATTTGTTCAGTAATTCTGGGCGCGCAGTATTTGACATGACTCCTAATATGCATAGTACTAGCTAGAGTACTTAGTACGACCTCGTAATGTCAAAAAATTCAAATCGTGTTAAAATATCCTAATTCTTGTTTCATGCAATTAGAACGAGTCGTAGGTGTACTTCTTCATTGGGTCCCGAGTTCAGAGCTTTCCCCATACTCTCGTAGCAAAACCCGATGCCGTGCTTGCTCGCGCTCATATAGTGTCCGCGTCCAGCTGTATCCATAATACCACCCAGTCGTACTGTATAAGTATACTATGAGTACAGCAGTAATATTATATTATACTCTAGCTAGTACATAATATGCATACTAAGCATAGTACATACTCTCTAGTACATACACTCTAGAGTATGGATAAATATTATATATGCATACATTGTACGAGCCGTGTACGGAGTACTACTAGAGTAGGATTATGCATAATATTATGCATACGACTCGTATACTATATCCATACTACTCTAGAGTAGCTAGTATTACTCGTAGCTCGTACAATAATACTAGCTACCCTATGTAGTAGTACTCTAGCTAGTATCCATACTGGCGAAAGACGGATATGCATAGCATAATATGCATACTGTATTGACTACGAGCTCGTACTAGCTAGTAAGCATTCTATTTATGCACATAAACATACTGTACTATGCATAGCATAAATACTACTCTAGAGTACGAGCTCGTATGCATAGTATGTATACTCTAGTAGTAGTAGGCGGAAGAGTTCTGCTGTCCGGCTCATCCGGCTCATTCTCAGACCTCTCAGACCTCTCAGACCTCTCAACGCTCAACTGTATCGGTCCTTTCATTCAGGAACTAATGAGACAATGACACCACCAACCATAACTGCGACTCTAGTTGCCGCCGTTGCGATTCTTCTAGGGCTTTTGCTCAGCCCTGAAATCTCCCGCCATTACGCAATCTTCCATTGGATTCCTCTCCTTTATCCGCCCTTCATCGGCATCCTTCCTGCCACCCAAAGTGTCGCAGATTGGAGATATACCTTCGAGGAACTGCGTCAGACGGATCTCACAGGACAGGTGGCGCTTGTGACGGGGGCAAATTCCGGCATTGGATACCAAATTGCCAGGGCACTGTCGCGGCAGGGTGCCGCGGTATATCTGGGTTGCCGCAATCCGCAGCGGTGCTTTCGGGCCGCGGACGACATACGAAGGGACGAGCTCTATTCCGGCGCGCCGGTATCGCCGCTGATTTTTGACCTGTCGTCGCTCAAGTCTATAAAATCAGCGGGGCGAAGTTTGCTGAATCAGCTCGCAGATGTCAACCAAGGTGACGACAAAGTGGACTTGCCGGTGCTCGACATGCTCTTTCTCAATGCCGGTATATTCTCGGCGGCGGGAAGCAACGGCGGCGATGGCAATGCCAGCCGTGGCACGCTTCCCCTCACCGATGATGGAATCGAAACAGTCTATGCTACCAACGTCGTGGGGCATCATTTGTTATACCGCCTGATGGAACCGGCTCTTCGCAATGCTCCAATGGCACGGGTGGTTTCTACTTCCTCATTGGCCGGAATACTCTGGACCGACGCTGGCAAAGTTCCCTCGACACTGGACGAATTGAATCGGGGCAAGCTCTCCCCAATGAATGCGTTCACCATTTACGGTCGCAGCAAGCTGGCGCAGGTGGCATGGACCAAGGCGCTGACTCGCCGACTGGCGGAGGACCAGAACTCGGGCAATATATACGTCAATACGGCCCATCCTGGTGCGGTAAGGACGGAAATCTTGGGGAAAAATAAGTGGATTCCACGATTTTTGTTCGAAATAAGTCTTTGGTTTCAGGATAGGTTGCTCTGGAGCAGCGAGGAAGGAGCTTTGACGGATTTGTATCTGGGCCTTGATACAAAAGCGCTGAAGGAGAACAATATACGTGGAAAATACTTCCATCCTCAAGCAGTTGAGGTTGTCAATCCCTACGCCGAACAGGTGGAATTGCAGGAGAGTGTTTGGACGCTCTGCGAACAGCTGGTGATGCAGTTCATATAAAGGTGTACAACAGATAGCTAGCAGATGTTGCCATTGTGTCGAAGGCCATCAGCCTGTCAGTTCGGCCGTCTCCACCGATGCGGATTGCAGCTTCCGATTGACATGACATCCAAATCGACCGCGCGCGCTACTCTAGTAGATCCTGCCATCCTACATTACACCTACTATATTGCGAGATCGTAGTAGAAAAATAATAATAGACAGATAACAGAAGTCACCCGGGTGGTTTATCCAAAATAAGATATTTTGTATGTACTGAGAGTATCTGTGGCAAATTATTAAAGTAAATACTACTAGTTAATTAAAAAAAAGGTGAGAAAAAAAAAGGAATCGAACGCTTTTATCCTACGACTCGCTTCTTAGCACACGATATACGCCATGGTGACATGCTGGACTCCCTTCTGGCTGGACAGTCGACAGCTGCGCAAATAAAAGATCCCTTCAGGGTGGGCGAAAGGAGAGGACGACCGACATTATTATTACGAAGTAGAGTAAAAGCACCCAGATACCTCTCGTATCCCCGGACTTATTTTGCGAAGTATCTGTTTGCTCGCAGACATCCGAGGCTCATAAGGAATATACTCGTACATCATGATTCACGACCCCGAGCCCCGGCCTCGGCCTCGGCCCCAGCAGCACCGCCGCCACCGCCGACCCCACGACCAGCGGAGGTACCAGCACAGTCTGGTGGTCGACGAGGGAGACTCCCCCCCGGACGGTGAGGGGCGGGGCCTCGAGCATAAGCTGGCCGAGGGCGAGAACGACGTCTGGATTGAGAGGAACGGAGGGGGCCTGGCCTCGTGGGCATTCCGTGCCAAGCAGTGCCGGCCCGAGGACGGCCGCCTCGGATTCCTTGCCGTCGACGTTGACGGGCCCCATGTCGCCGTGAAGGACATCCGATCCCGCCGCGGTGGCACTTCCCTCCCCCCAATCGGGCTGTTCCTTTCGAGGAGGAGGAGGAGGCACGAGATGCAGCCCGAGCACTCGGAGGGGAGTGTGGCGGACGTCAGCACCGACGCTGCCAGGGACCAACACGACGGAGGTTACGACCGTGACGACGAGGACGACGGAGACGAAGCTGGAGACGGGCCCGGTGACGACGTGAAGAGTCTGCAGGGCGGAGGCGACGACGTCCGAGGCGGGGAGGTCCAGCGAGGTCACTGGCCGCTGGAGCCTCTACCCCCAAGGCAGATGCGCATCTTGCACCGGGGGGACCGGGTGGTGGTTCGGGTGGGAGCCGGAGGCTCCCAGGCCGCCTTCACTGCAACCTTTATGCGCCTTAAGTACCTGCAGCACCGTGTTGAGGAGGAGGATTCGCCCTCCGCCACCGCCCCGGAGGCGGCGGCGGCGGCGGCGGCGGCGGACCTTGGCGGGTCGCAGGCCCGTCCCACTGTCGACAATCTCGGCGATGGTACGGCCTCCAACGCCTCCATTGCTGTTGCAGCCGCGCCACCACCTCCAACCCCTCCCCGGAAGTGCTCCTCGGGGACCGCTCAGAGGCAGCCGAAGGCAAAGCAAGCGCCGGAGGCTAATGGCCAGGACGATTCCTGGGAGGAGTACAGCTACCTTACCGGCGACGTTACAATGAAAGATCAGGGCTACATATCGGGCATGACAGGGGACGAGGTCTCCGAGGCGGAGCAGGCAGACGAGATTGCCCTTAGTAACCGAAACCGCATAGAGGAAGCCAATCGTCGACTGCTGAAGGGGGCCAACCGACACATGTCCATGGACATATCCAAGACAACGTCGGCAGTATCGTTCGATGCTCGGCTCCCAAGCCGCCAGGGGGATCTCGACGATGTGGCGGAGGCATTTGTTCGTGCCCTTCGCGCTGGACAAGGAGGGCATAATACACACGAAAATGGAACGAATGGAATGGATGGGGTTCGCCAAACTCCCGATACTGTCGACACTAAGGCACCTCGACCGACATCACAAAACAAAGCACCTCCGCCGACATTGCGAACCAGTACGGAGGATGTGGGCGGGATGCATCTGGCAAAGGTGAAAGATACTCATTCAGTTGAACGCATAGTGAACGTCGTCGATAGTTGCAACGGTACAGATCCCAAGGGGCACCACGGTGACGGAGAAGAAAATGAAGACCAGGCAGATAAAGGATCTAAGAGCATTGCGGAGATTGAAGTCAAGGATCCATCGCGAGGAGGAAAGAGAGATGTCATCGCAGGTGATTTCTTTTTGACAGCAAATGAGGACTCACCCTTGACAGTAGAGGAGGAGCGTGAGATAGATGCCCCCTTCAAGGGTGAAGATGGTCCTGGCGACGACAAAAGAACATGTAGCGTTGGAAAGGGAAATGTGGAGGAAGATGGATTAATCATTGTCGGCGGCGAGGGTGTAGACGAGGAAATTGCTGAAGAAGACGATGGCGGCTCATGTACACAATTTTATCCTATGCCTTCACAACCATATTCAGACGATGGCGTGGACAAGTCGGCAAATGGCGATATCCAGTCTTTTACTTCGAATCAAGATTATGATGACAACAATGGCGTTGCTTTAGTAGACGACGAGGATAGAAGGATTAGCGACTCCGAAGTCTTCGGGCAGCCAACGCAGCCGTTTGGCGCTTCGATCCCTGGACCCGAGTTAGTTGGAGGGACAGCTCAAAGGCTTGAAGACAATTCTGCGAACAAGGTTGTAGAGAAGTCCAGAGAAGATACAGTCTGTGACAATCGGACGGAAGACGCTTTCATGGCTGAGACCCAGCCGTTGTTTGCCATGTCGCCATTGAAAGAGAATCCGATCGATGACGACGCGACGAAAGTTGCTGATAAGTCTTCGCCCAGCGTGTTGGATGAACGGCTTCTGAATATGGAAACACAGCCATTTATGGCATCGTCGCCGCCACAACAAAGTACGCTGAACACGGCGAAATCAATATCCTTCTGCCAAAATGTTTGCAAAGCCAGCAAATCAGACGATGATTCTGCAACGACGGCGGGATCGATCGAGCCTTTAGTTGTCCAGGAAGCCAAACCCTTCATACAGAGACAAGGCCAAATTCCCGTCATTAGGTCTGGTGGTTCTGACCCTCGCATTGGAGAAGAAGCTCTCCAAGCAGATTCTGTTGCGGATGACGGTGAATCACATGAAAACGAAGGAGGCAATAGCGAGACACCATGTACAACAATAATGGACACAAACAGGGAAAGCCTTACTTTAGGGGATAAATGTGAGAATCATGATGTGCTTTCTAAGGATGAGGCAAGGGACGAGAGGAATGTCGAGAACGAAAACAAGAATGAGACGGTGCCACCCTTACAGTTAGTCGTTCTATCTGCCGTCACCAAATCTACAGCTGCTTCTGAGGGCGAAAAAGAGAGGGTCAGAATCGCCGAGACGACAGTTGCACCCCCTTCCATTGCAAAGGAAGAATCCTTACTAGCAACGGATACGTTTGACAACAACCACGAACAAAATGCAAAAGATGAGCCGAAAGAAAAGTCAATCGTTGATAAAATTACAAAACACGAGACGGAGAAAGTTGAGGCAAAAGCTAACAAAAACGAGGCAAATCTTCTAGCAGTACAAGATAACAGCGCTCGCCCTAAATCTACGATTGATCGTGATGGCGGCCATGATGTTGATCTGCAAGTTCAGAGGGATCCGGCGGAAGATCCCTCTATCCTGACAGTGCAAAGGAAAAGGAGGCTACGGTCTCAATCTCCGTGCAAAGATGAAGAAGATGAAAACAATGAATTAGGAGGAGATATTCGTGTCATCATAACAGGTATTACCGTCACTGAGAAGCACAGGAAGATGGTCAAAGCCATTAATGCCACTTTGATAGAGACGGCGGACAAGGCCGCTACGGCTACGCATGCCATTGCAGGCGATGGCAAAGTTGCGCTTCGACGTACGCCAAAGCTAATGATTTGTCTTTGTAAGACCGCGAACATTCTTGACATGAAATGGTTGACACAGTCAGCGAAGGTGAAAAGGGGTCTCAATTGTGATGCTTTCCTCTTGCTTGGTGAAAAAGAGGCGGAGAAAACCTACAACTTTTTGATGAAGGATACATTGAAAAGTGGCATTGACGTTCGGAAGCAGAGAGGTGGCCTCCTTGGAGGCTTGTCTGTCTACTTCTCCAAAGGAGTAGCTGGGAACAAAGCCCCACCAGAGAACGAGCTAAGCCTCATTGTTCATGCAGCTGGTGGTACGCAATTAAAATCAATTTCTGCCAGATCGACGAAATGCGTCAATCCAAGCAAGATAATAATTATCACGAGCGACCCACCAACGTCTGCACAGAAATTAGAGAAGAATGCACAAAGGTTAGTATCACTCGGGTCCTTTCAATTTACGTCGTCGTGGCTCTTTCATTGTATCATTACGCAACGCCTGTTCGGCATCACGTTAAATGATGGAGACGGAGGCAATTTAGCATCGCCACGGCCAACCAGCAGCGGAAGGGGGTGCAAGCGAAAGTCAGCTGCTAAGACGCCTTTGTCATCTCGGAGGAAAAAACATGAATTGGGATAGTATGTAATATTCTATGTTAATGAAATAATAACAGTGTACATTGGTTTGTAGCGATAAATGCTGATCTTCACCAGCACAGAGTTTATTGCTGTTTCTTCCCGTTCCATTACTGGGACATGCCGCCACCAACAATGGCGGTATTTGATGAACTCGATTTGTCGATCAAGGACTTCGAAACGCTATCGAACACTTTCTCGATCTCGGTTGCGCAACGAATGAAGTTCTGGCTCCAGAACTGATAACGCTGATTCTTGATGAGCTCGAGGAAGGTGATAAGCAACCCCCAAGGGTGAGGCCTGTGAACAATGAGCCTCTCCAAAAGAACGCGAGTCACCTGCTCCTTGACACCTTCATCCTTCGCCTCGCTGAATAAATAGAGCATAACACAAGAGAAGTAGTGCGTATGACTCGAAGGATAACGGAGCTGGTTCGCGATGGCGTTCAGCCCCACGAAGCGACCATGGTCATCGAGATCCATTAGCTTTTGAAGCACTTCCATCTCGTGCGTATGAGCGAGACCGTGAGCAATCTGTGAGTTGTGAAGGCGCTGGATAGCGTGCATGCCGACGTACAGAACAAGAGAATTGACCCTCGCGGAATCGATGGTCTTGCTCCCTTCCTTATAAAGGCGAGGTCCAAGCTTAGAGAGGAAGTCACTCTGCTGAGGCGCCGCCAGATACCTGTCCAGATCGGTACGCATGGTTCCCAAAGGTCCCAGAACGTTCGAAAGAACCGCGGGGCTCTGCGAGGTTTCGGGGAGAAGATCAATCTTCAAGTTAGGCGTGAAGGGATCCGGGAGGACCATGCCCTTCGGAAAGGCAGAGAGTACGAGATTGCGAAGCTGGACGCAGTTTTCAGGAATGATGTTGCAGAAGGAAAGGTGGTATCCCGCCAAGAAAGAGGGGAAGTCATGCAGGATCACCATGAGGACACGGAGGGAGCCCTTATAGTATTCCTTCATGGCATCCGTGAGCTCCGTCTTGCGTAGGTGTGGTTCCAGGAATAGGAAGAGATCGACCATCAACTGATGGGCAATGTCCCAACCCTTCTGGCCCTTACTAATAAGCAGATTAGGTAGGAACATGCGGTGAGACACGAGCTCAAGCCACGCGAAAGCAAAGCCAGGCATCACGAGGGGCTGAACGACGTGAAGGGCGCTACCGAAGACCTTGAGAATACCGAGACGGATTGGGTCCAGCTCAACACTTGGCTTATTGATATCAATAATGAGATTGAGCAGGAGGCGGAACCAGGGCCTCTGATCCCAGTGCGGAATATTGCTGCCGGCTGACATTTTGGCGCGCTCGTAGTCAGCCATCATGCTTCGTACAGTCACCCCAAGAATCTTGTTGAGCATGCCAAGGCGCTGAGCAGCCACTGCCTCATCCGGGCCTGCGTTATACATCAAGCGGACAAGGGAAGTCAGCAATGCGGCATAGGCATCGACGACGCTGTAATTCAGCTGTTTGCCCTCGGTGCGAGATTTGTTCTTCTGTTCAACATCACCGCGGCTTGCACTGGTCAATACAGCATCGACCACAATCTCGCACGAGAGACGGAAGAAACGCTCCGTCTGTTCGTCAGATTTCCCGACGCCGTTCTGCTGAAGTACCTGGACATACTGGAGCGTCCGGTCGTTGCCCGGTGTCTCACTGTAGAGACGAACCCAATTGTCCAGAAGAAAGGTAACCTGCTGCTTAGCATTGGCCGGATCAGCGGCTTTCACCGCTTCCAAAGCTTCAGCCGCCCTTCGCGTCGCCGATGCAAGGTTGTTGAGCGAAGTGGAAGACATGCTGCTGCTCTCCTGATAAGAGTTTTTTCCATTTCCCAAGTTGCGTTCATCATGGTATGCGCTTGATCCAGGAGTTGTCTGGAGCTCCTCCAAGAGACGTAATATCGGCTTGCGATAGTTCTGAAGCACTTGCTGGCTACCCTGACCATCGGCGATACTCTTCAATGTATCGACAACCTTGGGTAGATCCACAGGTGATAGGATCTTTTCAAGCACAGCAGCGCGGACAAAGAGAACCGAGAATTCAATCCACAGAGCATTCTTACCACCATCCATGCTCTTAGCAAGATAACGATCTAAATCCTCTGGTATGAGGAGACGACTGCGCATTAGAAGCAGTAGGACGGTTCGATGGAGTTTCCGCTGGGACTCGCTTTCAGTCGGAGCATAAGTGGCCCACGTGCCAAGATTTGACTTGAGCTTCGGAACACAGTCACAAAGGACCTCAAGAAGACCAACATAGGCCTCCAGACGTAAAGGCTCAGTGAGACTAAGCTCGTAAAGACGCTTGAACACCTTTTGAGCAAAAGCAAGGATGCCATCTGATTCAGCAGGAGTCAGCGCCGGCAAAGACTGAGTTCCGGCAGGCATGGTTGCCTTCCTCGCTGCCATGATGAGGCGCTTGATCTCGTGCTCGGACGGCAGCATCGCAAGGGTGATCTCCACAGCCCGAGCACCAGCAGCCAAAAGCAGGGTTGTGACCGACGAATCCATCTTTGCGGCAATGGCAGCGAGTGCGTCGATGTTGACCTTACCACCTTCCTTGATACCATCGATCGAACCACCACTAGCCCCGTCTTGCTGTTGGGCGAGAAAGTTTGGAGTCCGTGGCGCCCGCTGGAAGGACTCGTAGACGAGAAGTTGGTCGGCGCGGAGCCCTCCCGGTTTGGGGCGGAGCGGATCTGGAAGGCCAGCGGGGTAGCGACCCTTATTGAAGATAGATACGTCGAAGAAAGGCTGCCCAGTCTGCTCCCTGTGGCTCTTTCTCGTGCTGAGAGCCGATTTCAGGACATCGTCAACATCGCGGACGGCCTTCTCCGTCGCCGCCTTTTCGATCAGCATGCAACCCAGCTCAAGATTGTCAGTAGCACAGACGTTGACACACTGCTCGAGCGCGCTCTTCTCCTGTTCTGTGCCGTCTTCCTTCGATAATAGCTGAAGAAGGTGCGTCGTGATGCTTCCACGCAAAGGCTCGCGACAGGTCACCAGAGCCAGGCTCCCAGCGAGGTTGGCGACCATGAGCTGAGCACCTTTGCGCAACTTGTTCTCGTCGCTCTCCATGGCAAAATCCTTCGTAACAATTTCCTTCGTCGTGATACACGCGATCGTGACACTGCGCTCAACAACTGGCTGGATAATTTCACGGATGGCACGATCGACAGCGAGTGGGACAGCTCGTTTAATAGTGGCCTCGGTTACGCTCGAAGACGCTTGCTGCAAGAGTTGGGCGAGGTTGGCAGTGATCGTGACGTACGATGCAAGATTCGGGATGACAGTTCCTTGTTGCTCTCCACTCGGTGCGGGTGCTTCGGATGCAGCCAAGGCCGCAGAAGCCAATGCGCCTTGCTTTTCTCCGAAGGAGGCAGCAGATCCAAATGAGGGCATGGAAGGTGTGACAGACGCTGGCGTCGCAGTCGCCGTTGACGCCTTGATGTTGAAATCCGGATTGCGCTCCTTGGTGGGCGGGGCTCGATTAGCCAAGATCTCAGGACGCAGAGGAATATCCTCTAACTTCAGACCCAGGTTCTTGCAAAGCACCTCGATCTCAAACTTGATGTTCATCTTTAGGTCTTCAACCTCGTACACAGCGCGGAAAACGTTCATGAGACCCATGGTCCAAGGATTTCGAGGCCGGAAGACTACAGAATTTTTCGCCCCTTCAAGAATCTTGGCGACGAAAGGCGTGACAGCGATGAGCTTTCCGGTTTCGTAACCCTGGAAAAGAAGCTCCTTACAGTCCAGCATGATTTGCAGGATTGGGCGATTCCTGGCGAGCGTGGTTTGTCCTAGCCAGCTACCAAGATTCTTCAACAAACTGCGCTCCATAGTGGAAGTCGTGATCTTGTCAGACCTGAGGCAGACGCCAATGTTGAAGTACGCGCAAGAAAGGATGGCCTCGACCAAACCCCTCCCGAATTCTCCAAGATGATCCAAGAATGCAAGGTATAGGGCATGGAAATTGGGCTGGGTACTGATACGCTTTACGACGAGATACTGACCGAGCCAGCCGAAGTACTTCGGATCAAGAATTTTCTTGACTTCTTGAGCCTTCTGCTCAACATTGGACATGGACACATTATTAATAAGAAACTGGACCTTATCCAAGATCGCCCCTGACGGAGCCTCATGTTTGGCTTCCTCCTTGTTCTTGACAGCACGGCCAAGACCGACTCCAAAAATGGCAGGCTCAATTTTCTTCTGCACAACCGGAGGCGCGGGAGTAGCAGCAGCGGGCGGAGTGATACCTCCCATGGAGAAATCGCTCTGACTGCCAAAGCCCTTGGAGGGGTCTGCCGCATTCGCGAGGCCGTCACCGGTGACACTTCCCATTGCAGACGACGGGCGATTCTGATTGTCGGCCATGGCAACCTCGATTTCGGCAACGAGATCCGCGTAGCCCGACTTTAGATGCGGGATCTGGACGATATGAGAGCAGTACTGGGGCCACTCATGCAGCCGCTCCTTGAACTGCTCGAGCGCGAACATGCCGAAGCGGAACATTTTCCCAGAGGGGGAAGTCGTCCCGCCCTTGGGTTCCTTCCGAAGAGCTTCAAGGACATAGCGCAGGGCAATGCCGAGAGTGATACTGCTCACAAGTTGATGCTGAATTAGCATACCAAAGAGGATGCCCGTGATTCGTAGCTCCTTCTCGGGGTACTTGGGAAAGAACCTATACTCGTCAAACAGATTGTGGATCATGCAAGCGAAGATATCATTCTCTCTTTGATTCCCAGACGTCTTGAACTTCTTGAGCATCTCGACGACCCCAGTCAAGCCCTCCTCCGACGTATAGATCTTTTGGAAGTATTTGTTGGCCATCTCTTCAATATCTTCGGCGCTGCCAGAGGACGGGGCTGGGGCACCATTCGTGCCAGTCGCCGGTCCTGCTATAGTAACGCGCTCTACGGCGCTGTTGAGCGACTGATGAGTGTTGAGGCAGGCGTCGATCAGGGCCTTGGCACTGTCCCCAAATTTCGACCCGGAGTTCGACGCCCGGAGGGAGTTCGGGATGGGTTGGGAGAGGACAGCGTCGGGAAGGCCTCGGAGGAATTGCAGAGACTTCGCGAGGTTCTCCATGCTGATGAGGGGTGAGTTCGAAGCGTTGCCCCCAGGCATGCGGGGCCGTGCCGCCTGGTACCCCTTGGAGATGTACGCCATGAGGCCCACGAGGAAGAGAAGGCCACCGGCATTCATGGTGGACCTATCCGTCAACCATGGTTGGATCTGCAGGAGGTCATGGTCTGCCATTACGAATGCAACAGCGACACTGAACTCGTGGTCCTTGTTCCCATTCAGGATGGTTTCCTTGGCCTGCTCGGAGTCCGGGATCAGCCTCACCATGATGCTGACAATATGGATGACGGAGGCGTAACGAACTGGAGGCGGGTCTGCCGACGTGCTCCTCCACGCCTCGATGCAGGCGGCCGCAACGGTGGTCGGCGAGATGACCCACAGGCGACGGATGGCCGCGGGCCCGTGACTGACGCTGTGCTTGGACGTGGGAGGCTTGAAGAAGAGCGGGATCAGCTCGCGCATCAGCTCCCCCTTGAGCCTATGGCCGACGTTCGCGATGGCGGGGTCGGGCCCGCCGCCGGCGGAGGCCGCCCCACGCTGCGTGAGGCTGATCTGGATTCGCACAATGGCGCAGAGCAGGACCTCAGGGCAGCTCATGAGACAGCGAACGAAAAGGTCGCGGACCTTCTGCACTAGGACGGGCACGTCCGACAGCTGCAGGAGCCTCTGAAGAACCTTGGCCGACGCCCAGCCGGCGGGGTTGGGGCAAGTCGCTGACGCTCCCTCCGGTGAAACGATGGCCGCATCGGCGGCCTCTGACGTGTCCAGGGCGAAGGAATAGACTCCGCTGGGGACGGACAGGAGGGCATCGATAATGGAGAGCTGCCCGGCCTGATTCTGCCACGCTGCCGCCACGATCGCGGGCAGGGGAAGGGGCGCCTTGGCCCCGGCCTGGTACAGCGCCAGCAGGGCCGTGAGGTGGCCCACGTCGCGGACGAAGAAGTCCGCGAAGTCGAGCCTCTGCGCGACCAGCCCCCAGTCGAGCCTGCCGTAGTCTTCCGTCAGGAGCCTGGCCGCTACGGCAAGGTCCCAGTCGCTGGCCTCTCCTGCGTCCCGATCGTCGTTGGTGAGCGTCCCGACAAGGGCCGAGGAAATGTCGCCACCGCCACCCCCGCCGGGCACTCCATTCCCCTTGTTCCGGCTTCCCCTCTCCGAGAAGAAGAAGATGAGGCGCGCGACGACGGCCTCGTCGATGGGAGCACCGTTGGACGACACCTCCCGGAGGGTGTCCCTCAGGGTCGCCGCATTGGCGGTGCAGGCCGGGCCAAGGTCGTTGAGGACGTTGGTCACCCCGACACCGGAGTCGGCGTCGGACGGGTTGAGGCGGTGGGCCACCCCCCCGCCGCCACCCCCCCCCATTGAGGAGGATCCCCCCCCGAAGCCCCCAAGGCCGCGCGCCATGGCCGCTTCGGAGAGGAGGCGGGAGGCGATCCCCTTGGCCTCCTCCGCCTCTGATCCGCTCCGCCGGTCGGTGGAGAGGGCTAGGGCGACGGTCTGCGCGGCCGCGGCTGACCTGAGCCTGCTGCCTCTGGCGCCGCTATCGGATTCGGCGGACCGGACCTGCGCAAGGAGCAGGTCCGCTACAGCCCTCTCCTCCTCGGACGGGGAGGAGGAACCGCTGGTGCCGGTGCTGCTGCTACCGCCGCCTCCGCCTTCCCGCCGCTGCCGCTCCCCAATTCCCAGGGAGGCCGCCGCCGCAAGGTACGCCGACTGCGGGTACTGGAGAACCGCCGCCCCACCCGCCGCCGTCGTCGCCGGCGCCTTCCCCTTCCTCCCCTGAGGCTGAGGCCGGCGGTCGGATGCTAGGAGCGCCTCTACGACGCGCCCAGCCGTCCAGGCGGTGCTGGTGGTGCCCGCGGTCCGGCCGGGCAGGTCCCCCGCGGCTAGCTCTACCGCCGCAAAGAGGACGGTGGGATGTTCGGCCCACGAGTCGACGAGCTGGGCTAGGGCCGACCTGCGGGCCTCCTGCCTGCCTCCTCCTGGGTCCCGCCCGCCGCCAAGGTCCTCGGAGAGGATGGAGGCGACGAGGTCCGCTAGGAACCTGACGTGGAGCGCGGTCGATCCCCTGCCGGTGCGATCGAGCCCCGTGGAGGACCTGACGAGGCGGAGCTCGGTTAGGGTTGCGCCTAGGGTGTCCGGGCCGAGGTTCTCGACCTGCGGATCGCGGAGGCGGGGCGCAGAAAGGTTGGTGGGTTTGTCACAGAGAGAGAGAGAAATGTTGGGAGGGAAGGGGAAGAGTGGAGCAATGATGGACGGTTTTCGGGAACAGAAAGAAGGGCCAAAACATCAGCGGATACAAGGGAGGGGGTTTGGTTAGATCTCCGGCGAGGGGGGGACGCAAACACGGGAGGCGGGGCGGAGAGGTTCCGCAGCGGGCTTGGTCCGCAATTTTACAACAGCTGTACATCTTGGACAACCGTCGGTCGTGCGGTAAAAAACGTACCAGGCTTTTTGCGTATGCCGTTGCGACCTGAGCGGTGCTGTTGCTGGTGCCGCTGCCGGTGGGGCTGGTGCCGCTCCGCTGCCGTCCTCCTATAGCCGCCGCCGCGCCTCCGATGGCCCCACCGGGTGGTGCCGATGTGGTCGAGCTGTCCGGTCGCTGTCTTTCCTGCTTCTGACCAAGAGCGCCCTCGCTCATGGAACCATCCCGCGGGGTTGGGGTGGGGGCTGGTTGGTTCGGTTCGTTGGGGCTCGTTTTTTATGTGGGCCAGCACTAACAGCTCTACACATGTATGTATGGATACTAATTTATGCACACAGTATGCATACTCAGTACTAGCTAGTATGCATACTCAGTATGCATACTCTAGCTAGTATATCCATAAAGGCAGGAGTCAAAGCTACACAATACAAACGTGTACGCTAGAGTACACTGGGTGGGCTCCACCAGCAGGTATGTTATGCCAAATCACCCCTAACCTCGGCATGAACAGAACGGGGAGGATCGGATTAAAGAACAGGAAGATCGAGCGAGCCAGCTTTTGCTACCTTCCCGCGCGCCAAAAGATGCACAATTCTGTTACGGAATAGTACTTGAGTACGGAATTCCTAGAGTCTTCAGTAAAAAGCAGCGCATCGTGTCGGACAGTCAAGTCAGTCAGTTCGACCCACAAAAACTAAACGGGCATTTATTATTATTGGAAGTTTGAACCCGGGTGGTTTCCCTCAAACGGCCATACTACAGTACTACTACTAGTAGTAGCTACTCTAGCTAGTAGTAGTACTATAGTATGGCCGGAGACATCCTACCCGGAACAATCAGTTTCACCCGGGTGGGTTTAGAAATCTCCCCCCCCCCTGCCAGTGAAAGTACTCTAGTAGTGATAGCCATCAGCAAATTCTTCGGCGACGGTTCTTCCCCGATTTCCTCTAAAATAAATAAAGCAAACTACTATAGTAGTACTAGTAGTACCACGTATATACACCTCAGATCATCGGGATTCACCATACACACCACGTGTATGCATACCTGCCCGGCACAGCCATTTGTTTGTTCATACTCTAGAGAACGGGGACAGCAACGGTCTCAATATGCATATAATATCTTACAATGCAGTTTTGAAAGCTTACGGCCGACAAGCCTCCGAAGATGAAGTACATATTATGCATACATAATGTTTACCGTTATCAAAATTCGACCACTATCAATTATGTGTATGAGCTCGTACTCCTACTAGCTAGTATGCATACTCTAGGAGTAGTATGGATCCTCCATGTACGTAATATGCATACTAGTTATTATGCGCGCGTCGTGCATCTTTTGTTAGGTTCCTCTCCGCGCGCGTGCGGCGTGGGTCGCTCAGACGCGTTAGGCGCGCGGCCTGCTGCTGCCGGTGCCTGCCCAGCCGATTCTGAAGCCTCGTGTGCCGCTCCTGCAGGGCCGCCAGGGTCTCGTCCACCTCCCGCTGCACCCCCCCCGCGATGGGATCGTGCAGGATCTGGACCATCCTGTCGAGCGCGGAAGAGGACAGGCGCGCGGGGGGGACGGCCCCCAGGACGCCCGCGGCAGCCACGGCCGCCGTCAGGTCCGACTTGGAGTGCAGGTAGGCCCCTCTGCCGGCCCACGGGCCGGCCGCCCCTCCCATGGAGGCGGCCAGCTCGGCGGCGTTCAGCCTCTGCTCGTGCTCCCTGGAGAGCTTGTTGAAGTACTTCTGGGCGTGCGATCGGATCTGGGCCGAAGTGCGCGTTCGTATGCCCGTGGCGACCTTCTTCCACTCCCTGCCGTGGATTTTCATCCCCTCGAGGAACTGGTCGTGCTCCTCCCTCGTCCACCGGCCGAGGGAGCACTTGGGGGAGAGCGAGGTGGTCTTGCGACGCCGGGGGGGGGACGGATTGGTGTTCTCTCCAGCCAACTGAGGACGGACGGCTGCGTTCGGCTGATATGCGCTCGAAGGAGGGATTGGAGAGGAGGGGGCGGAGGTGTTGGGACTCACGCTTCGGACTTGGTCCAGAGGGGAGTTGGTAAAGGTCTTGCTGGGGTCGGACATTGGGGGCATGCTGGTACATACCGGCGGAGGAGATTGATTCCCCTGGTACTGCACCAGAGTCAGAGGGAACTCCATCCTAGCCCTAATCATCTTCGCCTTCAAGGCGTACGGTCCCATGGTCGTCGTGGAGGTGCCACTGGAACTGTGTGGCAATTTTGCATCGATTTTTTCTTTCGAAATGCCGAGCCACACGTATATTTGATTTGAGATTCAATGTTATTTTCCTAGTTTCCTAGTCGCGTGCGCTCTCGTGTGAGGCTTTTGTGAGGCACGCGCCAGCGTGTGGCCTCTTGCCAACGTGTAACCTACTACGACTCGTAAATCTACTAGTAGTACTTGTAACTTGCAGCAAAGTTTCGACACGGACTAAATCCACTGATTCCTCGAGACGAAATTTGCCTAGGGCTGCATCTAGTCGGTGCCAACCTTCTACTAGCTAATAGTACTAGAGTACTAGCTAGTATGCATACGAGCCACGAGCTCGTACAGGCTACAGCTGTAAACGTACTTCTAGTACAGTGCGTGTGTAGTTCGGTGTTGTCGGCGTCGGGGACCCATCACAACTTATCCCGGCCGGTACTTTTGACTTACTCTGTTCACCTGTCACTTCTTGTTGCATCCACCTCTCCCCCGATCGCACCCGGGCGCGCCATGACTGCATGACGGCCGCGCCGTCCTTTCCCGCGCCTGAAGCCGCCACCGGCCTCCGGTCCAAGCTACTGGACGCAGGCCAAATCGACCACGCCCTTCTGTCCCTCCTCGTCCCCCGGACCCTGTCGCTGATCGCCCACGTGCGCCGCCACCTCCTCACCGGTGCGTCGCCGCTCCAGGATGCGCTCCGGTCGATCCTTCCCGATCCCGCGGAAGAATCGGGCGGAGGGATGGGGGGCGAGGCCGTCGTCCGCGCGGTCCTGTCGGCCCTTCTTGCCGGTTGCACCCTCGCCGCGGCGTCCGGGGCGGCCACCCCGGCCATGCGCTGTCTGGGCCTGCGGGTTGGGGAGGCCGACAGCGGCGGGGGGCGGGGAGGGCCCGCCGGTCTGTGGCACCCACGGCCGGCGGGAAGCGACAGGATCGCCGCGTTCGTCCTCCTGTCGGCCGTCCTGCCCACGCTGCACGGCCTGCTCCGGGTGCAAGAGGAGCAGGACGGCGCAGGCGAGGACGACGGCGAGGAGGAGGACGACGACGACGACTTTGAGGCTGAGGGCGGCGACGCCGGCGCCATGCGGCGGGAGGCCCGCCGGAGGAGGCGGCTGCTGCGCCGGCAGGTCCTGCGCTTCGCATCGTACGTCTTCCCGCCCCTCCGGCTTGCCAACCATCTGCTCTTCCTCTTCTCGTCGGGCCGGGACGGTCCCGCCCCGCCCACCCTGGCCCTGAGGCTCGCCGGCCTCGCCGTGGTCGCGGATGGCGGCGCCGCCCTCTCCCCCTCCTCCTCGCCGATCAACTACGCCTACGCGTACCGCCGCGTCCTCCTCGATCAGACCTACCGGCTGGCCCAGGCCCTGCTCCCTGCGTTCAGGCACCTGGCGGCCCTGCCCCGGGCGGCCAGGGCGGAGGCGGCCGCCCTGCTGGCCCGGCGGATCCGCGATGTCCGGCGCCTCGCTGCGGTGCTCCGGGGGGGGGAGTCCCGATGCGGCCCCGCTGCGCGGGCGGCGGGGGTGACGGTCGCCGCGTGCTCCATATGCAAGGCCGATCCGGTGACGGTGCCATACGCTTCCTCCTGCGGATGCGAGGTTGCCTGCTACGTCTGTATTCGGGGAGTCATGTTGGACCAGCCGGAATATCGGTGCAGGAGCTGCGGAAGGAAGGCGCTCTTTACGTGCGTTTCCTAAGCCTGGGAGGGTGAGGCAGCGAGAGACAGATAGACTCTTTCTATAGGATACGAAAGTGCCGAAACCCCCAGAGTTGTTATTATGGCACTTCAGTGTTCATTGTGCAATGCTGACTCTTTCGACTGCACTGTCCGAAGGCGGCTGGGCCTGGTCCTTCTTCCGGTCCTTCCTGACGTCGATCCGCCCCGCCCGCTCCTGATCCCAATCCCGCAGCGTGTGCGCCGGCCAGTACTCACAGTCGTTGCTCCCCCCGTCCATTCTGCCGCCAGAATTCGCCCCCCCGCCCGACTTGGGCTTCGTTCCGGCGGGCTTGGCCAGGGCGGGGCAGGGCAGGGTATCCTTGGTGGTTCCGAGGCTGGTGTAGCCCCGGTCATAGAGACTGCAGTAGGGGAGCCGAAAGTGGCGCAGGAAATGCCAGAGGTCCCCGTACGTCCATGAGATGATCGGGTTGACCCGCATGAACTCACAGAGCAACCAGCTCGAGCTGGGAGCGAAGGTGCCCTGCGCGCCGGCGTTGGGATCGCCCGCGCGGGTCCCGAGGACGAACGCCATCGGCTGGGCCGGCTGGGCCCTCCGGTCCCCGCCCTCCATGGGTGCCCTCCCCGTGCCCCCAACAGGCCCAGAACCGCCCTCCGGTACGTTGGTCTCGACCAGGAGCCTAAGGCCCTCCGCGTATCCGACCCCCCCCCCGAAGGAAACCATGTCCAGGTCGCACCGGCCCACCGTGCCGCGGACGAACTCGAAGACCTCCGGGAATTCGTCGGTGTGCTCAAAGTAGACGACCCGGGGCCGCGGCCTGAGGCGCGGCCGGCCGTGGCGGTCCAGGTCCCCCCCCGCCTCCCCAGCGAGGAACTGGGCGTACGCCGCCCGCATCAGGTGGACCACGGCGACCGCGTCCTTGCCCCCGTTAAAGCTCCCCACGACGGAATCCGCCCCGTACCTGTCGTAGGCGCGACCGAGGGCGCGGAGGGAGCCCCGGATGAGAGGGGAGGCGCTGCCGTCGGTGCAACCTTCCAGGCGGCGGTGGAGGTCGAGCGCGTCATCGTACGCCTTCGGGGACCACTGCCGGACGGAGGCCGGGGCCGCTCGGAAGGGGGAAGTCGATGGGGCGCTGGCGCTGGCGCCAGCATCTGCATCTGCCCTCCGGCTGCACACGGTCCAGTTCTCGTCCCGCTGGTGGACTTCAAAGCTCATGATGCCTTCGTTCCCGCACAATGCTTCCTTCTCTTGCCGACAAAATCCACATGCCAGCTTGCATCCTGTATTGTCCACGAGTACCTAGTAGATAGCTAATATAATACGAGCTCGTAGTAGGTATCGAATAGCTTGAGATCTAGTTAATCCTCTTGCTACTACTCCTACTAAAGTACTCTACTCTAGTACTCTCGCACTCGTACTAGCTAGTAGTAAGGTATGCATACTGTAGTAGATCTACAAGAATGGCCGAATGAGTCAGGCTCACACACTCAGGCTATGCATTATGCATACTCCTACTCTAGTCTAGAGTAGCTATTACGATCTCTCCTACGACTCGTAGTATGGATACATAATAGAAGGCTAGTCTAGTACTACCCTAGAGTACTAGAGTAGTATTCTCTGCCTTGCTAAACATAGGGACCCCGCCCCCGATCTGGGGAAAAACAAGCCCCTCCCACCCCTCGCAGCTCCGTGCTGGTGGCGGGCCGTGCTCGC
>Ga0315315_10001026_pt1 | contig 25235 bp, 23 predicted proteins | sample M140m3416metaG_FD_203699 | JGI IMG/M metagenome (GOLD analysis project Ga0315315, IMG submission 203699) | Ammonia-oxidizing marine archaeal communities from Monterey Bay, California, United States - M1 40m 3416 | ecosystem: Environmental > Aquatic > Marine > Intertidal zone | place: USA...
TGATCTTGCTGCTGTTGATCTTGCTGCTGTTGATCTTGCTGCTGTTGATCTTGCTGCTGTTGATCCTGCTGTTCTTGATCCTGCTGTTCTTGATCCTGCTGTTCTTGATCCTGCTGTTGCTGCTCAATTTCGTCGATCAGCGTTTGGGCCAATTCAATGTTCGCACGTGCATCAGTGTCATCTGTATCGATGCGGAGGGCACTGCGGTATTGAGTGATTGAGGAGCGCAGAAGCTTCATGCCAGCCTCGACGTCTTGCGTGGCACTGGGGTCTTGCGAGGCACTGGGGTCTTGCGAGGCACTGGGGTCTTGCGAGGCACTGGGGGTGGCCGGCGTTGTGGCGGTGGGCGGTTGAGCGGCAGTAGGAGTCGCTGTGTCGGTGGCGGGTGGGGTGAGTTTAGTTAGAGCCTGGGAGTAAAAAGCGTTCCCGAGATTAAAGCGTGCCCGTGCTGCAACGGAATCGTTTTGCGAGCCGATGACCATCCGGAACTGATTTGCTGCCTGTTGCAGGTCACCGTTACGGTAGTGCGCAATGCCGAGGTTGTAGATCGTTTCATCACTGGGTTGGGTGATGGCGGAGTATTTCTCGATTGCCAGATTGTGGTCATTGGCCTGCAACGCCACGTCACCAGCATTTGCAAGGTTCGTTTTGGTGATCGGGGTGTCAGCCAATGCTGTGGAAGTACACAAAAAGATAAGCAGGCAAGTCATGCCGGACCGTCCCCAAAGCGTGCGTTGCGATTCGCGAACGCTGCGTCGGCATGGGATCGGTGAGTTAAAAAACTCCGCTGTCTTGCAGTCTGGCGAGGATGAGGAACCCGTCAGGCGTGCAAGGCAGTGGAGCGATGTTCGATGAATACTCATTGGCGTCAAGCTAGGGGAGAGTGTTCAGCTGCGGTGGAGTGTTCGAAGGGCAGCGGTGCTAACCCGACATCGAGTTGAATACGGACCAACTGCGTGAAGAGGTCGAATGGATTTTGAAGGTTCTGTCGCGAAATTTTTCAACGATATTGGGGTTTTATACTGCGGTATCGCGTACCGCTATCGATTGGCGGGTCTGTTGTCTTTCCGAGGACGGCGTGTTGAAGGGGCGGTTTAGGGTTTGGGCAGACCCGTTCCATGTCAGGCGTAGCAAAGCATCTGAGTGGTTTGAGGTAACCCGATATCTGATGTTCTGCATCCTCAGTATCCTCATTTGCGTATTTTAAGTTCCGCGGCGATTTCCATACCAGCGTATCTGCATCCGATCGCAGTAGCGGAAACCAGCCTGTTCAACCCATTGTTTTAGCCATTGGGCCGCCGCGTCCATCGCTTCAATGGTGCTGCCTTGTGGCATGATCCATACACTCTTAGCAGGAACTCCCAGTTGCTCCACGATTTCGACAAGTTCGTCGTAGTCATTGGGTGAGTCGACAACGAATTTGATTTGGTAGTCAATTGCTGCATTGATCAGACGCTGCATGGTTGCGATTGGCATGCGTCGTTGTTCGTGCAATTCGCTCCATTTGGGATGCTCGCTACTATCCGGCGTGCTTGACTTGAATTTTGGGCTGATTGAGAGCAGATCACATGGGGTTTCCCGGTCGATCGTCCCCGCTGTTTCAACGGTGAGATGAAAGCCCTCGCTTCGCAGCAGGTTGCACAGGGCAGTGGACTCGCTCGACAGCATCGGTTCGCCACCCGTCAGCACCACGTGCTGCAATCCCGAAGCCCGCACCAGAGCGAGGATTTCATCGAAGCCGGTCTGATCACCCTTGGGGTTCCACGATGCATAAGGTGTATCGCAGAACCAGCAACGTAAGTTGCAACCGCTGGTGCGGATGAAAAAACTCTCGGTGCCAGTTAGTTTTCCTTCGCCTTGGCGACTTTGAAACGTTTCAGCAATACGTAACGTCCCCCTAGTCGCCGCGGGCGACCCATGCGAGAATCCGGTATTACCAAGTGGAGTGATCAAATTGAGCGACTCAGATAATTTCCGTGACACGTTGGAAGTCTTTGAAAATCCCAGCCCGTCGCGTAACTTTACCATTGAACATCATTGCCCCGAGTTCACTTCTGTCTGCCCGAAGACGGGGCAGCCTGATTACGGGACAATTGTATTTACGTATGTTCCTGATCAAATTTGTGTCGAACTGAAAAGTTTGAAAATGTACCTTCAGCGTTTTCGCAACGAAGGGATTTTCTACGAAGCAGTGACCAACCGGATCATGGACGATTTCATTGCTGTCGTCCAACCTCGGAAAGTCACGGTGGAAAGCCGCTGGACGCCACGAGGCGGACTGAACAGCAATATCATCGTGAATTACCCAGATTTAGGCTAGGCGTCTGCATTTTGCCAACCGGATGCGTGCCTCGTCCATTGCATGCCAGAGAGGTGCCTTAAAGGTACTTTTGAAGCTCGGAATAGCTCCGGCGTGGTTTCTGGCATAGGCTCGCCTCCGATTCGGGAAAGGCTGGCTGTTGAGCAGGTGCCGCTCAAACGTAACCTCGCCTCAAGATTGGTTTTGACTCGGTGGTGAGGGTGTCAGGATTGCCCACTTTGCGGAGAATTTGGCTTGCGGGGTGACGGAGGCGTTCGTTTCAGGGCGATGCGTCTCTTATGGTCGCCCCGGCCGCAAATTTCTGAGGGCTGTGCTGAGACTTATCCTGAGGCCTGTTTAGGGTGGTCGAGGGGTTGAGAAGGTCGCGGAAGTCGTTAAAACCGACAGCAGACCGCCGGGTGGCTTATACTCTCGGCCTTCATCAACAGCACCTCAGGGATTTCAACATGACGGCTCCGGTTCTTCTTAGTGGATTCGCAGACGAAGCAGCGAACGAAAAGCAAGCTGTGCAGCAGTACTCTGCGTTTGCGGCCCTCGGATTGAAGTATTACTCCATCCGATTTGTTGATGCAGGTGAGGGGATCAAGAATGTAATGCAGCTATCTGACCCCGAGATTCAACACTTAGTAAAAATGCAAGGTGATTACGGTCTCAAGGTCAGCAGCATCGGATCGCCGATTGGAAAGGTCAAGTTGTTGGATGTCGATGACGGAACATCAAATAAGTTCATTCCCTTTGACCAGTACTTGAAAGAGGACGTCGCCATTGCTTGCGACCGCGCCGAAGCTTTTGGCGCGAAGTTGATCCGCGGATTCGCTTTTTATCATCCCAAAGGCACGGATCCTCTTTCGCATCTCAATCAGGTTAGCGACCAGCTTGGGCAGATCGCTGATGCCTGTGACCAACGAGGGCTGACCTTCGGTCTTGAAGTCGAAGCAAACCTGGTTGGGCAGACCGGTGACCTTCTAAAGGCAATTGCTGAACAGGTAAATCATCCCGCCATGTTGACGATTTTCGACGCGGCGAACATTGTCACGCAGGGATTCACTGCGGACGAAACCTACGCTCAGTATCTGGCAATGAAGCCTAGTTTGGGTTGGTTGCACATCAAGGATTATCACGATCCTTCACCGACCGGAAGAATCGAGCACGTTGATGAAGCTAGCTTGAGTAATTTTGTGCCTGCTGACGTCGGCGATAGTGGACATGAGGCGATCCTTCGGGATCTCAAAGACTTCTTGCCTGATCTGGAAGCTCGGATGGCGGCTCGCGGTGCCGACGGCGTCTTCCTTGATCTCGAACCGCACGTCAAAGGCGGAGGCCAGTTTGGTGGCTTTAGTGGACCTGATGGTTTCGGCGTCGCTTTGCGTGGCTTATGCCGAGTGTTGGATTATGTCGATATTCCCTACGACCTGCGATCGTTTACGGACATCAAAAGCTGATGACAAAAAATCCCGAAGAGCGTATTACCGAGTTGGAAATTCAGCTGGCGCACGTTCAGCGTCTGTATGAACAACTGAATGAAGTCGTTACCGAACAGTCAGGCAGAATTGACCTGATTGAGCGGCGATGTCACCAGCTGCAGACGCAATACAAAGAAATCAAGGAACGTCAGGAACCCGAGTTCGATCCGCTCGATGAGAAGCCGCCGCATTACTAAATGCCGCGAATGCTGTGGTTTCCGTTTGCACGCTGCCTAGTAACCAACGCTGCCTAGTAACCAACGCTGCCTAGTAACCAACGCCGACGCGAAACATGAAGCTGTCTTTAGGGTCAAAGTTGTCGCCCGAGTGAGAGCGGTATTTGACTTTGCGATTAAATACCCATCCGATCTCTGCGAAGGCTGCGCGTCGGCCGAGTCGTAGTGCTTCGGATTTTCCCCATTCAAATCCTGTCACGGCCCGTAAATCGTCGATAGCGATACTCTCGACTTGGCCGTTAAGTGCGCCGGTCGTTCGTTTAACGGTCCAGGAACCGCCGCCGTAGTCTCCGCTCAGGTACCACCAGACATCTCGTGTTCCCACGGTGCGGCAGTAACGCGAAAAGCGAGGTTGTGGGAAAAATAAATCGAGTCTCGTTTGTGGATTCGGTTGGCATTGGAATCCGAAGGCTGGGACCAGTTTGATGTCTACACGATTCACGTAGTAGACGCCTCCCTTCATTACGGTGGTGGGTGTTAGCCGAAAATCCGCCAACGCCTTGCCCATCACCCGGAAGCTGCGACTATTCCAAACACCAAACTCAGAGAATCCACCGAAGCGTATTCCGAACTCAGTGCCAAACATTTGCGTTGGGTCTGATTCCCAGCCCACGTCCATAAAAGCACTGTAAGCTTTGGACGGCAGGTCAGCATTGTTTGCTGGCGTTGTCTGAGGACCACTCCAAAGATGCAGTGAAAATGACGGGACAACGTAAAGAGGTTGCGTCAAAAATAGAAAGTTTGGAAAGGCAAAAACGACCGATGTGTCAAAGTCATTGATGCCCAGCATGTTTGGCTTGCTTCCCTCGCCCACAAAGGTGTAGCGAAAACGTGGCCCCTGAAGCAGGCTGTACGCGCTGTAACCATCCGCGGGATTTTGCATCAAAGCGTCATATTGGAAATCGCCAAAGCCCTGGGGGAACAGTGAGTTCGGGGTTGAGGCTGGATAGGCAGAGGTGGGATATCCAGCCGGGCCGTAAATTCCATTGGCTCCCGCGGGAGGTGTCCCATAAATCGAGGGCGATGAGGTGGGACCGTAGCCCGGCATGGGTTGTGATGCAGGTTGTGAGAAAAATTGCCCAAACAAACTGCTGGGAGGGGCGATCGAAGCGCCGCCCATCGCAGGGGCGCTCGGCGGCCCAATCGTGGTGACTCCCGGACCCAAACCATTTGTAACCCCGGGAATGGGAGTCGTTGCGGCTCCCGGATTGGTGGTCGCGTAAGGATCAAAACTGCCGTAACCTGCAGGGGGCTGGTATGCCGTGGGTGGCGCAGCGATCGGTGTTAAGTTCGTCTGGGGAGCGTCGACAGGTGAGCCTGGCTGATTCGAAAACCCGTTTCCACCGCTGGGGGCAGAGAACTGGAGAGCGAATGACGGACTTGCGAGCAAGGTTGTCGCAAACACGATGGCAAATACCAGTCGCAGGAGTATGTGTCTTGGGTAGTGTTGTGCAGCCGATGCCATTTCGTGATCCTGAGAGACAATCCATGACGAGGTATCGGATTCTGAAAACTCGTCTATGCTGTGGTTACTCTTCCGGCGTCGCTCTGGTCAAGATGAATAGAGTTTGTGTCGCGGCGGTTCGAAGGTTTTCATCGAGGCTACCGGTGATTAGTCATGATTTCTTAGCTATCAAAGCCGTCTCTCTGGAGCCGGTTTTATGTTCCTTTCCTTAGCACCCAGTCTCCTCATGGAAGATCTTGACGTTCCTAAATTGGCCGAATACCTGCATTTAACCCCCGAACAAGTCAAAAAAATGGCGGTTCGTGGGCGTTTGCCGGGCCGACGAGTTGGAGGGCAGTGGCGTTTTTCTGAAGCGGAAATTCACCATTGGCTCGAGGAGCAAATCGGGGTGAGCGATGCTGATGAGTTGGTCAAGGTTCAAAAAGTATTGAACCGCGTGCCGAGTCAGCATAGCGAGCGTCCCATCCGGGAGCTGTGTTCAATCGAAACCACTTCTATTCCCCTGAATGCTCGGACACGTGGCTCTGTGATCCGGTCGATGTGCGATCTGGCGGCTCAGTCAGGGTTGATGTGGGATGCTCCTGCCATGGCAGAAGCGGTCAAAGCGCGTGAGAAAATGCATCCAACGGCTCTTGATTGCGGCGTTGCTTTGCTGCACCCGCGCAGACCGCAGACCTCCATTCTTGCGGATTCGGTGGTCGCGTTGGCGGTCTGCCCCTCCGCCATGCCTTTTTCTGATACTGGTCACCTGACTGACATCTTTTTCCTGATTTGCTCTTACGACGATGCGTCCCACCTTCGTATTCTTGCGAAGTTGAGCCGCATGGTGGCAGATGGTCAGTTGTTGACCAATTTACGTGCAAGCGAATCAGCGTCTGAGGCCCATCAATTTATCTGTCAGGCTGAAGAGGCCATTGATGATGCCTGCAGCGATCTCGCGTAACGGTGAAATCGAACAAGGATGGCCGAAGCTTCTACCGGTTAGTAAGAAACGCAGGCAAGGATGTGCACGATGGATCAAGTGGGTGTTTTCAATACCGGAATGACGGACGAGCGGCTATCCACGCCGGGAACGCTGATGTGGGTGGGCGTCGATGCTGGCTTTGAGTTTTTAGAGGCTCAGCGATATTGCATTGCCCATGCTCCCCAAGTTGCCATGCGGGCTTCTGTTATGGAGGGGCTTGAGCGACCGGCAGCAGAGGTGCGTGCCATTGTGATCACGCAAACTCAGCGTATCGCAGTCTCGCGATCTCAGATTCGGGACCTTCGAGAAGCGTACCCCGAAGCCAAGATTTTGTGTTTGATGGGGGCGTGTTGCGAAGGTATGTACGCCAAAATTCTTGATCCTGTCTTTAGTAAGACGGAACGTGTTTACTGCCATCAATGGGCTCAGGTTTTGCCAGAATGGTTGCGCTGCTGTGGAGCGATCGTGGCCAGCGCGAACATGAATTTCCGCTCTGTTGCTGTGGTAAGTGCAACGCCAGCAATCGGCTCTGCTCTGATGGATCTTGCTGAATCGGCGGGGGCTGTGACACTCTGGTGTCGAGATGTCTGCCGCTGGCAAATGCGGCAGGTCGATGCAGTGTGGTGGGACGATTCGGTCGCACGGGCTACAACATCGGATCAGTGGAAAGAGCGGCTCGAGAAGTGCGCAACCGCGGATCGGTCTCCCGTTCACGCGTGGATCGCTAATGCTCCACGTTGCAGTCAGGTGAAGGCTGCCGCGGAAGGTGGCATTTCACTCACATTGAGTAAGCCGCACCGCATTGAGCCGTTGCTCTCTTTGTTGGGTACTTGTCGGCCGGAGCAGGCGAAATCAACGGCAGGGCTGCGGGTTGCCTGAATCAGCAGCAATCCGCTGGGCTGGATTCAGACTCGTCTGTAGCTGGATTGCAGTCGTTGGTTTTTCTGTCTCGAGCGTATGCCGAGCAGGTGTCGGGATTAGAAAATGCCCACGCCAAAGTCGTCGTCGCCGTCTGTTTCCGGCGTTGCGGTAGTTTTTGGCTGTGATGGCTCTGGTGATCGTGGTTGCATTGGCGTAGGGACGGCATCGGGTGATTGATTGTCGATGCGTCTGGTCGTTTGGCTCTCGTGGTCAGAAGCCTGCGTTCCAGAATCTTCGGCCAGTGCTGGAGCTACTTGTTCGCTATTAGAGGTCTGCCCGCTTTTGGCAGTTTCTGTCGCATCTCCTTGCTTGCCCGTCTCACCTTGAGTGGTTTCGGTGTTCAAGGCCTGGCTGTTTGTTGTGTCTGTTGTGTTGCGGGTGCGATGTTCCCGGTTTTTGGATTCGGTTTCATCAAGGTCGAAATCATCGTCGTATCGTGACCGATATCCGGGTTGTTCACAGCGGGCTAACTCGGCTTCAAGTTCGGCCAAAACAGCTTGCTGGATTTCTTCTCGGCATTCACTATTGATGGGATGCGCCACGTCCGCATAAAGCTTTTGCGGGGTCGCGTATTCAGCTTCGTCCTGCTGCAGTTTGGTGCCACAGTGATTGCAATATTTTGATCGCAAATGATTTTTGTGGCGACAGCGTTGGCAGTTGCTGCTCAGCTTTCGGCTGGGCATTGCGACGAACGGACCGTTCGTGCCATCGATGATTTTCAGGTCTCGGATGACAAAGGCATTTTCGATTGTGATAGAGCAGAAGCCTCTCAAGCGGTCTTCTGATCTCTCCATCAACTTGATGCGAATCTCGGTGATCTCCACGTCCGACCCTCCTTAACCGGCCGGCATCACCGATTCATCGTCGGGATGCCTGCAAGCATGCTGGTGTTTACGACACATCGATCTTTGCGGGAACTTGCGTGCTTTGAGTAGCCATGACAAATCCGCCCGGCTCCAAGCGTGCTCGCAATTTCGATGCTGCCTGTTTTGCTTGACCCGATGAGGTCGAAATTGCAAAACAAGCAGACCCGCTACCTGTCAATTGACACGTTCTCAGCTCGTCATGCCACAGTGATTCAAGGATTTCCGCGATTTGCGGAGCAAGTTTTTTTGCCGGATCGGTGAGCCGGTTGAGCATTGCTGGCCCCAAGTCGGTGGTTTTTGGGTCTCGCAGTAGATCCACCAAGGCGGCTGCATCTATGGGGTTGGAAGGGACTTGTGAATTTGCGTAAACCGCCGCAGTGGACAGGCAAACCGCGGGAAAAATCACAATGCAGTCAAGTTTCTTGCCCAGCTCAATGGCTTTGATTTGTTCGCCACGGCCAGTCGCACGCGCACCATCAATTGGCTCCGTTCCACCCATGCCGAGGAAAAACGGCACGTCACTTCCGATCTGTGCCGCAAGCTCACTTAACCGTGGTGTCTCGCTGGGGATGTCGCAAAGGCGTGCCGCGCACAGGAGTGCAGATGCTGCGTCACTGCTGGCGCCACCGAGTCCTGCACCCGCTGGTATTTGTTTGCCCAGTTGGCAGCAGAACCCGTCCTTGATTCCAAATGCGTCACGGAATGCTGCGAGTGCACGGTGTACCAGGTTGGATTCGTCTGAGGGGATGTCGAGTAAGTTGCGACCTGTTGGGCTGTCAACCTCGACGCCCAAGCGTTGGGCGACGATCTGCAATGATGGTAGCCATTCAACCTGCAGGTCAATTCGATTGTCGGGAATTCGTTGCAGTTGTAGTTCGTCACGCCAGTCGATCGGAATCATCACCGTATCAATCTCGTGAAAACCGTCAGGCCGGCGAGCAAGCAGTTCCAGAAACAGATTTAGCTTGGCAGGCGGACGCGTGTGTGCGGTCTTGGTGTATTGATCGGTGACTTGACGCATGTTTTTATCAGGATCCGAATCAGGCAGCGCGTTCCGAGAGATGGTCGCGTGTTGTGTGGGGGCTGACTTCACCCGTGGCGATAGGAGTAGTTTGGTGTGTAGGCGCCGTGTTCGTGGAATCGTCCATGCTGCCATTCATGGCGATGATCGAAATTCCCAGCTCTGTTGCAAGTTTAAGTGTGGTCTCGCGTTCAACCAGGATGGTTTTACCTGCTTCAATCGCGATTGCCTTGCCCTTTGCCTGAGCGACCTTTTGAACCGTTTGTGGCCCGATGGTGGGAACGTCAAATCGCATGTCCTGCTGTGGCTTGCTGACTTTGACCAGCGTCCAACCGCCTCGCCGGCATAGCTCACCGGTACGTTCGATGCATGCGTCGGTTCCTTCGATCGCTTCGACGGCGATCACTGTTCCGTCTTTGATGGTGATCGTCTGTCCGATATCCATGCCGCCCATCTGCTTGGCGACTTGCCATCCTGCTTCGGCGTCAGATGTTTGCTGTTGCTTGGGCTTGGGCCCTGCCAATCTTCCTGCTTCCACGAGTAGCTCCGGTGCAAAGTCTGTTGCTGCGAGTACTTCCATGCCTGCACGTCCGTAAGCATCAGTGACAGCAATGAGTAAGCTGTCGTCTCTGGCGTCGCGCTGGCGGCCCAGTAGTGCCGGCCCCAGCGTGCGAATGCAGGTCAGGTCAGGGAAGTGCCTGAGCCAGACCGAGCCTTGGTACAGAATGTCCGCCTTGAAAAGCTTTCCGGCCATCGTGACCTGTTCGACACCGTTGCGACGAAAGTAGCGGATATGACCACCCAGCTTTCCCACGCCTGACCACGTCACATGGTCGCAGATCGATTCCAGGTCAGTGCTGGCATGACCGCGAATGGCAATGCAGCAGACCCGTCGACCTTCCCGTATCAGCGATTGGGCCACTTGCACTGGAAAGCTGCCCCAGCCGGCAACGAGTCCGATGGGGGGCAGTTGTTCGCCTGATTGGTGCTGTGCCATGATCGCGTGACCGCGTTTTGGCCAGTAACCGTTGCGGTCGATCATGCCGCTCGCTTGTCCTCGGAAGTGGTTTTGGACTCAACGGGACCTGACTCGGTGGAGTTTTGCTGCTCTTCAAGCCGAGCTAGTTCACGCCGCAATTTTTTAATCTCACGCCGCATTTCGGGCAGCTTTCTCTGCACTGCCATGATTTGCATCTGGTCGCGTTGAGGTGTCGCGGGAGATCCCAGGTAAACCTCGTTCCCGGGGCAATTGTCCATCACGCCCGCTTGGGCACCGACAATCGTTCCGTCCCCCAGTTCAATGTGGTCTTTCAGGCCGACTTGTCCCGCCAGAATCACGTAGTCGCCAGTGGTGCAGCTGCCGGCAATGCCAACCTGGCTGCAAAGAAGATTGTGTTTTCCGATTCGGCAGTTATGCCCAATCATGACCTGGTTATCGATCTTGGTGCCCTCACCAATTCGAGTCGCACCGTAAGTACCACGGTCGATCGTAACGCTTGCACCCAATTCAACGTCTGACTCGATTGCGACATAACCCAGTTGTGCAGTCGGTAGGTGGCGACCACCCTCTTGGCGATAGCCAAAACCAGTGCAACCAATCACGGTGCCGGCGTGAATGATCACGCGGTCTGCAAGCGTTGTGTATTCGTAAAGCGTAACGTTGGCATGAAGCAGGCAGTCTTCCCCCACTTGGGTGAACGGACCAACCGAAACACCGGGCATGATTCGTGTCCGTGCTCCAATTGAGACGCCCATTCCAATCGTTGCGGTGGGATGGACTTCTGCAGAGTCGTGGATCACCGCAGTCGAGTCGATCCCTTGTGACGGGACTTTGCACTCAACCGGAGGCCGAAAGGTGGAAACGATCTTTGCGAATGCTTTGTGCGGATTATCCACAATGATTTGTGACGCGTTGTCCATGCCAATCGAACGTAAATCGATCTCAGAACGGGTCACGACTGCGGTCGCCAAACTATCTTTCAAAGTATCCAGACGGGATGGATCGTCCAGCATCGTAATCTCGGTCGCTGTTGCCTCTCGTGGAGGATTCGCACCAGTACAAGGTACCTCTGCGTTTCCGTTCAAACGACCTTCGACGAGACTTGCGAGGTCTCCAAGTTGCATTGCCATTTCCAATCATCCTTTACTGGAACTGTCGCCATTCGGCTTGGCCTTGAAGGTATACAACCTGTGTGGGTTTGCGGGCAAGAGGAAGTTTTGTTCGACGCATGCCTTGCTTCGGATGCTAGCATTTTGTGATGGGTGCTGTGCAACGGTGAATCAGTATTCCTGCCCGCCTTTGTCTCGCTTTGAAAGCAAACGAGAAAGTTTTGGGTTTTGCGGCGGTTAGCAAACGACTGTAATTGACTACACTTACTTATGATATTTCTGGGGCGTTGATCCTAGCTTCTGTGCCAATCATGAATGAGGTTTCCATGCGAGCGTTCCCGCGGTTTTTGGGTACTCCGAGTACACAGGGTTGCTCACTAGGCGTCGTCAGGACAGCTTGGTTGATTATCTTACCTGTGGTTTTGCTAGCGTTGCAAAGTTTTGGGATTGGCTGCAGCCGAAAGAACCCCGTCGAGTCGGTCTCGATCGGCGACAGTGGAATCGAGATTCGTGACTCGGAGTGGTCGTTGGCTCCAAGCGATTGGAGTGCTTGGCGAGGTCGTGCGAATGATGGGGTTGCGACAGAGGGTGATGTGCCCACCACCTGGGATGACGCGAGCAATGTGCTTTGGCGGTCAAAAATACCGGGGCGTGGTCATAGTTCGCCCATTGTTGTTGGGGATTCTGTTTTCTTGGCAACGGCAAACGATGAGCAGCAGATTCAGTCAGTGCTTTGTTATGAACGGGAAAATGGTTCCCAGCGTTGGCAGACCGTGCTTCATGAGGGCGGATTTCCGGCCACGGGATCGGTGCATCGTAAGGCGACCAACGCGAATGGTACGATCGCCAGTGATGGAAAGTGCTTGTACATCGCGATGCTGAACAACGGCGGTATCACTGTAACGGCTCTTGATTTGAATGGAAAAATCTTGTGGCAGCGTGAAGTTGGTAAGTTTGTTTCCAAGTTCGGATATGCTCCCTCGCCTATTTTGTACAAGTCACTTGTGATTGTGGCTGCGGACAATCGTGGAGGTGGTTATCTCGCTGCCGTTGATAGTGAAACTGGCAGCATTGTTTGGCGGGTTGGTCGGGATAGTGGCGACAGTTATTCGAGTCCCATCGTGGTTCGCGTTGGTGGACGGGATCAATTGCTGATCAGCGGCAACGATGCTGTAGCCAGTTATGATCCTGCAACGGGTGAGCTGTTATGGCAAACTGCTTGCATTGCTGAAGCAACGTGCGGCACCATTGTTTCAGACGGCGAACGTATCTTTGCGAGTGGTGGCTATCCTGAGTCAGAAACGATTTGTCTGTCGGCGGATGGTCAGCGCCTGTGGTCGAACAATTTGAAGACGTACGAGCCATCGCTGTTAGTCGTCGATGACAGGTTGCTTACCGTCAACGACAAAGGAGTGGCCATTTGTTGGGATGGTGCATCTGGCGAGGAGCTTTGGAAGAAACGATTGGGGGGGAACTTCAGTGCGTCTCCTGTTCTTGTCAATGGAACGGTGATGGTGCCGAATTTGAACGGTGATACTTTCGTCTTTCAGGCAGGAAAACAATACGTGCCAATCGCACAGAATCGCTTGGGGGATGATTGTTACGCCAGTCCAGCAATTTCAGGTAGCCAGTTGTTTTTGAGGATTGGAGTGGGCAAAGGTAGCGCGCGAGCCGAACAACTGGTTTGTCTCGCAGTTGAGACCAATGGCGATGACGGAACTGACTCAGCGACGCAACAAGAAATCGCTGTGCCTCCAGTAAAGCAATGAAGCAGCGATGCACGAAAGCCGCTGGTGATGAATGTAAGCTGAAGAGGCACCGACATCCTGAATGTGGTGTTTTAGGACCCTTGCCCATCGCCCATGTCTGTAGTCGGTGTGCTTCGATCAGTGTGCTGCGTCGATCAGTGTGCTGCGTCGATCCGTGTGCTTCGATCAGTGTGCTGCAGTTGAGTAGCTGCGTTGCTGCTTTGAACAGGGGTGATGGGTTCATGACGGCAACTTTTGCCCGTCTCGGCTGCTTTATCAATTTCAACTAAAGCACATGTCTGCTCACGATAGTGCGTGCTCAAGATGCTTCGTGATCAATGTTTCTGCATGAACTTGGGCATTCTGCCGTTCAGTAGCGTTATTCGGGATATCAGGATGATCGAAAGACTTTGCTCTGATGCAGTTGTAGGTACTTGATCTCGCAAAGTGCCCGTTGTTTTTCCGGAATCCCATGGGGGCTTCGGTTGTTTAGCCGATGCACCCTGTAGGAATGGGGGGTATGGAAGTGCAAATACCTCCCTCACCGAAATGGAATTGCTGTTCAGGGTATGGATCGCCCGCCTCCCAACATTGCACGTCGTTTTACTACACAAGCGGTCGGCTGGATTTCTCGAATTGGGATCTTCCTGGCTTCATGAAGACCGCCTAGTGGCAACGGAATGCGGCGAAGCACAAGCGAAAAAGGATTCAGTGATTATGAAAGTATGTTTGCACCTGCTGCTCGCAGCCTGTCTGGGGTTAGTCTGTTGTACGACTGCCAATGCTCAGTCAGCCTATAAGTATGATGCACCCGCCAAGTGGGATAATTTTCATCCCGAACGCAGTGCCCAACGATTCATTTTAGCGCAGGTTCCCGACGATCTGCCACCGCCGGCGTTGACAGGCGTCGCCCCGGGCGAGCCACCGATGGAGACCATTCGCGATCTACCCGAGGGCGCACAGACGCCTCTCGCGATCGATGATGCGTCTGCCACTGTGGCTGCTGCCGACTGCCAACCCTCTCAGCTGCATCGTGCCGTTCGTGGGCGTCTGCCGTTGAAGCCTTGGTTCGGTAGCACCAACCTGCTTCTCTACACCATGGCGGGTGATTCCGGCCGTTGGGTGGTCAACGGTACCGATATGGGGAAATACACGACTGGATTGGTCGATCCAGAGCCGTCCATTGGTTTTGATATGACGGTTGGTCGTTACCTGTGTTGCGGTCGATTCGGGCTCGGGCTCACCTATATGAATTGGAATCCCGATGGTGAATCTGTGATCAGAACTGGCAATGCCAATATGATCTATTCCTCAATGCCAACCTATAACGACATTAATCTTAACTTGGGCGCTGGGGCGAGTAGCGTGTATGACATGATCGAAGGATCTGCTACCGCTGTTCGCACCATCCGAGACGTCTCGTTCCAGGGCTTGGAAGTCAATCTTTCTTGCTTTGGGTTGATGGGAGCACGACGGGTTTCGCGTGATTGCTGTCCGCAAGGCTGTTGCGGAAACGGTCTCGGACTTTGCAGTCACTGTTATGGTTACGGTGGTCTGACGGGGCCGCTCGTCAGACCCTGCAACGGTCGCGTGCGAATCGTCAATAGCCACGGTCTTCGGTGGTTCCAAGCAAAGGACTCGATGGAGTTTGCTTACAACATCGATGGCACGCAAGGCTATCAAAGTGAAGATATCTATGAAAATATTGACGTCGAGAACAATCTCTACGGGTATCAATTTGGAAGCATGTTGAGCTACTGCTTGACCTGCCGACTGAATCTCACCGTGGGCGGTAAAATCGGTCTTTATGCAAATGATGCAAAGCTGAAGCACCGCCTGGGAACGAAGGCAGAATTGGCGTACATCAGCGGAAATTTGACTGATGACATCTACACCGAATCAAGTGATACCAGTCTTGCCACACTTGGCGAATTGGATTTTGGTATGGGTTACCGAATAGGTTGTGCTTGGACGATCCGCGGTGGTTACCGAATGATGGGCATGGGCGGAGTCGCCACGGCAATCGACTCGATACCGTCAGACTACACCACGCTTGAAGCTAGCGGCAAGGTTTACGCCAACGACAGCTACATTCTCCACGGTGGTTACTTCGGATTGGAGTGCAACTGGTAGGAGTCCAACGCCTTCAATGAATGCAACGCGTTCAATGAATGTGTTGGGGCTTTGTTCCAGCTGGTTGAGAGTATCACAACGATAGAAAAAAAGCCCCGCCAGTGCATCACGCTGGTGGGGCTTTGTCATTTTCTGAATGTTCAGTAGCGCCGGATCCTTGATCGAGTTGTTCGTTGATTGTCTCTGAATCATCTTTTGTTTTGGTCGCCTACCCAAGAGTCCGAAGTTGTCTTCTTGCCTGAAGAGGTAGAACGTGAAGTCTGCTTGGGTGACGGTTCGGTCGTCTACCTCAATGCCTTGTTTCGTGTTCTTGCAGGCTATCGCAATTGTTGCAGGCTGTCACGGATGAGCCACCCTGGATTGTCGCGGCGTGTTGTTACTTTCGGCACCGGAATGCGTTGCCGTCAGGACGCCCTATTTCCTTTGGCGGCGTCTTCGTCTTCCCGTGGGCGCGAACTTCTTCTGGATTTCAGCTACCGACTGGACCAACAGTTCTGCTTCTTCCATCGTGTTGTAGAGGTAGAAACTCGCTCGTGTTGTCGCTGTCAGTCCGAGTGCATGATGCAGTGGCATTGTGCAGTGGTGTCCCGCTCGGACGGCGATGCCGCGCTCGCTTAGCGAGTGTGCAACATCATGGGCATGTGCATGGCTCAGGACGAAGCTGACAATTCCTGTTTTTTCACCCGACTGGGGCCCGATGACACGTACACCCTCAATTTGTCGCAATCCGTGCTCAGCATGGCTGGCGAGTGTCTTCTCATGCTCTTCAATATTCTTGAGCCCGACCTCACTGAGATACTCTACTGCTGCCTCTAAGCCAATGGCTTCCGCAATCGGTGGCGTGCCCGCTTCAAATTTATCAGGTAAGGCCGCGGTTTCGAAACCTTCAGTCGTTACGCGGCTGATCATACCGCCACCCCCGAGAAACGGTGGCATTTCATCGAGTAAGTGCTCCTTGCCATGCAGTACACCGATACCCGTGGGCCCGCAAACCTTGTGGCCGCTGAAAACAAGGAAGTCTGCATTCCACGCTTGTACGTTCAGCGGTTGATGGGGAGCCGACTGTGCAGCGTCGACCAATACTGTGCTTCCCTGCTGGTGTGCCAACGCTGTCCACTCGGTGACAGGTGAAGAGGTGCCCAGGACGTTGCTGGCAGCCGTGAACGCAAACAACTTCGGCTGGTAACGTGCGAGCGCTTCCTGCACAGCCTCCGTTTGAATTTGAAAATCATCTTGCAAGGGAAGATATTCGATTTTGAAGCCAGTCTCGGCAGCAAGTTGTTGCCATGGCACGATGTTGGCATGATGCTCCGCAATGGTCAGCAAAATCGTATCGCCGGAGCTTAGGTGCTGCCTGCCCCAACTGCGGGCAACTGTGTTGATGGCGGCCGTCGCCCCTGCCGTGTAGATGACCTCATGATCGTGCTTCGCACCGATGAATTTTGCGACGCTTTTGCGTGAGCGTTCGTAACGTTCGGTGGACTCTTCGCTGAGCGTGTGTATGCCCCGATGCACGTTCGCGTAGTACTTCTCGTAACACTCAGAGATCGTATTGATCACCGATTGCGGTCGCTGAGTGCTGGCCGCGTTATCAAGGAATGCCAGCGGCATTCCGTTTTGTACCGGACGTTTTAAAATCGGAAAGTCGTCTCGGCAGCGGGTTAAATTCGGCATCGGGCCGCAATGGTGGGTTCAGGGTGAGAATTTAAATTCGCTCACGCCGTAAGGTGACGTGAGCACCTCTGGTTCCCGACTCATCGAGTAGCGAACCAAAGCATCCAATGGGACAGCTCAGTAGCTTGGCTGTCGTGCTGCTAACCGCAGTGTCTCGTCTTTCGCAAAGTGGTAGTCGTATTCGGGGAAGTTCGGTCGGCGGCGGTCGTGAGGCGAGGTCGCTATGCCAATGCTTGCGAGTTGAGTGACACGTTCAAATCTGCGTCCGGCAACGCCTTTGGGTGCTCGCGATTGATGTCTCGCTGATTCGATGGCTTGCTTGATCAAGAAGAGTGGGATCACTCTGACTGAGTTGCTGCGTCCCGGCGGCATCTCCGGGGGGACAGGAGTTCATGATTCCTCGCTCAGGCTAGGGCCGCTGAAACTTGGCCCTTCCTGGTCGTCGTCATTCGGGTCAATCGGTGAGTGCACCGCGCTCTGCAGGACACGCCACGATAGTAGACAGCACTTTTGCCGATTCGGCGTGAGCTTGGGACCAAACAATGCAAGCATATCCTCGGCAGAGAATTCCTGCAGTTCGTCGAGTGTCTTTCCCTCAATGACCTCGATCAGCATGGACGCGGAGGCTTGGCTGATCACACAGCCCTCACCATCAAACCAAGCCTCAGTCACCTTTCCGTCGGCACTGAGCTTCAAATCGATGTGTATTGCGTCTCCGCAGAGCGGATTATTGGCTTCGTGGGCATGGGTCGCCTCGCCGAAGGGCCCACGGTGATAGGGGTCTTCGTAGTGGTCAAGGACGTGTTCTTCGTAAATATCTTGTTCGCTGGGCATCTTCATCATCGTGAAATCGAACTAACTCTTTCGGACTGTCGGCGGCACGCCGCTATTTAAGTCTATGTTCGTTGTCAAAAATGGGCGACCCCTACATGGGCGGCACCTGTTGATTCTCGCCGGCGGCGTCTCTGACGGGCATTTTTGGGCTGGTTTTTCCCTCTCCCGTCGGCTTTTCTGGGCTGGCTTTTTAGCGTTGGGGTCTTGATTGACAAAACCAGAGCAAGGGGGGCTGCGCTGCCAACAGACGAGGGGCCTGTGGATCGCGGCTTTGGCTTGGGAATTTGTGGCTTGGGCATTACGTAGCAGGGAGATTCGTGCAGAGACGTTTGAGGCCGTAGAAAGTACACCCAAACGAGCCAATCTCAGCGTCGCTGCGTGATTCTGTCTGACATCTGTGGTGTTTCTCTGAGGTGACTGACCTTGTGCCGTGCTCTTGCGAATTGTTAACGGAGAGGGGAGTCAGTCATTTTTCAACCCGATCAGAGGCAATCTTATGCCATATGGCGTTTATCTTTCGGCATCCGGTGCCCACGCCCAAAGCCATCGGATGAAAATGCTGAGCAACAATCTGGCCAACGTTGACACGCCAGGTTTCAAGCCACAGGAAACCATTCTGCAAGCAAGATTTGCGGAGTTGATCGAGCAAGGCGACGTTCCGTCAGGTTTGGGCGGGGCCGATGACATCGGCGGTGGCGTTACGATCCAGAAAGCTCAAACAGAATTTGCTTTGGGTCCAATGAAAACGACGGGGCGTGAAACTGACTTTGCCATCCAGGATCCTCACTCTTTCTTTGTCCTTCAGTCACCAGAAGGCGAGCGGATTTTGACCCGTGCTGGTGACTTTCAGTTTGATTCCCAAGGCATGCTGGTTGACCAATCAGGGCAGAAGGTACTGGGTAATGACGGAAAGTCCATCCAGCTCAACCCCAACCAGTCCTATGCCGTTGGGGCAGAAGGGCGGATCAGTCAGGGCGAGAACGTCTGGGAGTTAATGCTAGGCAAACCCAAAAGCATGGGTGATGTTTCACATCTGGGCGGAAATCAATTCAAACCTTTAGCCGACTTTGACCTTGTACCACGTGGCGAACGAAAGGTAGTAGCGGGGATGCTTGAGCAATCCGCCGTGAGTCCCACGGGTGCCATGATGGAGTTAATTGAAACATCTCGCGTTTACGAAGCGAACGTGCGAATGATTCAGAATCAGGATTCTGTCATGGGAACTTTGATTGGTCGGGTGCTGAAGTAAAGCCATGGCGGCTTCGTTGTCAAAATTCTGCTTCACGTTCTCTGTTTCGCAACCATCCCGGAAAAACACGACTTACTTTGACAGGTGAAATGAAATGAGTGTTCAAACTCTGTACACCGCTGCGTCCGGCATGGAAGCAATGGAAACGAAGCTTGATGTGATTGCCAACAATCTGGCTAACATCAACACCACTGCGTTCAAGAAAGACCGGGCAAACTTTGAGGACCTGCTTTACCGGGCAGAAGTTTATCCAGGGGCATTGGATGCAACACAAACGCCGACTGCTGTTGGAACCCAAGTGGGAACCGGTGTGAGAGTCACGAGTACGCAGACTGATCAGCAACAGGGCACGCTGCAACAGACCAATCGTAAGCTTGATGTTGCTATCCAAGGCAACGGATATTTGAAAGTGGTCGATCCTGCCAGTCAGGAAACGATGTACACCCGGGCCGGAAACCTCGACATCAACGCGGATGGAGATCTGGTCATCGGATCAGCTCAAACAGGTCGGCGACTTGATCCGCCCATCAATATTCCTCCGGATGCTGAAAATCTTGTGATCACTCCAAATGGAGAGGTCCAAGTTCGGATTCCCGGGCAAACAGAGTTGGTGGTTCAGGGCCAAATCGAGCTCGCCAAATTCATTAACCCCGATGGTCTCTTGAAGAATGGAGAAAACATGTATCTGGCAACAGATGCATCGGGCCCCGAGGCAACTGGTAATCCTAATGAAGAAGATTATGGGCAGATCGTGCAGGGATCGTTGGAAGCATCCAATGTCGAGCCGGTACAGGAATTGATTGATCTGATTACCACTCAGCGGGCTTTCGAGCTCAACAGCCAAGCGGTCCAGGCTGGCGACCAGATCATGCAGAATATTTCTAATTTGCGTCGTTTCTAGAGCATTTTTAACAGGATGTGTCTGACTGTTTTGGTTGGATGCATCGTTCAGGATATCGAGGCTTGCCACGTTGCCGATCTTGTCACCATTTTCACGTCAGTCCACCCGTCGGCGAGACGCTCTTTTGAGCTTCCTTGTTGCTGGATTTGCATGTCTTGTTCTTCTCGCCGCGTCGTGTCGCGAGACGTCTGCACAGGAAGCGATTGAACGTGATGCAATTCGACGTATTGAACGTGACTACAACGTGGGTGAGGCAAATCGACGGTTGACCGTCGTGACTCTACGGGCACGCAAGAATGTCGCACTCGAATCAAACCTGATCCGTTTGGGTGATGTCGTGGAGCCAGTGGATCCTGATATGCCTGGCTGGAGCCGGATTGCCCGTTTGGGGATTGGCCTCGTTCCGGTGGATGGAACTGAGATGGTCATCGAGCGAGATCGATTGGAGCCTTTCATCCATAGCGGTCACAAGAATCCCGTTTTAATTCGTTGGATCGGCCCTCAGGAAATTAACGTTCGTTGCCAATTCGGTCGCGAAAAACCTCAGCAAACAGCAATGGCCGACCGTGCGCAGCACGCTGGGTCAGCAGGAAACGCTTCGGTTTCAGAAATTCTGAGAGCTTCTGCAACTTCGCAGCTTGATGATGCAAACACGACATTGGCGACTCAAAGATCAATCGCGAATGTTGATCGCCAGTATTTATTGAAAGTCAAACGCTGGATCGTGGCTGCATTTTCATCGTCCGATGAGAACCGTCTCGATCGATACGAATTTCGAGTTGCAGAAGTTGAGAAAATACGTCCTACCAAACGCAATCTGGATGTCGCGATTCTTGGCACTGGTCTTGTTCAGGTCACCGACCCAACAAGTAGAGATCGGACTTATGTGCATGCCGGAGCTTTGAAGGTCGGCGTCAATGGTGATCTTGTGCTCGCAAGTGAGCGTGCAAGCATGCCCCTTTGCCCAGCAGTCAATATTCCCAAAGACGCTCAGGGAATACGGATCAAGTCGGATGGTACCGTGGAGGTACAGGCCGGCGACATTGCCAGCTGGACGACGGTCGGGCAAATCGAAGTCAGAACGCATCTTCCGGTCAGAGGGCGTGTGAGTAGAGACGAAGCTGTTACGCTTGCGAGTGCGACTGGACTGGGTAAGGAAATGTTAGCTGCTGAGGTCGGCGGGTCGTGGCAGGTGCTTCAAGGCTTTCTCGAGTCCCCTAGCCAGGAAGCGTATCGGGAATTTGAATCGATTGCTGGTGTCGAATCCGTGACTTGTCTGCACAGCCTTCGCGAAGGATTATGCAAGTTCCGACTTCAGGGTCGTGGGCTTGATGGCCCGGTTGATCTGATTGTGGGTTTGCACCTCACTGCCAAGCCTGTAGTGGCGGCTCCGAAAAAGAGTTACCCGCGTGGTCATCGTCTCGCTCTTCAGGATCTTCATTTGATCCCGATTGAGGTGGGAGAGGTCGATGAGAAGCAATTTGATTCGTTGCAGCAGTTGGTAGGAATGGAAGTAAGTAAGTCGCTGCGATTGAATCGTCCGATTTTGAGAAGCGATGTGCGGCAGCCCACGCTGGTGCATCGTGGTGATCTGCTGGATTTGCGAGTCGTCGGTGCTGGGATTGTTATCACAACAGCGGCAAAAGCCCTTGAGGATGGACCGTTGAACGGTCTCGTTGAGGTCGAAACCCTTCGACCTCGCAAACGTAAGTTTGCGCGCGTCGTTTCTTCGGGAGTTGTTGAAATCCTAAGTCGTCCACCCCAAGTTGGGAACTTATTGGAGGAGCGTCGGAAATGATTGTGATGAAGAAAATCGCCTGTTGTTGCACGGTAGTTGTCGTGAGTCTCGGCATAGGCTCCGGGGCTGCAGTTGCGCAGGAGAGTTCATTGCTGCGGGCGGCCCATCCGGGGCGGCAAGTTCCTGCGACGCTCCCCGTGATGCAGGCGAGCGCTAATATGCGTTTGACAGCGCCACGCGGAACGCCAAACACGCAGGGGGCGTTAAGTCCTTTCGTTGGCGGGCAACCACCCATGCAGCTAAGTAATGTTTTGCAGGTACCTCAGCCACCGCCACCTGGGATCGCAGACCAGCGAACAGCTCCCTCGCAATTGACTGCCCCAACGCAAACGCCCCAAGTTGGATATGGCTATCAAAACACTCCACCGGTAATGCTTAACGATGCAAGCTGGACCTATCAGCCCGCACCACCATTGCGGGTTTTTGAGAAACAGGACGTTGTGACCATACGTGTCGATGAAATCACTCGTGTCATGGCAGAGGGAAATATCGACAACCGCAAGCGAACGCTGTTTGACGCCATTGTCAATGACTGGATCCAAGTCATCAATTTCAGATTCATTCCCCACCCGATGGTCGAAGGTGAACCTGGTGTCGCTTTTCAGTCGCAATCAAATTATCGAGCTGATGCGTCCGTCGAATCGCGGGAATCGATGACATTCAATATTGCTGCGACCGTCGTTGACATTCGACCAAACGGAAATTTGGTGCTTGAGGCACGAAAGCATATCCGCATCAATGACAACCTTTGGGAAACCTCGTTGACGGGCATCTGTCGTGCTATCGACATTGGTCCTGACAATGTGGTACTCAGCAAAGACTTGATTGACCTTGAAATCAAAAAAGAAGATCAGGGTCAGTTGAGAGACGGTGTTAGTCGGGGTTGGTTCCAGCGATGGGTCGATCGGTTTGGCCCGTTTTAGGTGATGCGGTATTCGGCCCATCGAATTTTTTATGGATGTATGATGACTTTTCGAACCCGACCAATATCCATCTGTCTGCTCGTCGTCGCGATGTTTGGTTTGCAGAGTAAACCAAGCTTTTCTCAAGATGGTGTGCGTTTGTTGGGCGAGATTTGCCGCGTCAAAGGGCAGGAGACCAACACCTTGCAAGGCTGGGGTTTGGTGACCGGGTTACGCGGGACTGGCGATTCGGACTCATCGGCTACCTCAATGGCACTCAGTCGCATGATCCAATTGATGGGTGGTCCTATTGGTCTTGAGCGGAACGGCCAGCTCGACGTCAAGTCGTTGGGCGAAACCAAAAATGTTGCGATGGTCTTTGTCACGGCACAGGTGCCGCGATTTGGAGCTCAACAGGGCGACGTCGTTGATGTGACTGTCACTGCGATCTCGGCAAAAAGTCTTGAGGGGGGCGTCTTGATGTTAACGCCTTTGCTCGGGCCCAGAGCCGATAACCCCACCGTCTATGCGATGGCACAGGGTGAGCTCAGGTTGGGGCTCGATGGACCCGCAACCAAGGCGACAATTGAAAGTGGCGGGAAAATGGAAGCAACGGTGAAGACCGCATTTGAGGCCAATGGAAAAATCACATTCGTGATCAAAGATGATGTCGCGTCTTTCGAAACTGCTCAACTGATTCAATCACAAATCAATGGTTATCTGGAAGCGTTGCCAGGGGTCGCCAATTCACCTGCGACGCAAAGATTGCAAATTCAGCCAGGCGGAGAAGCAAGCTATGCGAGGACACAGGCATTCAATGGCAAGTACGCCCGTGCGGTTGATCAAAAACATGTCGAGGTGTTGATTCCGCCCGGCTTCGAAAACAATACCGTTGGATTTATCTCGCAGCTTGAGTCACAGGTTCCCATTACCGTGAGATCGCAATCTCAACGTGTTGTGATCAATGAGCGAGAAGGAATTGTGGTGATCGGCGAAGGTGTGGAGATTGCTCCAAGTTTGATCTCACATCGGAATCTCAGGATTCTTGCCGGTGGTGGTCCCACCCTGGTAGCGGTTGACCAGCAGGCGAACCCGACCCTGCAAAGCCTTGCTGATGCACTGAATGCTTTGGAGGTTCCAACCGATGATTTGATTGCGATCATAAAAACGCTGCAAAAGAAAGGCGACCTGTTCGGAGAGGTCGTCTTTGAGTGAAGTGCTGAGTCCAGTGATGGGTCGTGGTGGAACAGTGTTGGCGGGTCTTTAATTGAAGCGATGTTTTTGATAGGAGCGAAGGGATGGATTTGCGATCAGTATCCAATCCAACGGTAGCATCACGTATCGACCAGATTGATTCTTCCAAGGCAGCTCCCAATCTGCGAGATGTTGCCGGATTCGCTGGCTCTGTGAGAAACACAAGTTTATCCAATGCAAAGATTCAGCCGCGGTTTACCGAGATGTTGGAGCAGTTTGCCGATACACCGCTGGGGGCTGATGCTACGGAACCACGTTTTGGCGAGCTGGGGGAGCATTCTGACGATATTAGAACCCGTTTCGAAGATAGGTTGGATCTAAATTCGAATGGTGCGTCCCGCTCTCAGGGTCAAGATTCGTTGAGGCAGGGTGAGAAGTCCGAGGTAGAAGAAAAATTTACAGAGTTCGTTGGGCAAACACTTTTTGGCAGCATGCTCGCTTCGATGAGGAAAACGCTTAGCAAGCCGGCCTACATGCATGGTGGGCGCACGGAGGAGGTTTTTCAGCAACAACTGGACCAGGTGATCGTTGAAGATCTCACCGAGGCCTCGGCAGATTCAATCGCAGGGCCAATGTTTGACTTGTTCAAGATGCAGAAACGGAGTTAGTGATGGTTTGGCTGAATCGTGTTGAGGCTTATATTGATGACCTTGAGCTGGCGGCTGACGGACTTGCTCGACAGATGAAGCAGATGAAAGTCGATCAAGTTCCTGCGTCTAGGACTGGGGCTGAAACGCAGGCCGGGATTGATGGCAGCTTGGCTGTAAGCGTCAATGCTGCAACGGAGCGATTGGCTGCCTGTCTGTCTGAATTGGAAGGCAAGGTAGCACAGAGAGAACTGCTCTTGCGAGCAGCGGATGCGCCGCAGGCCGGTCTTACGCTGAGTGAAAAACTCGAGGGCGTGAGAGATCCACGGGGTCGCGGTTTGCATCAGAGGTGTGAATTGATCAGTGAGATGATGGCCGACATTAATAACCATGCGTTGTCATTGTTTGTTTGCCAGTTCCACCTCGCGAATTTGACCGATGATGTGGTGCGGCTCATGGCGGGGGTTCCTGAGCCGACGACCTATGGCAACTCAAACAAGCCTGAAGCACTCGGCGGCAATCTCTTCAACGAGTCTGCATGAGCCTCCGTGCGTGGGGCAGTAGCCACGCACTGCCAAGTTGTTCTCATCCACGTCCAACAAGCTTTTAAAGCCTGTGTGTGCGCCCCCCCGGTTTTGATGAGTAATTCAGCAATCGAAAGCAGCTCGCGTTATTTTTTGATTGCTTTTGGGGTGATCATCAGGCACCGTCTTCCCCAAGCGTCAGGTTTGACTGTGCTGACTGGCGTGACTGTGCTGGCTGGTGAGACTGTGGCTTTACGCATGTTGGG
>Ga0315315_10001028_pt1 | contig 25215 bp, 24 predicted proteins | sample M140m3416metaG_FD_203699 | JGI IMG/M metagenome (GOLD analysis project Ga0315315, IMG submission 203699) | Ammonia-oxidizing marine archaeal communities from Monterey Bay, California, United States - M1 40m 3416 | ecosystem: Environmental > Aquatic > Marine > Intertidal zone | place: USA...
TAGCTTCGGTGTTACACCTTCAGAAACTTCTATACTAAACCCAGTAATTGAGATGATTGATTATTCGATTGGAGGCTCAATATATGCTTGGGACTTTGGAGATGGAACATCAATTACCGGAAATGGAGATAGTATATTAGTTGATTCAATAAATACTGGACTTATGAGCGACCCAACTCACTTATATTCAGATACTGGCTACTTCGATATTACGCTAACTATATTCAGTATCAATGGAACCGATACTTGCGAAAGTAGTTATACACAAGCAATCCATATTGATGGAGACTATATCTTCTTTGCACCAAGTGCATTTACACCAAATAATGATGGTAAAAATGATGTTTTCATACCAAAAGGATTTGGTATTGATGCAGTGACGTATGATTTCTATGTGTTCAATCGCTGGGGTGAACAAATTTTCGAATCACACAACAAAGACATCGGTTGGGATGGAAAACATAATGGAACTCCAGTACAAGTTGATGCTTACGTTTGGTTAGTCAGAACAATCGATGACAAAGGAGAAGGGCATGAATATATAGGTGATGTAACCGTAGTTAGATAACTAACTTGAAAGAAGTGAAACCAAAAAAGGCAGTGCAGACAACACTGCCTTTTCTCATTTTTAATTTAGTTGCTATTTTTTCTTAAAAGCTTGAATTGCATTTCGAGTAAAATCAGAAAGAACCAATTTTCCACTCATAGCAGCTCTATCTGAAAGAAGCGCGTCCCAGTGCTCCGTTCCTTCCCAAAAAACTTGTTTAAGCATGCGCATAGCTTCTGGATTTGAAGATGCCAATTTGTTTGCAAGTGTCTCGATTGCTTCATCCATTTTGTTAACATCGTTAAAAACATCCGCATATAGCCCTTTCTCCCTTGCCCAATCTGCACTATACCATTCAGTTGCATTAATTGCCATCATGCTCATTGCAGAAGTTCCAACCTTTCGCTCAACCGCAGGACCAACAACAAAAGGTCCTATACCTACGGCTAATTCACTTAATTTTACCGATGCAAATTTAGTAGCAAAACAAAAATCAACAGCACTAGCCATTCCAACTCCCCCTCCAACAGCTTTTCCTTGAACACGCCCAATAATCAATTTTGGACATTTACGAGCGGCATTAATGACATTAGCAAAACCAGAAAAGAAAGTTTTTCCTACTTCAATATTGTTTATTGAAATTAATTCATCAAAACTAGCTCCACCGCAAAAAGCGCGTTCACCGGCTGATCTTAGAATAATAATTTTTACAGAATCATTTGCTCCTGCTTCAGCAATTGTGTCTGCTAATTTTGCTAATATTTTCCCTGGCAAGGAATTACTCAATGGGTGGGAAAACTCAATTGTACCAATTCCCTTTTCACTAATTGATAATTTTACATTTCCTTGATTCATTGCTTCTGACATAACTTGTAATTTATATTATGCTTCGAAAGTAGTGAAATGTTCAAAATAAAAAGATTTCTTTCTTTAAATTTGCCACAGTTATCCAAATCAAACTACTATGAAGATCTCAGTAGAACTTACTTTAATGCCGTTAAAAACTGATTTTGAGCCACTAATAAAGGACTTTATTAAGCGATTAAGAGATTCTGAATTTACTATTATAGAGAATCCTCTGAGCACTCAAGTTTACGGTGAATACAATAATGTTATGTCATTCTTGACAAAGGAAATTAAAACTTCTTTTGAAAATGAAGAACATATTATTGTCAATTTAAAAGTTGTAAAAAGTGATCGTAGCAATTATGAACCAAGTTTTTGAAACACTATTTAGTCAATATTCAGCTTACGCCAAGGTAGACATTGCACTTGAGTTAACGGCAGTATTTTTTAGCATAGTTAGTGTTTTGTATGCAAAAAAAAATAATGTACTCGTTTATCCTACTGGGATTTTTGCTTCTATTATATTCGTTTACTTGCTGGTTAAGTGGGAGTTGTTTGGAGATTTTATTATTAATATATTTTATGTAATAATGAGTATTTATGGATGGTATTTGTGGACCAGAAAATCTAATGGAAAAGACTTATTACATATTTCCAGAACAAATAATAAAGAAAAGATAATAACAAGCATTATTTTTACAGTGGCGTTCAGTTCTATATGTATTGTATATACTGCCTTTGAAAAGTTTGATAATTGGACTGCGTATGTGGATACATTAACAACAGCAATCTTCTTTTCTGGAATGTGGTTGATGGCAAAACGAAAAATTGAAAATTGGATATTTTGGATAGTTGGAGATATTATAACTATTCCGTTATATTTTTATAAAGGCTTAACAATTTCTAGTTTTTTATATCTTATTTATGCTTTCATTGCTATTGCAGGATATTTTGCTTGGCTTAAAACAACTGAAGATAACAAATCACATAATTTAGAAGTTGTATGAAGAAGGTAGTGATAACGGGACCAGAATCTTCCGGTAAAAGTACCTTATGCAAACATTTATCGGAATCATTGTTTGCTCCTCATGTGCGAGAATATGCGCGGGAGTATATTGATTCTTTAGATCGAGAATACGATGAAAATGACTTAGTCCTAATTGCAAAAGGGCAGTTGGAATTAGAAAAAGATATTACTAGTCAAACTCCGTCATATTTAATTTGTGATACCGATTTATTAACGATAAAAATATGGAGCGAATACAAGTACGGAAGTTGTGAACCAGAAATCATGGAATTTTTGAATAATAATCTACCCGATTTATACTTATTAGTCTCTCCAGATTTTTCTTGGAAAGAAGATTCGCAAAGGGAAAATCCGAATAACAGAGATGAATTGTTTTCCATTTATAAAGAAGAGATAATAAAATTAGGTGTTCCTTTTGTAGTTGTAAGTGGCAGTGAATCAATTCGATTGGAAAGAGTTCTGGAAATATTTTCAAATTATTTTAATTAAATATTGTTGGACATTATTATTTAGATAATTTTGTATCCTAATTCAAAGGGGGTGCCTTTCCGATAATTATCGGAAGGCTGAGATTACACCCATTTTCGTTTGATTGACGAAAAGAACCTGATCTAGGTAATTCTAGCGTAGGGATTGTTTATTGTAAATTGAAACATGTGTTTTTCTTACTCCCTTGTAAGACACAATAAACTTAAAATCATGAATAAGAAAATTATTTTTCTGAGTATCTTATTGTCTTCAATTTCTGGATATTCTCAAAGCGTTTACAATACTGATTCTAGCGTCGTCACAATTCCTGATACGATTGAAAAACAGATATTGAACGAAGTTGTGGTTAGTGCAACCCGTGTTAATAAAAATTCTCCTGTTGCTCATGAGAATATTACTGCTGATGATATTGAGAAGCAAAACCATGGTGTCGATTTACCCATTTTGCTAGATCAGGCAACATCAGTTGTCACTACTTCTGATGCAGGTGCAGGCGTTGGCTATACTGGTATTAGGATTAGGGGTTCCGATGCTACAAGAGTTAATGTCACTATAAATGGAATTCCTTTAAATGATGCAGAATCTCAAGGTTCATTCTGGGTAGATTTACCAGACATTTCATCTTCTACAGCAAGTATTCAAATACAAAGAGGGATTGGTTCCTCTACAAATGGTGCAGGGGCTTTTGGAGCAAGTATTAATTTAAATACACTTGGTTCAGATGATGTAAAACCTTTTGGAGAGATATCAAATAGTTTTGGTTCTTTTAATACAATTAAAAATACAGTGAGATTTGGAACGGGGTTACTCAATAATAATTGGACATTTGAAGGTAGGTTGTCTCAATTAAAGTCGGATGGATATATTGATAGAGCTTCTTCAGATTTAAAATCATATTATTTATCAGGAGGATATGTTGGAGAAAAAACAATGCTTAAAGCAGTTGTTTTTTCTGGACATGAAAAAACATATCAAGCCTGGAATGGAGTTCCAGTAAGATATTTGGATAGTTCTGATACTGATTTGAGAACCTACAATGCTTATACTTATGAAAACGAAGTAGATAATTATGATCAAACTCATTATCAATTGCATTTTGTTCAGAAAATTCAAAAGTATTCAAACTTTAATATTTCGTTGCATTATACACGTGGGTTAGGGTATTATGAGCAATACAGAACAGAGGATGCTCTTTCTGATTATGGATTGGAAAATGTGAACACTCTATCTGGGGATACCATTGAAAATACAGACCTAATCCGAAGAAGGTGGTTGGATAATCATTTTTATGGAACTGTTTTCTCGTACACATATGCTAAGGAAAATCTAAACTTAATCGTTGGCGGAGGTGCTAATCAGTATATTGGAGGGCATTATGGTGAGGTTATTTGGGCTCAATATGCTAGTAATGGTAAAATAAGACACAGGTATTATGATGATGATGCAACAAAGAATGATGTAAATTTTTACGCAAAACTTGATTACAAAATTGGTGATAAACTTAACCTTTTGTTTGATCTACAACAACGCATGATCCAATATAATTTTCTTGGATTTGATAATGAACTAAATAGTGCGGGCCAATCTATAAGTGCATCCTTCTTTAATCCGAAAGCGGGAGTTAACTATAAGTTAAATGAAAAGCATTCCTTATATGGATTTTTTGGAGTGGGAAATAAAGAGCCCAATAGAGATGATTATACGAATTCAACGCCAAATAGTCGCCCAAGTCATGAAAGTATGACGGATTTGGAGTTTGGGTATAAGTTGAAATATAAGAAAGCCTATGCCAATATAAATATTTATTCCATGGATTATACAAATCAATTAATTCTTACGGGAGCAATTAATGATGTTGGCGCAGCTGTAAGAACAAATGTTGCATCCTCTTACAGAAGAGGAATTGAAATAAGTGGAGGGGTTTCCTTATTAAAGAATTTAGAATGGAAAATGAACACAACCATTAGTGATAACAAAATAGCTTCATTTACTGAATTTATTGATGATTGGGATACATGGGGACAAGTAGAAACGAATTATGAAAATACACAGATAGCTTTTTCGCCAAATATTATAGCTTCTAGTCAAATAGTTTTTAAGCCGTTAAATTCCAAAAAATATGGAAATATGGAACTGGCAGTTATCTCTAAATATGTTGGAGATCAATTTATCGATAATACTTCAAATACTGATAGAATGCTAAATGCTTATATAGTGAATGATATTCGAATGCAATATTCGATGAAAACAAAATTATTTAAGGAAATTATATTTAGTGCTTGGATTAGAAATTTTACAAATACTCAATACGTTTCTAACGCCTGGATTTATAAATTTAAATCGGACTATTATAATCCTGTGGCTGATGATGCTTTTGCAAATAAGGAAAGTGTTGATGGCAGATATAATATGATTGGAGCTTTTCCCCAAGCGGGAATAAACGTTTTTACAGGTCTTATTCTTAAGTTTTAATCTAACAGAATTTGTAGAATAACATATTAATACGGTTCTTTGTTTCAATGAAATTTAATACCGTATTATATAACCTGAGGAGTTCTAAGAATATTGGTATGATAGCAAGGTCTCATATCTCATTCGGAGGAAATTTTTTAATTCTTATTGGTGGACAGGAAAGATGGAAGTTTAAAGGAGGAACTCATTCCTACACTCGGAAAATTGAAGATTTGGGAAAGTTATTGATTTTTGACACGAAAAAAGATTTTTTTGCTTGGTCAGAGAGATTGAAGATTGTAAATATTGGAGTGGAAATAGGTGAAAATGAAGCTAGTTTAATTCATTATAATTTCCCCGATAATTGCAATTTAATTTTTGGAAATGAAAGAACAGGGTTGCCAAAAGAAGTAATTACCAAGATGGCAAATACATTGACAATACCGCAGTATGGAGAGGTTGGAAGTTTGAATGTAGCAGTGGCAGCATCAATTGTTTTTTATGAAATGAAACGATCCGAAAAAAGTAAATATGTGATTGATGGGGAAAAGTTTAAGTCAGTAGATTGATTACAGAGGGCTACAAAGCAATCAAATTTTCGCGATAAAATACTGCTTCTTAACAGGTGATAGTGCATCATTCGCCTTGGATTTTTTTTATTGCCATGTTTTTTTTTGTTTTTTTACTTACTTTAATAGAACATTATGTTCATAGTGCCGTACACTGATTGATTTTAGAAGTAGTTAAATGAAAATTAAATACCTCATATTCTTATTTATTTTCTGTTTATTGACCGTCGTTGGTTTCTCTCAGGAAAACTCTACAGACTCCACATCGGTTATATCTATTCCAGACTCCACATCGGTTATGGCTGTTCCAGATTCCACATCGGTTATGGCTGTTCCAGATTCCACATCGGTTATGACTGTTCCGGATTCCACATCGGTTATATCTGTTCCAGACTCCACATCGGTTATATCTGTTCCAGACTCCACATCGGTTATACCTATTCCAGACTCCACATCGGTTATGGCTGTTCCAGATTCCACATCGGTTATGGCTGTTCCAGATTCCACATCGGTTACATCTGTTCCAGATTCCACATCGGTTATATCTATTCCAGACTCCACATCGGTTATGGCTGTTCCAGATTCCACATCGGTTATGGCTGTTCCAGATTCCACATCGGTTATATCTGTTCCAGACCCCACATCGGTTATATCTGTTCTAGACTCCACATCGGTTATATCTGTTCCAGACTCCACATCGGTTATGGCTGTTCCGGATTCAGGGATTATGGAGGTGTCGAATCAAAATGAGAGTTTTGGACCGAAGCCATTAGAAATAGTATTTAGACCGCAATTAAGTTTGGGAACGGGGATGTTTACTTTTTATGGAGATATAGGAAGTAATCACAAAGGCTATCATCCAACGGTTAGTAGAATAGGTTATGATTTACGCTTAATAAACCCAATCAATGATTATTTAGACGTAAGTTTTTATGTATTGTTTGGTCAGGTGAGTGCAAGCGAAAGGTCTGAAACACGCAACTTAAATTTCAATTCTCATATAACAACAGGTGGATGGACGCTAAATTATAATTTTAAGCATCTGCTAAAGCCAGATAGGAATGTTGATCCTTATATATCTTTTGGCATAGAATCAATGGAGTTCTTATCCAAATCCGATATGTACGATGCAAATGGTAATTATTATAATTACTGGTCTGATGGGACTATTAGGAATATGGAGGAAGGTTCAGTTGGCTCTGAAAATGCAACCGAAATTTATCGAGATTATGTGTATGAAAGCGATATAAGAGAATTGGATTTAGATGGTTTTGGTAAGTACTCGGAAAGGACTTTTGCTATTCCTGTGGAAGTAGGTGCAAATTTTCACATAACTGATCGAATAAAATTTAGAGTAGGTACATCTATGCATTTTGCGTTTTCTGATTTGGTTGATGGTATAACTGTTGAAAGTTTGGGAGGTAGACAAGGAGATAAAGCAAATGATAAATTTTTGTATTCGCATTTTGCACTTTCTTTTGATCTTAATTCGGGGAAGATGGATTCTATGGAGCTAGATAAGCCCTCAATGTTTGATGATATGCAAAAATTAGATTCTATTGATTCTGATGGTGATTTAATAGTTGATTTTGTTGATTTATGTGCAAAAACCCCTGAAGGAGTTCTTGTGGATGAGTTTGGATGTCCATTAGATAATGATTTGGACGGTGTTCCAGATTATTTAGATGAAGAGAAAGCAACAAAACCCGATGCAATGGTAAATGAGGTTGGAGTTACGATGTCTGATGCTGATTTTGAATTGGCTTATAGGAAATACAAGGATTCTTTAGGTACGGAATATAGTATAGATGTTGCTAGCGTAACACTAGGTGAAGGTTCAAGTCTTCCTGTTAATACTAGTGGCTTTGCCAATGATAGCGAAGGTTTTGTAGATGTAGCGGTAGTTTTTGATTCGGATGAAGGACAATTACCGAAAGAAATTAGAGATAAATTATTAAGCCAACCAGGGTTCCACGTAGTTGAAAGAGATGATGGTACGCGCGAGTATGTTGTAAGAGGTTACAATACTTTGGAAGAAGCTATGGCTGCAATGGATCAATTCAAGAAAAACGGAATGGATGTGAAAGGTATTGCAAAAGTTTCGAAAGATGAAGCTTTAGAATTTGTAAGTCAAGAAGCAATCGATAAAGCAAGAGCTGAATTATTGGTGTCAGCTGCAGCTGCAGCCGCTGCCGCGAGTTCAGAGAGCGCAGTCGACACGAGTTTAGAGAGTGCAGTTGACACTAGTATAGTTAGTGTAGCTGACACGAGTATAGCTAGTGTAGTTGATACTAGTATAGTTAGTGCAGTTGATACGACTCTAAATACTGTTGATATTAGCCTAGGAACAACATACAGGGTGCAGATTGGGGCTTTTCGTAAAGAATTATCTACCAGTGTGTTTAGTGATGCCAGAGAAGTGGTCTACACTGAAGGCGATGATGATTTGTTTAGATATTACTCAGGCTCTTCTGATGAAAAAAGTAAAGCTGCAGAACATAGAATTGCATTGTTAGAAATGGGATATGAAGGTTCATTTATAGTTGCGTTCAGGGATGGTAAGCGAATTAAGCTATCCGAAGCGAATTTTGATGTTGTAGATACTTCTAAAGATGTTATAGTTGAATCGGTAGAACCAACAGGAAGCGTTGTGCGTAGGGAATTAGTTCGATTTAGAGTTCAAGTAGGGGAATATACAGGAAATGTTCCAACGGAAGTGCTGGACATATACCTTGCAATCGGTGATGTTACATTTAAGAGAGATCCAGAATCAGGTTTAATTAGGTCTTTCCTAGGATGGTTTGAGACATATGATGAAGCCGAAGAGTTTCAAGCTGAATTGGAAAGAGAAGGCTTGATAGATACGTTTGTTATCGGAGATTTCAATGGTAAGATTATTTCAGCGCAAGAAACACTGGAATTACTAAACGAATAAAAAAATAAAAATATGAAGAAAGGACTAATAGTAATATTTTCATTATCTGCAATTTTTGTTGCATGTAGTGAATCATCACAAGATTTAGTTACGCCTGAGGATAAATCAGTGGAGAATAAATTGGTAGAAGAGGATAGTGTTTCAATAATAAAAGATCCCGTAATTATTGATACTTCATCCGTTGCAATTGATAGTGTGGCAAGAGAAGATTATGAGAATGATTTGTCTTTAGAGATAAAAGAGATTGAAGAAGAAATTGAAAATCCAATAAGTGAGGATTGTAAAATGTTCTTAGAAGATTATGCAGAAGGAATTAAAAGTTTTGCAAGCATAACTGAAAAAGTAGCTGCAAATCCTGAAGATATAGGGTTGCAAATTCAATTGTCTTCTGCTTCTGAAGATATTAACGCTTGGGCAAGTATGCCTCAAATGTTTCAGTGTTCTCAGAATGAAGCTTTCCAAAAGCAGATTGAAATTCTTAACAATAAACGCGATAAATTATTGGCTATTTAAGAATGATTTCGTTAAAAAAATAGTGAAAAGAGGTGCTTGTATTGTGCCTCTTTTTATGTTCTATTTTATTACCTTTGAGCAGACTAAACATGCACTATGAAATACTATAATAATATTCTTCAAACAATCGGTAATACGCCATTGGTGAAAATACATACAATGTGTAAAGAGGTGGATGCTTTAGTGCTTGCTAAAATTGAAACTGTAAATCCAGGAAACTCAGTAAAGGACAGGATGGCACTCCAAATGATAGATGATGCTGAAGCAGATGGTAGATTGAAGCCAGGAGGAACTATTATTGAAGGTACTTCAGGGAATACTGGAATGGGATTGGCTTTAGTTGCTTTATTAAGAGGATACAAATTGATTTGTGTTTTAAGCGATAAACAAAGTAAAGAGAAGATGGACATTTTGAGAGCTGTTGGAGCAGAGGTGCATGTCTGTCCAACCAATGTTGCACCAGATGATCCTCGTTCTTATTATTCAGTGTCAAAAACATTAGCGGATACCACACCTAATTCATGGTATGTGAACCAATATGATAACCCGTCAAATACGAAAGCACACTATTTAACTACGGGACCGGAAATTTGGGAACAAACTGAAGGAAAAATCACGCATTTCGTGGTTGGAGTTGGCACTGGTGGTACAATTTCGGGTGTCGGTAAATATTTAAAAGAAAAGAATCCAAACATTAAAATTTGGGGAATAGATACGTACGGTTCGGTATTCAAAAAATATCACGAAACGGGAATATTTGACGAGAATGAAATCTACCCTTACATAACAGAAGGTATTGGAGAAGATATTCTTCCGAAAAATGTAGACTTTTCTGTGATTGACAAGTTTGAAAAAGTTACGGATAAAGACGCAGCGGTATATCAAAGAAAACTAGCAAAAGAGGAAGGAATCTTTGTTGGTAATTCTGCAGGGTCAGCGATTAAAGGAATATTGCAATTAAAGGAAGAATTAACAAAAGATGATGTTTTAGTTGTCTTATTTCACGATCATGGAAGCCGTTACGTTGGTAAAATGTTTAATGATGACTGGATGCGTGAAAGAGGCTTTTTAGACGAAGAGAGAACGTCAGCAGTTGATTTGATTAAAGCTCATGCAGGCAAGCATTTAGTCACTGTAACTGAGGAGAATCCTGTTTCTCAAGCATTGTTATTAATGAACCAATACGGGATTTCTCAAATTCCCGTTGTGGAAGGAAATAAATGCGTGGGCTCTTTGTCAGATAATCACCTTTTTGCACAATTACTAGACAATTCAGAACTGAAAGAACTTCCAATTAAACATGTAATGGAACCTCCTCTGCCTGAGGTTCAAGGTAAGGCTTCGATAGAAGAAGTTTCTAAATTGTTTTCCAACGGAGCAACAGCGGTGGTTGTAAATTATGATGGAGATAAAAAACACATTATTACCCATCAAGATGTAATCAGAGCAATTGCTTAAAGTTGAGGGATACAATTAAAATAATAGATCAAATGAAACGGGAAGTAATACTTCCCGTTTTTCCGTTACGTATAATTTCATTAGTTCCATCTCAAACCGAATTGTTATTTGAACTAGGCCTCGGCGAAAGGGTAGTGGGAATAACAAAATTCTGTGTGCATCCGAAAGAATGGTTTGATTCCAAGCCAAGAGTAGGAGGTACTAAATGTGTAGATTTTGAAAAAATAGCTGCACTGAAACCCGATTTAATAATAGGAAATAAGGAAGAGAATACCAAAGAAGATATTGTTGCATTAGAGAAAGACTATTCAGTTTGGATGTCAGACATTTGTATGTTTGAAGAGGCGCTTGAAATGATATTTGAAGTTTCTCGTTTTACGAATTCCCAGGAAAAGGGAATAGAAATATTAAAGGCTATCTCTAAAGCTAAAGATGCTTTTACGCAGCCAATTGATTTAAAAAAAGTGGTTTACTTTATTTGGAATGATCCTTATATGGTAGTTGGTAAAAACACATTTATTGATGATATGCTGTATCATGCCGGATATATAAATGTGGTAATGGCAGACAGATATTTAGAGCTAAAAGTAGAGGAATTAAAAGCCTTGGAACCAGAAATTCTTTTGCTTTCTACTGAACCATTCCCATTCAATAAAAAGCATGTTGAAGAGCTAAAAAAACATATTCCTGAAGTTGAAATAAAAATAGTGGATGGAGAGATGTTTAGTTGGTATGGTTCCAAATTGACAAAGGCTTTTCCTTATTTTGCTTCAGTTTATTGAAGAAAGTTATAATACTCTCTTCTATCAATCATTCAAATTAACTCCAACTTTTTATTCTGCAAATAGAATTAACCAAATACTTTTTTCAATAGATCAGTTACTCTGGCCGCAGGGTCTTGTCGAATTTTTAATTCTTCCTTGGCAATTTGAACAAACAATCCATCAATAGCCTTACCAGTTGCATATTCAACAAGGTCAGGGTTTACTTTTTCTACAAATGGTAATTTATTGTAAGTACTGAAAATTACATTCCAGTTTTTTGTGGCACCTACTTTATCTAATGAAATCTTTACGATAGGTTCAAATTTACTTATCAAATCAGCTCTTGTTGATTTATCGAGAAACTTTGTTGCTGCATTATCTTCACCACGGAGAATACTTATCGCATCATTAATGCTCATTCCTTTAATTGCCTCTACAAAAATGTCTTTTGAAGCAGTGGTAGCATCTTCAGCAGCTCTGTTAATTGATTCAATAGTTTCGTCAACTTTTTTTCCTTGACCAATGCTACGTAATTTAGTTTCAACTTTATTTGCCTCCTCGGGCAGTGGTATTTTTATTGAAAGGTCTTTGAAAAAGCCATCTGGTTTAGAAAGTTGATCTACTCCCTTTTCTATTCCTTTGTTTAATGCTTCTTTCAATCCGGCACCAACTTCTTCTTGACTCAAACCAGATGAAGATGGTTTTACTGCCTCAATCTTTTTGTCTACGTTTTTTTTGAGTTTATCAAATTGAGCAGTTGCTGTGGAGATAGAAAACAGAGCTATACAGCATGTAAGGTAAATTGCTTTTTTCATGTTATTTTAATTAGGTTATTCGTTTTCAGCTTGGCAATAATTAGACCGTTAATTTGCAAATCTATTTATCCCGTATAGAAGTCTTACTATCCAATTAGGTGTTTGCCTATGATTAAGGCTCAGATTTTATCTTTCAAAGATAAAAAAATTAATTTCTAATACCTTTCTATTTTTCCCTCTAAAAATCACTTAGAAAGCTTCCGAATAATATTTTTTCTTATACTCAGGCAATGGCTGGGTGAACTATTTAATGTAAGTCTTCTTCTGCCGCTTATATAAGGCGATAATTAAAGAATATTTCTCTAAATATAGATTCTTATCTTTGTATCGATGAAATTTGATTCAACCGTAAAATCTTTTATTCAACGCCTCGATTACAAAGCAATGAGTTTGTTAGAAATTACAGATGCTGTAAATACGAATGGACATCAATTACTAATTTACCAAGTAGGGGAACTCCTTAAAGAAATTAGAAAACAGAACAAGGAAGAAATTGTTGATTATAAAACAGATTGCGGGATAAATAGAGATGCGAATCCATGTGGAGATGCGAGTGATTATTAGATTATCCGATAAAGTAGATATCAGGGATGAGCTATGGAAATTTAAAGACTGCATAGTAGTAGGGTACTTATTTATATTAAGTAAGCCAAAGGAGTGCCCTAATTCCAAAGCAACTTTAAAATGAGTAAGTGCTTTATTTGCATCGGTATAGGTTTGTTTTCAAACGCTGTAATCTTTTTTTATTGTTTTCGTTTTAGAACACAAATTTTTCTCCAGTTAGTTTTTCAGAAACATCCCATAGTTCAGATGCTATTTTTTCGTCGTAGGAATGTGGCTTGGATTTTACCTTTCCAGGTTTTCCCTTCAATCCGTTAAAGCCTATAGGACCATAATAATCTCCACTTTTCACATCGGAGCCTAGGGCAGCGTAAAGTGCTGGTAAGGCAGCATATTTAGGTGGGTGCGTAAATATTGGTAGAAGCGGTGTCATTAGTAATTGAGCAATCGTAGGAATATTTGTGAATAAGTTTGTTTTTGATACTCCTGGGTGGGAGGAAACGGCAATAACGTTGCTGCCGGCTTTTTCTAACCTTCTTTTTAGTTCGTATGCAAACAGTAGGCATGCTAATTTACTTTGCCCATATGCCCCAATTTTGGAATAACTTTTTTCTGCGTTTAAATTGTCAAAATCAATTCTTCCCCTTTCATGCGCCAAACTACTCGTTGTTACTATTCGTGCTCCTTCAGTTTTGTTTAGAATGGGGTATAGTAAATTGGTAAGTAAAAAATGACTAAAATAGTTAACACCCATTTGGCTTTCGAAACCATCTTCTGTTTTAGCAAGTGGTGGAATCATAATTCCAGCATTTTCAATTAATAAATCGAGGCGGTCGTATTTTTCACCAAATGCTTCAGCAAAATTCCGAACAGCGTTTAAACTATCCAGGTTCAGAAGCATTATTTCTATGTCCGCACTATTTACCTGAGATAAAACTTCTGCTTTTGCTGATTCCGCTTTCGATTCATTTCGGCAGGCCATTATTACTTTAATTTCCTTTTTTGCTAATCCAATTGTAATTTCTTTTCCAAGCCCAGAATTAGCTCCGGTTACAATCGCTATTTTTCCTTTTTGAGAAGGAATATTATCAAGGTTAAAACTCATAGTTTGATAGTGTGTGATTTATGTGCAAGTTTAATGTCATATTCTTAATTCCCAGTATCCTACATCAATCCAGTTATCAAACTTATAACCTACTTCTTTAAAATGTCCTACTTTTTCAAATCCAAATTTTTCGTGTAGTCTAATGCTAGCGTCATTTGGCAAAGTAATGCACCCCATTAGTGCATGGAAATTTAATTCTTTAAGTTGATTAATTAATTCTTGATAGAGTAGTGTTCCCAATCCATTTTTGGTAGAACCATTTTTCAAATATACTGTTGTTTCTACCGAATGTTTATATCCGTCCTTTGCTTTCCATTCGCTTCCATAAGCATATCCCAGTATTTCTCCATCTAGTTCATATACAATCCAAGGATACAGATTCATTTGAATTTTATTTTGAATTTCATTCAATGGCGCGTGTTCTGTATCAAACGTAACTATTGAATGATCTACATAATAGTTGTAAATATTCATTATTTCAGACGCGTCTTCTAAGGTTGCTTTTCGAATCATTCTAGACGAATTTACCAATTTTTATATAGTGATTAGCTCTGCGGATTTTATGCCATAATAATTAAGCACTGATTATAAACAAACTCCAAAGTGCAGCGAGCCAAAAATATGCTGCTGCCTCTGTATTAATCAATTCCATAATTGATTCCTGATAAATATTCTTCTTACATTCATGGCTTCAAATTTTAACTTTACAGCACTTTGCTTTTTATTACCATTAATTTTTCTCTTGTCATTTCCTGCATAGAATATTGAATTCCACCCATTCCTATTCCCGATGCGTCTCTGCCTCCGAATGGCATCCAATCTACTCTAAAAGCAGTATGATCATTAATCATTACAGCGGTAGCGTTTAATTTTTTGACACAGTCTAAAGCAATATCTAGATTTTCAGTAAACACCGCAGCTTGAAAATGTACGTCTAAACTATTCGCCATTTGAATTGCTCTTTCTCGGTCGGTATAAGAATATACACAGACTACCGGTCCAAAAATTTCTGATGTAGAAACTTTTACGTCCATCGGTGGATTTACTAATACTGTTGGCTGATAACAAGTATCCGATATTCTCTTTCCTCCAAATAATAGTATTGCTCCCGCAGCTACTGCTTCATTTACCCATTGTTCCACTCTGTCAACTTCTTTTGGTAATATAAGAGGGCCAACTTCAGTTGCTGGATCCATCTGATCGCCAACAATTAATTGAGATGCTAATTGACTTAATCCTTCAGCTACTTTATTAAAAATAGATTCCTGAACAAATACTCTTTGAACTGAGACACAAACTTGACCTGCGTGGTAAAAACCTCCTTTTGCCAATGCCGGTAGCATTTCTACAATGTTTGCGTCTTTTTCAACTATTACCGGAGCCGCGCCACCATGTTCTAATGCGCACCTTGTTCCCGGAGATAATTTAGACCGTAAAAACCATCCCACTTTTGCAGAGCCAATAAATGAAAAATAATTCACTCTAGAATCCGTTACCAATTTTTCTGCCGCTTCATTTTCGCATATTATAGATTGACACCAACCTTCTGGTAATCCGGCTTCGGATAGTATTTCCATAAATGCCAAACACGATAAAGGTGTGGTTAAAGCAGGTTTAATAATTACCGGACAACCGGCAGCTATAGCTGTAACCGATTGATGAATTATCAAATTTAATGGGTGATTAAAAGCACTTATTGAAGATACAACCCCAATTGGTTCCCGAGAAGTAAACGCGATTCTTCCTTCAGATGCTTGTGTTAAGCCCATAGGGATTTGTTCACCTTTTAATTGCCCAATATGTTCTGCTGCTATTTTAACACCATTAATAGCTCGCAAAACTTCAATTTTAGAATCGTTAAAAGGTTTCCCTCCTTCTCTTGCTGCTGTAGTAGTTAACTCTTCAATACGCCTTTTCATTATTTCTGCAGTGCGCTCTAAAATGGCAATTCGCTCATGAGCAGGTATCCATTTGGACTGATCTTGGAATAGTCCATGAGCAGTTGTAAGTGCATGTTCGACTTCAGCTTTTCCTACAAGGGGAATTTCTTTTATTAGACCTTGGTCATAGGGTGATACTACTTTTAGCATAAAAATTACTCTTAATGGATCATAAGATACAAGTTTTCTTCTTTAGTAAAACGTTTAATATAGAGTGATTCAGAGAGTAGTCTGCCGCTAAGTAGTGAAATTGGTTACTCTGTGCCTAGAGTCGCTAGACAAACTCTAGGTTTTCCGGTTAGTCTTCCTTAGGTTGCAGCCACTAAGCTAGACCTATGCTCATGTATTGTGAGGATCAATTTTATTTTCGCGCCTTTCCTGCTGTTTAAGAAGTCTAAATTCTCTTCTCTAGGAACTCCAAATATGTATTCTACTCCTTCATTTTCTAATCTTTAATGGATAGGTAGGTTGCTTTCATTGGATTAAGTTAGTAAATTTTAACTAGTTCCAATCTAATTTCACAAGGTGCTCATAAGATTAACCCTGTGCTTTCTAAAAAAAAAGGTGTTAAAAATACTTTTCCAATGCAGAAAAATATGGTTTTTCTGATTTTAACAAGGCAGCGGTATTTCCTCCGTATTGTTTTGTTATGTATCCATTTTTATGCAAGAAGGATTCACATATTGTAATGTCCTCATTGGATAAATGAAAGTGCTCGTATATGATTCCGGTTGGTTTTATATCCAAAGTGTTTCCCAAAAATAATTTAATGACTTCAAAGTCAAATCCTTCGGTATCTATTTGTAAGAAATCTACTTGATTAAGATTATTCGATTGCAGCAGGGTATCTGTACTTATAACCTGGATTTCTTCAGCAACAATTTGTTCTTCTTTATTGATAGGTATTGATACGTTATCTACTCTAGCCCATTTTTCTACATAGCCATTTTCAAATGCTTCTTCTAAAACTTCCTTATTAAAAGTTGCGAGCCCAGTGGCCCAACGAGAATTACTAAAACCAATTTTATATAGGTATGTTTTTCCGTCTGAATCTCCTAATGCAGCATTTAAGGTTTTTATGCCGTTGTTTTTTGCGTACAATTTATCCAGTGCAGGAAATACATGTTTTTGCGGTTCTAATAAAACACCATGCCACTTATCTCTTTTTATAAACTTATGTATTGGATCATGCGTAATTCCATCATTTGCTCCAATTTGTACTACGTTAACTGTATCATGGAGTTTTGAGAACTCATCTAAAAAAGCAGAAACAGATCCTTTAGATGGAGAATAGAAATACCTATAAAAACCTATAAAAACCGGATTGTTATTTGCACTCAGGTTAAACCTGAATTTTTTATAAAATTTCTTATAAGCTTCTTTCATTGCTTTTATGCCATTTCCTTTTTGAAAATAGTCTGGGTAGGGAATGCGAATTCGAGACCTTCGGCATTAAAACGGTTTAATATTTCGAGGTTGATTTCTGTTTGCGTTTGTAATATATCTCCCGCTTTTTTTATACGATAGACAAAAAGTATTCCTAAAGCAAAATCTCCATATGCATTGAAACCTATCGAAGCATCTTCAGTTTCTATTGCAGGATGAGCGATTACAATTTCTTTTAAAATATCCATAGATCGCTGCATCTTTTCGGGAGTTGTGTCATATGTCATTCCCAGATTTAGAACTACTTTTCTAGTATGCTCAGCACTAACATTTACAACGGTGTTGTCAGAGAAGGTACTGTTGTTAATGATTAATAACCTTCCTTCTAAAGTACGAACTCGAGTACTTCTTAAACCAACTTCCTCCACAGTTCCATCAAAACCATCAATTTGAATTCTTTCTCCAATTTTAAATGGTTTATCTAAAAAAATCATGATGCCACCAAAGATATTTTTCACCATGTCCTGAGCGGCTAGTGCTAGAGCTAAACCTCCAATTCCAAGTCCTGCAATCATTGCTGTAATATCAATCCCAAGATTATCCATTCCAATGATAATTCCTATTATCCAGATAACAGCTCTAATACCTTTGCGCATTATTGGAAGCACTTGGTTGTCAAAGTCGCTTTCCGATTTTTCAGCTAATGGCACAACATATTCTTCAACAACTGCATCCAGAATTCTAGAAATCATCCACGTAATGTCAATTACAAGAGCGAAAGCCGCTAGTTTGACAAGTAAATTTTCAAGACCATTATTTGGAAAGTTTAAATAAGAAATAGCCCAGTAATAAGCAGCAATTATTACGATAAATATTACTGGTTTTTCTAGTTTGTCAATTAACAAGTCATCCAATTTTGTTTTGGTTTTAGCCGTTATTTTTTTCATAACAGCACTGGTAAACCAATAAAGTAGTTTTGCAACTAAAACTCCTCCAAGAATAATTCCTAGAGCGATTAACCATTCTAAAATTGTGTTGTGGTAGTATATTTTGTTTAAAAAATCCATTTTTATATAAAATTAGAGCACGAATTTATAAATAAAATTTGTTATTGCTTATTGAATATAAGAGGAAGTGTTGCGTTATTATTTAGTCCTTCTATTCTTAGGAAATAATAACCAGTCGTAATATCAATTAAATTGAGATCTAATTGCATATTGTTGTTACCAACTTTTACCTCTTTTTTGGCAAATGTATATAGTAGTTTTCCTGAGGCAGAATAGACCGCAAATTGTACCTCATCACTTTTAAAGGAATTAAAATTAATGTAAAATTTCCCTGATGTTGGATTTGGGTAGATTTTCAAGTTATCAAGAAATTGAACATTCTCCATTGAGACATAACCAGCAACAACAATTGAAATTGTCGCGGTGTCATTCGGACAATAGTAGCTTGAGGCAATTAAAGTAATATCATAATCTCCAATATTGGCGTATTCATTCCAAGGATTTATATCTATAGATGTATTTCCATCTCCAAAATACCATGTGTATGATGAAGAATTAATTGAAGTATTTGTAAATGCGACAACTCCATTTGGTAAATATACGGTGTCAGCATTCGCAAAAGTGCCTGCAATTGGAGGAGAATCTATAGTAATCGAAATAGTTTGACTACTTGTATTAATTCCTCCTATTCCGGAAGCTTCTAGGTTAATTGTGTAACTTCCAGAGTTAGTAAATGAAATGTATGGGTTTGCTGTTGTATCATTTGAAATCATTCCCCCGTTGGAAGTCCATATATAAGAGGTTGCATCTGTGGATGTGTTCGTAATAGGAATACTATCTCCTTGACATATGGCAGTGTTCGTTATTGAAAATGAAGACACCGGAGGTTCGTTTTCAGGGATTGAAGTATATGTTATTTCCCATCCCTGAGCAGAAGTAGCGCAATCTGAACGAAATTCTAATAACAAATCACCTCCAGTTGAGGTAATTGTTCCGGGGCTAACTGTCCCTGTGTATTTCCCAATTAGAGGAGCGTTTGGTGAGTTTCCATCGTATATAAACAAGAAATCCCAGTCTTGCTCAATGTCAAACGAATTAAACGTAACTGTAATAGAAGCTGCATTTGCAGGTTGAATTAAATAAAGTTCTCTTTCATCGTCCGTATAATTACCTGTTGCTCCTCCACTATCATACAAGTTTCCCGAATTGGCAGTGTAATTAACGTAGCTAGGTGTGTTGTTTATTAATTTATAAAATCCTTCCCAGTCCCAGTTGACTCCAGGATCTGTGTGCGTATTGTTTGGGTAATGTTGATGTCCTTTAATTTTTGTACAACCACCCAAAACGTTAATTCCGATTGTTGCATCCCCGAAATAAGTCCTTAAAGGGTTGACTCCATATCCGCTTTGTGTTATATCTCTGCATAAGTCTGCGGAAGCTTCGTATAAGGCGGCAGTGTACCAAGAAGGGTCACTCACATAACCATCGTGTTCAATTCCAATCGTATAAGGGTTTTCACTGCCAACATGCCAACCTTTATCAACTTCTAAAAGCATTTGAGTTACTTGACCATCTGAAGACCTTATCACATAATGATAAGATACGCTTGCAGAACAGTTTTGTGCCCAAGATATTGCTCCAGCATAACTCCCTTGTATGGTGTGGATGGTTACAGCTGATATTGCTGCACCATTTCTTGAGCTATAGTTGCATGTTGGCGTCGCAACCCACAATGCAGGCCCGTATTCAGCGGTTTTCATTAAAGGGACTTCATACATAAGTCCATTTGGATTGCTTATTCCCGTATGCCCGAAAGTGTTTTCAGAACTGCTCAAAACTGCCAAGTTGTTTGCTCCAAAAATTTGTTCTAAGTCAATGTTATGATTTGGGAAATTATAAGCTTGTTGATTATTTGTACTATTTAAAAAGGTGTAAATACTATAAGCGTGACAATCCAAAGCATAATTGTTTGTTATATTGTTGTCTTGTGGTATTTCCGAAAGAATTTCAATTATTTTAATTTGATTTTCGATTGAAGAAATCTGTAAACTGTCCATTAAGTAGTTGTATGTTGCAGCATACGCCATAATATTTATTTGGGGATTAGATTTTATAGCATTTTGTGGATATCCTGAAAGTCTAGAAACCATGCTGAGATTATTCTTGAAGTAACCTTGTCCATCTTCGGTAAGTCCCATGACGCCGTAAACATGTGGTAAGCCAAAACAACTTTCTGGGGTTGCATCATTAATGTTACTAAAGTGAGTAGTCGTAAATGAAATTGCTTCAAGCATACCTTTTGGAATATCTGGGTATTGCTGATAAGCAAAGTCCATCTCTGCTTGGTAGGTATTAAAAATTGTTGTTTGTGCCTTAGTGTGCAGGGAAAATAAGATTGTAATAATAAGAAAAAAATATTTCATAATGCAAAATTACATACCAATACTAATTCCTATTCTATAAATAATGGGAGGACCCAGCGCTCCAAACATAAAGTTTCCTTGATAAGGAGAGTTTATGTTGTTTATAAAGTCGTATAACAGCATTATTTGCAAATTTACGGCTCCACCGATACTGTAATTGTATCCAGCCCCAGCGAAAAGCATAGGAACATTTGCTCTGTCTCCTTGAGAAGAACTATTTGGATCAAGATTGTATGCTCTCAAGAGCTCAAATTCAGCATGGGCGTATAGACTTTCGTTAAATTTATATCTGCTAAACAGATTTCCCCCATAAACAGAATACTTGAAATTTGCTTGTTTAGAGCCTATGTATATATATTTAGCTCCTATACCTAAAGAGAATTGCGGGGTGACTTTATATCCAACAAATGGAGCCGTTTCAAAAAAGTATATTGGTATCCCACTTATATTTGCAATATTAAAGGCAATATTTCCTCCGGTATAAAGCCTGTCTTGAAAGGGCAATTTATTTAGCGGGTTGATTCTTTCACCTGACTCTTCAGAAGTGTATTGTCCGAAAGAAAATTGAACACTTAATATTATAACTAATAAAATTAACTTACGCATAAACAGGTCAATTAACATGTAAAAATACAGAAAATACGAGATAAATAGACCAACTAAGCCCTGTAATTTTACTTTATTAAGACACCTTCTTTTTGAATCATTCTAACTTTGGTAAAATGCTCAACCTTAATAGTGTCTGGGACGAATACGAATTTTTTATCGTAAATAATGTTGTCAATATAGAAAGTCACAAAATATTCATTAGATAGGCCAAAAACATCTTCAGAAATAGGTTCAATCAATTGATAAGATTGGCCCTTAATAACATCAAAGAAATGACGAAGAGTTGATGTGTTTACTTTTTTTTTGCCTAAAGTGCCGTATCCTTTGGATGAAATCAGAACATTTGTAATGGGTTCTTTTTTGTAGTTTAAGAGGTAAACATTCCATATTTCATCACTCTCCTCAGTATCTTTAATAATGGCTACTCCAATGCCTTCAACCTTTGGAATATGAATGTCTTTTTTCATTACTTGATAATCGTTTTTTCAGTGTCCAAAAGTGATATTTTATAATAAGGAAGAGCTTTAGAGTTAATTACTTCAACTACATCTTTATAGTAACATTCTTTTTCTTCTCCTGTAAACTTGGTAACCAATAATGAAATCATTTCCGGATTGGTTTCTCCCGTTGTACATCCCGTTACTATGTACATATAAGAATATGGATAACCTTCAACTTTTTCAGATAATTCGAGTTGAATAGTTCCTCCAGCGCAGATGTCTCCACAAATTCCTTTTTTGTGATTAACGATGTATCCTTTTACGGTAGCCGTATCTGGTAAAGATGAATTAGAATCATGAGGTGTAATTTTATGGTTACTAGTCGTTTGAGATAGTGTCATATCCAATACAACTTGAGCGCTAAGATTTATCCCAAGAAAAACAACCACTAATGAAGTTAATAGTTTAAACATTTTCATAATTAAATACTTTAGATAAATTGATTTTTAATTTTTGTTTAACGTCGTTCATATCAATTTCTTTGCCTAATTCATTTTGAATTGACGTGACCGCTTTGTCATTAATACCGCAAGGTACAATATTTTTGAAGTAACTTAAGTCAGATTTTACATTTAGAGCCATTCCATGCATGGTAACCCATCTGCTGCATTTGACTCCCATAGCACATATCTTCCGAGCTTTAGGTTTAGTTCCGTCAACCCAAACTCCAGTTAAACCTTCAACTCGTTCGGCAATAATGTCATATTCTGCTAATGTTCTAATAACAGCTTCTTCTAAAAATCGTAGATATTTGTGTATGTCTGTAAAGAAATGGTCCAAATCGAAAATAGGATAAGCAACTAGTTGCCCAGGACCATGATAGGTGATATCACCACCTCTATTTATTTTATAATAAGTTGCTCCTCTAGCTTTTAATGAATTTTCGTTTAATAGCAGGTGTGTTTCTTTTCCACTTTTTCCTAATGTGAATACATGTGGGTGCTCACAAAAGAGCAAGTAATTACTGGTTATTCTTTTGTTTTTTTCATCTCTACGATTATCCATTTTAATAGCAATAGTCGCATCGAACAGTTGTGTTTGATAATCCCAAGCTTCTTTAAAATCAATTAGTCCAAGGTCTTCGTATATGACTTTTGGATTCATTGAATTAAATGTCTTTAGCCAATTCTGATTTAAGGTAGTCTATGACTTTGACCTCAATGTTGTCAACATTTCTTAACTCTGACAAATAAACAGAAACCCAATCGCCAAGTAAAATAAAATATAAAGCTCTTTCAATGTTGGAATTTCCTTTGGAATAACATTCAATATATGTAGAGGTGTATTTTTCAATAACCGATTTTTGAATATTCATTCTTGTTTGTGTTCGTGAATAATCAGTTTCGTTTCTGAAAACGACAACAGCTTTTTCCTCATTTCCTCCGGCCCACCCCACTAATTCGTTGTGATTCATTTCTGGGAGAACATGATGCCAGCATAAAACTTTGGCATTTTCATTAAGTTGTTGACGAAATCTCACAGCAACTCCTTCGAAGTTCGCTTCACTATATATTACTGTTGTCTTGTTTAAAATTGAATTAGTAATATTTTTTGCTTCGGCCTTAATATTATCGATTTCTGAATTCAATAATTCAATTGCGTTCTGAATTTTTCCTATAAAATCGTCCTTGATTAAATTGTAATGATTTAATAAAAAAAACTGTTGTGTCAATGAATACGAAAGCATCGCTCTAGGTGATTTTTCTGTAGGTAATACTATGTGGTTGTAATTATTGTTTTTTGCTATTTCTAAAATTTTCCCACCCGATGTAATACAAGCGATTTCCGCACCTTTTTCTTTAGCTATGGAAAGTGCAGCTAAAGTTTCTTCTGTGTTGCCGGAAAAGCTACTGGCAATAACCAATGTGTTCTCGTTTACAAAATTAGGAAGGTGATAATCATTATTAATAACGATAGGAATTTCGATGTCATTTGCAACTAGTTGCGCAACAATTTTACCGCCAATTCCAGACCCTCCAAGACCTGTTATTACAACGTTTCTAAATTCTTTATCACAATCAGATAGACTGGTATTCTTTCCTATCTGGAGCGCTTCTGTGAGCTGTGCGGTAAATAAGGCAACTAATTCTTTCATTAAAGATGAATTTTAAGAATGCGAATTTAAGTATAATTCCTAAATTTTTACTTTTTTTTAAGGATTGCAATAAAATAATTAATTTTGCATGCCAAATTGAATTAATAAAATTATGACGTTAAACCTTTCTGAACAGGAACAAGTAAGAAGAGAATCCTTACAAAAATTGCGAGATCTTGGTATTGATCCTTATCCTGCCGCGCTTTATCCGGTTAATACCTTGTCGACTGAAATCGAAACAAATTTTGAGGAAGGAAAAAAGGTGATTGTTGCAGGCAGGTTAATGAGTAGAAGAATTATGGGTAAAGCCTCGTTTGCTGAAGTCCAAGATGCTGAAGGGAGGATGCAATTGTACTTTAATCGTGATGAGATTTGTGAAGGAGAGGACAAAACTTTGTACAATACTCTTTTTAAAAAGTTGTTGGATATAGGAGATTTTATTGGAGTTGAAGGAGATCTCTTTATTACCCAAGTGGGTGAGAAATCAATAAAGGTCAAAAAGTTTGTTTTATTATCTAAATCATTAAAACCATTGCCTCTTCCAAAAACGGACAATGAAGGCAAAGTGCATGATGCTTTTACGGATCCGGAAATGAGATACCGCCAGCGGTATGTTGATTTGGTTGTTAATCCACATGTAAAAGAAACATTTATTACGCGAACAAAAGTGATGAATGAAATGCGCAGCTTCTTTAACGCTAAAGGATATTTTGAAGTAGAAACACCAATCCTGCAACCAATCCCTGGTGGAGCCGCAGCCCGTCCATTTATTACTCATCATAATGCACTGGATATGCCATTGTATTTAAGAATTGCAAACGAACTTTATTTAAAGAGGTTGATTGTTGGTGGTTTTGATGGCGTATATGAATTTGCAAAAGACTTTAGAAATGAGGGAATGGATAGGACCCATAACCCTGAGTTTACAGTAATGGAAATCTACGTAGCCTATAAAGACTACAATTGGATGATGGATTTTACCGAGGAAATGCTGGAAAGAGTGGCATTGTCTGTTCATGGGAAAACTGATTTGAATGTTGGTGATAAAGAAATAAGTTTCAAAAGTCCATTTAAAAGAATCTCAATGACTGATTCAATAAAACAATTTACTGGTTTTGATATTACGGGTAAATCTGTTGAAGAGCTATCAACTTGGTGCAAAGAAAACGGAATTG
>Ga0315315_10001034_pt1 | contig 25157 bp, 19 predicted proteins | sample M140m3416metaG_FD_203699 | JGI IMG/M metagenome (GOLD analysis project Ga0315315, IMG submission 203699) | Ammonia-oxidizing marine archaeal communities from Monterey Bay, California, United States - M1 40m 3416 | ecosystem: Environmental > Aquatic > Marine > Intertidal zone | place: USA...
GCCGCGACGCACGCCATGCGCGCGCACACGACCTCCCGAACGTGCGTGAACGACGCGACGCGCGGACGCGGACGCGGACGCGACGCCGCGCGGTGACGCCGCGCGGACGCCGCGGATGCGATGGCGATCGAGATATTTTAATCGCGAACGCGCGCGTGACGTCGCGAAGACGCGATCGGGACGCGCGCGCGAGGGCGACGCGCGAACGGACGCGGACGACGGCGGCGACGAGGCGACGCGCGAGGACTGGAGACTGACGGAGATTCGTGAGGTTTTATCGACGGCGTAGGTCGGTTCGAGCGACGTTCGCGTCCAAGACGCGCGCGGCGTCGTCGACCAAGCGCGCGACCGCGGTTCGCGCGGCGTCTAAATCCACGATGACCGTGGCGGAGATCGCGAAGAGCGAACGACCGATGAAAATTGTTTTCGTGTCCGCGGAATGCGCGCCGTGGTCGAAGACCGGTGGCCTCGGTGACGTCGTGGGATCGTTGCCGGTGGAGCTCGCCAAGCGCGGGCACAAGGTGATGACGATCTCGCCGCGTTACGATCAGTACAAGGGCGCGTGGGACACCTCCGTGCACGTCGAAGCGCTCGGTAAGTCTGTTGGCTTCTTCCACGAGAAGAAGAAGGGCGTCGATCGCGTGTTCGTCGATCACCCCGACTTCTTGGCCAAGGTTTGGGGTAAAACCGGCTCCAAGCTTTACGGCGAAAAGTCTGGGCACGACTTCGCGGACAACCAAGATCGCTTCGCGATGTTCTGCCACGCCGCCATCAAGGCGCCGGCGGCGCTCACCGAACTCGGTTTCGGCGAAGACGTCGTCTTCGTCGCAAACGACTGGCACTCCGCGCTCGTCCCGGTCATCTTGAACAAGGTGATGAAGCCGGCGGGTCAATTCACCAAGGCCAAGTGCGCGATGACGATTCACAACATCGCGTTCCAAGGTCGCTTCTTCCCGCAACCGATGGCCACCTACGGCTTGCCGGACTCTGCGGCTGACGACTTCTTCTTCGAAGACGGTTACTCCAAAGTGTACGACGAAACCAACCCGGCCAAGGAAGACGGCAAGGAGGAATTCGACGGCAAGATTTACCGCAAGGCCAACTGGCTCAAGGCGGGCTTCATGAACGCCGACAAGAACTTGACCGTGTCCGAAAACTACGCCAAGGAGATCGCATCCAGCAAGGCTAAGGGCGTTGAGCTCGATGACGTCATCCGTGAATTCGGTATGGAAGGCATCGTCAACGGCATGGACCCGACCGAGTGGAACCCGTCGAGCGACAAGTTCATCGACGTCCCGTACGACAAGACCACCGTCGTCGAAGGTAAGGCTGCCGCCAAGCAAGCGCTCCAAGCTGAAGTTGGCTTGCCGCTCGATGCCGATGCGCCGGTCTTCGGCTACATCGGTCGCCTCGAAGAGCAAAAGGGCTGTGACATCATGATGGCTGCCATCCCGAAGCTTTTGAAGCAAGTGCCGAACGCGCAAGTCGTCATCTTGGGTACCGGTAAGAAGAGCATGGAAAAGGCTCTCGAAAAGCTCGACGAAGCCGAACCCATGTGCGCGGGTGTCGTGAAGTTCTCCGCCCCGTTGGCGCACTTCATCACCGCCGGTGCCGACTTCTTGATGGTTCCGTCCCGCTTCGAACCGTGCGGTTTGATCCAACTCCACGCCATGCAATACGGCACCGTCCCGGTCGTCGCCTCCACCGGCGGTCTCGTTGACACCGTCAAGGAAGGTGTCACCGGTTACCACATGGGCGCCATGGACGCCGACACCCTCCTCCCGGCGGATGTCGACGCGATGGTTGAGACGTGCGCCGCCGCCGCCGCCGATTACGGTACTCCGCTCTACACCAAGATGTCCTCCACGTGCATCTCCCAAGACTTGTCTTGGGCTGAGCCGGCGAAGAAGTGGGAAGGTGTGCTCGAAGAAATGTACTTCGGTACCCCGGAGGCGGTCAAGAAGGCTGAAGTCGTCGTCCCCATCGCCAAGGCCGACGCGATCGCCGCGACGGCTTAAGCTCTCAAGTCTCCTGATTCTGTTTCACACAATTCATGATTTTACCGCGAAAACATGACGAATGGAATGTTGTAATAATTTTACCTTCGCGATAGTGCGCAATCAGTTAACGTTCGTTCGTCGTATGAGTGTTACATCTTTCATTTCGCGAGGGTCTCGTATGGCTAAGCTGCGCCGAAGGCGGCACCTTTCGAAATAGCGACGTCCCCGTACGTCATCAGCTGTTCGACTTTCAAGTACTCGTGCGCGTTGAGGACTAAAACCTGGTAGAACATGCGCGCCGCTTCGCCTCTCTTCTTCCCCACCGTGAGAGTATTGAGCGAAAGCGGGCGGTCTCCAGAAGCATCGAAAGCGCTCGTCAAGTGGTCGAGCATGAGCTTGGAGTTGACGTTCCAATCCATGTCGCCTCCTTCCTCTTCGGCGCCGTCCTCCTCGACGTTCATTTCGAGGTTGAACTCTTCCGCACCGACATAGCCTCCATCATCGAATCCGTTCTCGTTGTCGGCGTAGTCGAAGTTCATGGTGAACGGCTTGGCGTCCGCGTCGTCGTCGTTGGCTCGAGCAACACGCGGTTCGCCAGAGTCCGGACGCCCCCAGCACGCGGCACTCGCCTTTCTATACGCGTCATTGAGCTTAGCACCGACATCACACGCCATGAGTCGTCCCCGTAGGCTCGCTTCTAAAGTTTCAGGATCGTTGAGCACGCCGTCGTCCTCCAACGGCGACGCGCGCTTGCTGACGATGTCGCGCGTATCCCTCAACTGCGCACGAATGTGATCGTTGGACAGAGTCACCGTGCGATCGAACACGACCACGCGATCGACCTTTCTGCGCTTACTCGCCGGACCGGGCTCACGATCATCCGGGCGATCACCCAATACGCTAGAACCCGGGATGGACGGCAACGCGCCGCCGAACAAGCTCTCGCCGCCGACGCTTCTTCTCGCGGCGAACCCGTCGTCTTCATCCCCCATCAAATCCGCATCCAACGCCAAAGGCAACACCCCTTCATCGCCGGCCCCGAATCCGTCGTCCATACCTCCATCGTATTCATCATCGTTAGGTGCTGTGTACTCGTCGTGCGCGTAGTCGTAATCCTCCAACTGCACGCCAGCCTCGACGACGGCGGAACGGAAAACTTCAACTTCAACGTCATCCTCGAGTCGTTCATCATCCACGGGTAATTGGTCGTTAAACTCAAACTGCGCGTCGAAGTCATCCACGTCCGGATCCGCCAGAGTGATGTTCTCTCTGCTCACGCTCGCTCGTCCCGTCGCGCCGTTCGCCATGCCCGGGTCGAAGAAAAACTCCAAGTCGTCGTAGTTGTCCGGCAACGTAATCGTCGCATTCGGCGCCGTCGCCGCATCAGCGGGCAGATCAACCGTCCCAGGTCGGAAAACTTGCTTGATCTTCACCAACGCCTCGGAGCAATCTTGAAACAAGTAGTTCACCTTGCGACTGTAAATGCGAACCACCCCGAGCATCAATTGTCCCGAAAGCCTCAACGCCAGCGGCGCGTCGGGGTTAATGATGGATTCTGTTCGCGTCACACATCGCACCACGCGTCAGTCATCGCGTTCGCGCGCTCTTCGCTCTCTCTCTCGCGCGCGCGTCGTCCGACGAGCCGTTCGCGTCCCGTCGGCTCGCGTCCGCGGTTTGAATTGAATTCCGAATACGTACTCACTGACGAGACGATGTCCGTCTCCGCGATCTGATTCTTCCGCAGCTTGCGGTCCAAGTGCGCGGCGATCCAGATCGTCCCCAGCGGCCCGCGCTTGGCGAGAATGTACTGCGAGTAGAACATCGCGCTCGATCGATCGCGTCTTCAGGGTGTCCCGCCCGTTTGAAAATCACGATCGTCGCGCGGCGGTTTCGTCGCGCCGTGCGGCGATGGGCGCTCGCGCGCGGCTCGTGGACGCGCTCAAGGGCGTCGCGCACGACGCGAACGCGCGCGGTGAGGTGTGCGGCGGCGATCGACGCGCGTCGAGCTCTGGGACGGATTGGGAGAGATTTCGAACGAACGGGACGTTTTTGCCATCATTAGGCGAAATCTCGATTGCGCGAGCGAAGCTACTCGGCGTCTACGATGAAGGGCACGCCGTCGGACCTGAACCGAATTCTGTCTTCGCACATCGCGGCGACGACGCGAGGGAATAAGATGTGCTCCTGCGCCAAGACGCGCGCGGCGACGGCGCTCGCGTCGTCGTCGTCGAAGACGGGGACGACGGTTTGCGCTAAAATTTTACCCTCGTCGAACGCCTCGTTGACGAAATGAATCGTCGGACCGGTGAATCGAGCGCCCGATGCGACGACGGCTTTGTGAACGTTCTCACCGTGCATGCCCTTGCCGCCGAACGCGGGCAAGAGCGCGGGGTGGATGTTGACCATTCGATTTTCGTACGCTCGACAAAGTTCGGGCGGAATCAGTCGTAAATATCCAGCCAACAGCACGAACTCGGCGCCGTGTTCGCGCGTCAGCGCGTCGACGAGCGCGTCGGCGGTTAATCCACCCGTTTCGTTCTTCTTCGCTGGATAAATCAACACGGGAATTCCTCGTTCGCGCGCCCACTCGGCGCCGCCGCACGTCGCCGCGTTGGTCACCACGCACGCCACGCGCCCTCGCACCTCCCCTCGCTCGCACGCGTCGTGTATCGCGCGCATGTTCGACCCACCGCCGCTAACGAATACGGCCAAGTTCGCGCGCGCGTCGTCGTCGCGCGCGCTCGACGACGCCGACGCGGAGGCACTGTTACGCGCGCGCAGCTGCCCTCGCGGCGGCTCCGTCGCGCCACCGTGCGCGCGCCGCACGCCTCTGCGCGCGCTCGCGCGCGCGCGCGCGGGAGCGACGAGATGTGCGCTCGCCGTGGACATGCCTTCGAGCGCGCCGAACGCTCGACGCGCGCGACTGTGACGCTCTCGCGCGGCGCGCCGCGCGACTCTTCCTCCGCTTAAACGCGTTCGCATACAGGACTAATCGCTATCGCTACTTTCATCGCTATCGACGTACGTGCGCACCCGTCGTCGGTTTCTATTCGCCACGAGCGGCGGTAACCCGTCGTCCGAGCCCTCGTCGTCGTCTTCGTCCGCCGAGCCGTCGCGCGCCTCGCCGCCGTCCCGAGCCGTCGCGCGCGCCCGCGCCTCGTCCTCCTCCAGCGCTCCCGCGAGCTCGCGCAGCGCGCACCCCGTCCCGCGTTCTTCGCTCTCGAACGCTTTCGGCCACGTCCCGTCGTCCCTTCGTCGCATCTCCTTCACTTGTTCCGCGTACAGCACCCGCCGCAGCTCGCCCGTCACCTTGACGTCGTCCCGTCCCTCGAGCTCGCGCGCGTCCACGAACCTCGCCACCACGTGCGTCCCGGCGCGGAACCACGCGAGCTTTTTAAACTTATTCGGCACGCGCACGAGCGTCGTGCCGCCCGCGTCGTCGTCGCCGCGCTCGACCTCGACCAAGTTGGCGCCGCACACCGCCGTGACGCGGCACACGACGTCGCCGTCCTCGAGCGTCACCGCGAGCTCGTTCGCGAGCGCGTGCACGTGCTTGCGGCGGTGCGACATCACCGCGCGTTCGTCGCCGCGCGCGTCGCGCGCGCGTCGTCGCGGCGCGCGTCGTCGCGGCGCGTCGCGTCGTCGCGTCGCGCACTGCGGACGACCGCGCGCGCGACACACCGCGACGCGTCGACGCGTCGACGCGCGCGCGCGAGAGACGCGCGAGAGACGCGCGAACGCGCGACTGTCGACGCGAACGCGCGCGCGCGACGCGGGACGCGCGCGACGGCGGGTCGAGACTGGATTGGATTGGCTGGCGTCTCCGCGACTCGATCGATGAGCGCGCACGAGGCCGACCACGTGGCGCTGAAGTGCGTCGTCGTCGGCGACGGTGCGGTCGGGAAGACGTCCATGCTGATGTGCTACGCGACGAACACGTTCCCGACGGATCACATGCCGACGATTTTTGATAATTACAGTAAAAACGTGCGCGCGAGAGACGGGCGGACGGTGAGCGTGGGGCTGTGGGACACCGCTGGACAAGATGAGTACGCGGCGTTTCGACCGCTGAGCTATGAGAACGCGGATGCGATGTTGTTGGCGTTTTCGTGCGATTCTAAGGAGAGCTACGAGAGCGTGGAGACGAAGTGGGCGGAGGAGTTGCGCGCGAAGGCGCCGAAGACGCCCATCGTGTTGGTGTGCACCAAGATTGATTTGCGAGACAGTGGGAAAGGGGTCGTGAGTCGCGCGCAGGGAGAGGCGTTGGGTGATCGAATCGGCGCGACGGCGTACGTGGAGTGCAGTGCGCTGACGCAGAATGGATTGCCCGCGGTGTTTGACACCGTCATAGACGTGCACTTGCACCCAGAGCTGTTCGAAAAGTCGAAGCCTGGATGCTGCGTCGTTCAATAGAAGCGATCGCGGGTTAGCATAGCTGTATCTTTGTTCTTCTACTTCTACTTCTACAGTACTTCTACATTTCTAATATCACGACGTTGAGTTGCGAATGTTCGCCAGGACGTTTAGCTTGACGTCTTCGTCGCAAAACGCAAAATCCATCGCGCGAGTCGACATGTCGCGAATTTCGTCATCCGTCAGCCCGAACGTTTCCGCCGCGATGGCATACTCGCGCGATAGCGATGTCTGAAAGACCCACGTGTCGTCAGTGCACAAACAAATCGGGTGTCCCGCGCTTCTCAATTTGGCAAAGTGATGCTCCGCGAAGCCGGCGCACGAACGCGTCTTCACGTTGGACGTCAAACACAGCTCGACAGGAATCTTACTCGCGAGTAAATCTCGAAGCAAGCTCTCGTCACGAACAGTGTACACGCAGTGCCCTAATCTGTCAGGGCGAAACGCTATGAATGCTCGTTGTTCAGCCTCCGTATTCGCGACTTCGCCGTTGTGCAAGCTCGTCCCCAATCCATGCGCCCTCGCCTTTTCGAACGCGGCGACGTATCGATCCCAATGCCCGACCACGGGAGAACCGCTCAAATCCACACCGACGACGCCTCTCTCTTTATATTTGATCGCCAAATCGATCGTCTCCATCGCCTTGCTCGCGTCGTCGTCTCGCGCGCGGTCCACGCTAAGAATAATCCTCGCCGCGAGCTCCCCATCCGCGCCGTCTCCACCGCACCGACCGCACGCGTCCTCCAATCCACTCAACACCGCCTCAACGTAGCGCTCCTTCCCGATCTGTTCCTTCGGCGTCGTGCGTAGCTCCAAGTATCGCGCTCCGTCCCGCGCAAAGTCTTCGCAGACTTCGCGCGTCACCCGTCGCAGCGCCGCCGCGTCGTCGACGCACGCGTGCACGAGCTTAAAAATCTCAAAGCACGCGAGGAGATCGCGATCGCTCGCGAGCGCGCGCTCGCACTCGCGCTCGAGCCCCCGCGCTGCCGCGAGTTCCAGTAGAGTGTCCTCGCGCGCGCAACCGTTGACGTGCGCGTGCAGCTCGACGCCGCACCTCGCGCGCGCGAACGCCGCGGCGCGGCGCGCCCGCGCGTCGTTCTTCGCGTCGTCGCTCCGCATGCGCGCCGTCGCGCGTCGTCGCGCGCGACACTGCCGCCGCCGCCACTAAACTCCACGCACGCGCGAGCGCGCCGACGCGTCATGTCGCCCGCCGCGCGCGCGCGCGACGCCGACGACGCCGACGACGCCGACGACGCGTCGCCGCGCGCGTTCAAGCGACACAAGACGGACGAAGACGCCGTGCTCGCCGCGGGCGGGCGCCGCATCGCGCCCACGGGCGGCGGGCACGGGTGTCTGCACGACGTCGTTCGACCGCGCGGTGACGCGAGCGCGATGACGCGGGACGAGGGAAGGATCGAGGTCCCCGAAGTCCCGGCGAAGTCGTACGCGTTCGAGCTGGACACGTTTCAGCAAAAGGCGGTGGAGTGCTTGGAGCGGGGGGAGTCGGTGCTGGTGAGCGCGCACACGTCGGCGGGGAAGACGGTGGTGGCGGAATACGCGATCGCGATGGCGATACGAGACGGACAGCGCGTGGTGTACACGTCACCGTTGAAGGCGCTGAGTAATCAAAAGTATCGCGAGCTGAAGGAGGAGTTTGAGGACGTGGGATTGATGACGGGGGACGTGGTGATAAATCCGAGCGCGTCGTGCCTGGTGATGACGACGGAGGTTTTGCGATCGATGCTGTATCGGGGAGGGGAGGTGATGCGCGAGGTTGGGTGGGTGATTTATGATGAGATTCATTACATGCGGGACAGCGAGCGAGGGGTGGTTTGGGAGGAGTCCATCGTGTTGTTGCCGGACATGGTCAAGTACGTGTTTCTATCGGCGACGATTCCGAACGCTCGAGAGTTCGCGGAGTGGGTGTGCAAGACGCATAATCAACCGTGTCACATCGTGTACACTGACTTTCGTCCGACGCCGTTGGAGCATTACGTCTTCCCGGCGAACGGAGAGGGGATATTTTTAGTCATGGACCGGCAGTCCAAGTTCAGGGACAGCAATTTCGAGCAAGCCGTCACCGTCATCGCCGACGGCGGCGGCGCGGCGGCGGCACGCGTGGCCAATCGAGCGCGAGGTGATGATGGAAAAAAGGAGGCAGTTAACCAGGACATCTTTAAAATCATCCGTATGGTCGTCGAGCGCAACTACGATCCTGTGATTGTGTTCGCGTTCAACAAACACGAGTGCGAAAAGATGGCTAACTCATTGCACAAAGTTGATTTGTGCGACGAAGACGAGAAAAAGCTCATCGACACGATTTATTGGAACGCCATGGACTCGTTGTCGGACGAAGACAAACGATTGCCTCAAGTCGCAAATTTGCCAAACCTTTTACGACGAGGTTTGGGTGTGCACCACTCGGGACTGCTGCCGATTTTGAAGGAGGTGATCGAGATTTTATTCCAGGAAGGCTTGATCAAAGTGCTCTTCGCCACGGAGACCATGTCGGTGGGACTGAACATGCCGGCTCGCACGGTCGTGTTTTGCTCTCCTCGAAAGTTCGACGGCGCTGGTTTTCGTTGGATCACGTCTGGCGAGTACATTCAAATGTCTGGTCGAGCCGGTCGTCGCGGCAAGGACGACCGCGGTTTGGTAATCTTGATGATGGATGAGCGTATGGATCCGCCGGTGGCGAAGAACATGTTACACGGGCAATCTGATACTCTTGATAGCGCATTTCACTTGAACTACGCAATGATTTTGAACCTGATGCGCGTCGAAGGTGCTGAGCCAGAGTCGCTCATTCAATCGTCGTTTGCGCAATTCCAAAACGATCGCGCGTTGCCGGGTCTGGAGGCGAAGATTGTCGAGATACAGAAGGATCGGGACGCGGTGAAGATTCACGACGAAGACAGCGTCGACGAGTATGTCAAGCTCAAAGACGGCCTCGATGCCATGATTCGAGAACGTCGTGTCGTCACCAACACTCCAACGCACGCGGTGCCGTTTTTGCAGCCTGGTCGATTGGTGCGCGTGTGCACAAAATCGCCGTCGATTTCGTCTACGTATGACGAGGAAGACGATTCGATTAGAATTCCCGTACCAGGAACGGAGCCGGGTGAAGAGGACGTCGTTTGGGGCATGATTGTGTCTTTCGAGCGCATCGGTGGCGGTGGAAAATCTGGGAAAGCGGCGTACGGGGTCGACGTTCTGGTGCGCACGCGCGAGAATAGTGACGGTAAGACTCCGTTATCATCAAAGAGTAAAAACGATAGATACGAGTTTTTGAATGCGAACGAGGAGGACGATTCATCGGAGCCGCGGGTGATTCGAGTGCCCCTCGAGCAGCTCGATGTATTGAGCAGCGTTCGCGTATACTTGCCGAAAGACTTGCATCCACGCGAGGCGAGAGATCAGTGCATTAGCAGTGTGGGGGAGGTCATCAAGCGGTTCCCTGATGGCGTGCCGGTTTTGGATGCCACGCGAGATCTGAAGATCGATAGTGAAAACTTCTCCAAGCTCTTAAAGCGAATCGACGGCATCAAGTCGATGATGAAGAAGCACCCCGTCGCCTCAAGTGAAAGGCTCGTCGAACAGCTCTCAGCGCACAAGAGAAAACGTGAGCTCTCCATCGCACTGAAGCAGGCGAAGAAAAACGCAAAGGCTGCCGCTGGACTGATCATGCGCAATGAGCTGAAGCAGATGCGTCGCGTGCTCAAACGACTCGGGCACACGAGCGCTGAGGGCGTGGTGCAAACGAAGGGAAGAGTGGCGTGCGAACTCGCCTCGGTCGACGAGCTCGTCACCGCGGAGCTCATCTTCAACGGTATGTTCAAAGAAGTCGATGTTGATATGCTCGTCGCTTTGGTTTCGTGCTTGGTGTGGCGCGAGAAGTCGCGCAACACACCCAAGCTTAGCGAAGAAACCGCGGAAGTGTTTTCGCGCCTGAAGGATGTTGCGCGCAAAGTCGGGAAACAAATGATGGAGTGTAGGATGAGCGTGGACGTCGAAGAGTACGTAGAGGGCTTTAGGAGCGAGCTCATGGAAATCATGCTCGCGTGGTGCAAAGGGAATAAATTTGCAGAGATTATGAAAATGACAGATTTGTTCGAAGGTTCCATAGTGCGCGCCATTCGGCGTGTCGAGGAGGTTTTGCGCCAACTGTCTGACGCGTGTCGGGTCATAGGCGAGACTGAACTTCAAGAAAAGTTCACAATCGCGAGCGAAAAAGTGAAACGCGACATAGTGTTCGTCGCGAGCTTGTTCCTTTAGCGTGGTTGTAACTCACGCGTACGTAGTGATAGCAAGAATGTCCTTCCGTCTTCTTACAAGAGATAAACTCGGCTTCGTCTAACACGAAGCCGCGAAATCCTAGTGAATGCAAACGGCTCACCACTGCGAGCGCTCGCGCCAACCCCCCATCTAGTCACGATATCGATCGTTTAGTTGCTCTTAGAGCCCGATCGAAGGCGCGCCTGTTGCTTGCGCGTGAGCTTCACCGGCTCCGCCTCGCGCTTGACAGCCTCCACCTTTTCGCTGAGCGTGATCTCAACGTGGCACGGGTTGGACATGTACGGGTTGATGCGACCGTGCGCACGGTACGTGCGCCGACGCTGCGGGATGGCCTTGTTGCACTGGATGTGCGACACGGACAAGTTCTCAATGTCCAAGCCCTTCGTCTCCGCGTTGCTCTTGGCGTTGGCGAGCAAACCGAGCACGGCTTCCGCCGCCTTCTTCGGCCAGCGGCCTTGACCGTTCGTCGAACCTTCGTTCTTCGCCTGCGCCGTGCGACCAACACCACCGCAGAAGCGACGGAAAACGACGCATCGCTTCATCGCGAGGACATCCTTCAAGTATTGCTCCGCGTCCTCGAGCTTCTTACCCTTCAACATCATGCACGTCTCGCGCATGTTCTTGAACGAGATGCGAAGGTCCGACGCGCGCGCCTTGCACGACTTTTCGGCATCTTCCGGTTCTCTCGCGTACTTCACCATCTGTTTTCCAACCGCGCGTCCATCGCGTTCGTCGTCAGTCGTCGCGTTCGTCTTCGTCGCCCGATGCCGCTAGGGCTTTCTCAATAGGGTCACCGCCGCTCGCGCGCGCCTCCAGCGCCGCCATCTCGCGCGCGCCATCTCCCACGACGAACGCGCGCGCTCGATCGTAATCCTTCGCGCGATCCAAGCGCGCGCGCGCGTCGTCCACCCCCTTTCGCGCGCGCCGAGCCGCCGCATCGTAAAGCCCCGCGTCGTCGCCGTCGATCACCGCGCGTCGCGCCCTCCGCGCGCGTTCGCGTCGCCGACCGCGCGCGTCGCCGACCGCGCGCGCCACCGCGCGCGACGCGAATCATCGCGCGTCGCGCTCGCGCGCGTCGTCGCGTCGTCTCGCACCTTCTCGTCGTCGGCGTCGCGTAAAGGCGGACGGCGCGTCGCGCGCCCTCGACGCCTCGAGGCGCGCGCGGTGTGATTTCACTCAAAACGCACGCACATAGGCTCGATTGACGTACAAAGCGATGTACGAGTCGCATTCAAAGGAGTGAAAACGCTAAGATTTCGAACCTTTGGGTTTCGAACGTTGGCGGTCGTTCGCCGCACTGCGCGACGGCGACGGATGTCCATCTTCGGCGCGCCTTCGACGCCCGTCGCGGGCGCGAGCGCGCTTTTCGCGCCCGCGGTGACGACGCCGGCGAACGTCGGTGGAACGCCGCGCGCGACGGACGCGAACGGGGACGATGCGCGACGTAAAAGCGACGGATGGTCGCCGGCGTCGCGGTATCAAAATCTGCTCTCGAGCGTGCGCGCGCTCGAGCACGGACGCGCGAGTGAACGCGATCGAGAGCGCGCGCGGCGGGCGCTGAGGGTGAACGAGACGCGGTTGCGGGAGATGACGTTCTTTGAGGGACGGAACGCGGGAGACGCCGCGCGAGTGGCGAGCGGGCGGGCGACGCTCAGTCACGGGGGCGAGGCGCGGTTGGGGGAGCTGGACGTCGAACACGCGAGCGCGATCGCGGTGGCGTTGGATTTGAATGAAATAGTGAGCGTTGAACTTATGGTGGGGGCGATAGAGCACGGCGCACCTGCGGATGACGTGGTGCCGGCGGCGATTGGGATTTACATGCGCGAACGCGCCGCGGCGCTCGAGTCGTTGCTGGCGGTGTTGCGATGCGCGGACGGGACGGCGCCGTTGGACGGGGTGATGGATGAAGAATTGAAAGATTACGCGGACGGTTTGTTGCGCGATGGCGCGCTGTTTGCGCGATTAGTGAAGCTCGTCACCGCGCCGCCGCCGGGTGGACCATTTTTAGTCGCGCCGACCGTGCCGACGCAACACGTCGGCGGGCCATTGGCGCTCGCGGGGCAGCAGCAACAGGCGACGACGTCGTCATCATCACAAGAGCGCTTGCTCGGACCTTTAGACAAGTTAGTAGATATCCGCGGCCGTCCGATCTTACGGCAAGAGTGCGTGGCGCACGAGCGACGACTCGTCGTCGAGTGCCTGTTCCACTCGGCGCGAGTGTCAACAAGCTTGAGTTCGGAAAATGCGCAAGCACTCTTGGTGTTGGCGGGACGCTCTGCGGAAGCGATGCGAGACCTGGACAAGGTTGCGGTGGAAGACATGCCGACGGGTTACGGTACGATTTTTGCCGCGGCTGCGATGTTTACGCCGACGCTATCCGGCGTCGAGGCGGCAGTACCGAAGACAGACTTGGCCAAGGCAGTAGCGACAACGATCAACTCCCCGAACGCACCTCCGTTATTTTCATTCGTTCGATTTGCCTGGGCGATCTTAGCGCTTGATCTCGGTCTAAGCGAAGCCGAGGAGGCCATTAAGGAAAGTCTGAAGAATGATGCGCTCGAAGCCATCGATCTGGTGTTGAAGACTGGAGTTTTCCAAGACGATCACACTGTCGCGCGGACGCAAAACCTGGAGCTCGTGCACATCATACTTTCGCGATATCTTCATCACAATCTGCGGAAAACATCTCTGCATCGAATGCTCACGGATGGTACTGCTGTTAGGGAGCCATTTGTCGAAAACGGACTCACAATTGAAATCGACGCGGCAAAACCCATGGCGGATGTCTGCTCCGTCTTTGCCGAGCTGTACAAGCAAGAACCTAAACTCGCAAAGGCATGCGCTGGGTTGAAGAGCTTCCTTGAGATTTCTGGTGATAGCGAGCACTCCGTCGGTTCGCTCGTCAAGCTTCTCGAGCTTTGCACGACGATAGCTCAAACGAGCGAAGGTGCTCGGCGTATTTTTGAGCTCTTACAGCGCAGCCAAGGCGCGGCAAACTGGGATCGCTTGCTAGGGGCATTAATTGGCTACGTTCAGCGCTTTATGTCGAGCCCCGATGATTTAATCGACGCCGGGGAAGAGTTCGATCCTCGCGAAGGCGATCCAGAAATGAACGAAGCCGACGCAGAGGGCTTGCGCGCGTATCTCGCCGTGTTCAAGGCGGTGATGGAGAATGCCGAGCGCGCCGAGGCGGCGCACTGGCTGATGTGGTTAGAACACAGGATTGGGGCGGCTTTGATGGACGCCTTATTGCAGCTTTACATTAATCCCGTTCCACTGCACCTCAAAGCGGCGCTTCTCGACGCCATCGGTGCGTTATGCTGGGATCAAAACACCGCGTTTGACGTTTGGCAACTGCTCGACCAGGCTGGCATATTGCCGAACCCTATGCAAACAGGCTTGTTGCAAACGGCGACTTCGCAGCGTTCGGATGTCTCCTATATATACTCTATGATCGAGACGCACGAGCACAAGTACGAGAGCACCACTGGGTGGCTGCGATTGATTGGTAAACTTTTAGCGATGACGAGAGACATCGAAAACGGTCCTTGCGCCGATGGTGGTAGCCCATCGTGGTTCCACACTCGGTTCATTCGGGATAGGCTTTTTGGGGAGTTGGGTACGCGAGTGCACGTCGACCAAACGGAGCGATGGGTCATGGCGCGCGACTGCGTCGATCACTTGCTCTTCATGTTGCGTTTGTACGAAGACACCATGATCTCATCCTTCACGGTCGAGGACGTGGATTCGGCGAGTTTGGATGCGCCACTTGCTATTGGTTACGGTGAACCGTCCAGTGTGCTCGCCCTTCGAAGTGCGGAGCACACGCGAGGCGACGTCGAGCGCCCCAGCACGCCGGGTGCTGATATCCTCACCGACTTTTTGACATCTGGATCAACCTGTCAAATGGTGATGAACATTCTCTCCATCGGTGCCGAGTCGCTGAGTTTTGAGCGTCACGCGCGTCACGGTGATGCGTTGGAAGATTGCGTTCTGGGCGCGTTGCAACTTTTGGATTACATCCTTTCTATCGATCAGCGCGCGGTCGCAAAATTGCGCGCCAAGCACAAGGATGCAGTTTTTTATCGCACTTTAGATGAGGTGCTCTCGGCAGACATGACGCAGATGGCGAACATCCTGGGGTACGTTCAGTACAAGTATAACCCGGAGATCACATACACGGCGTTGAAAATATTGCGCGTGCTCTGTCAACGAGTCGAGCACATCGTTGCGTTGCTTCCACCGGCGTCGCGTGCCGCCATCGTCGAGGGCTGCGCGAGCTGCCTGGAGCTTGCGTTCGCGATGGTGCCTCCGGGAGACGAAGAAATTCCTCTCGAGGAAAGCGCTTCGAGTGCGGTCGACTGTGCAACATTAGTTTTCGAACTGTTGCATGAAAATCTCGAACGCGCTGGTGCGAATATGTCTCACCTGCTGCTCGGTTTTGACATCACGGGCGCATCGAGCGAAATCGAGGTTTCACCGTTCACTGAGTTCAACTGTTTGAGCGTCATACTCGAACTTCTTGAAGCAGCGCCACCGTCAATGCACGCGAGCGTCGTCTTGCCGTATCAAGCACCGGAGCTCGCGGTAGATCTTTTACAGCGTTTGGCGACGTGCAAATCGACGGCGCCGCCTACCTTGGCTCTTCTCGAGCAATGGCCGCCGCACGCGCCAACGTTGGCGTTGTCTGATTTGCTCTCCGATGCGTTACGCACCGAGCTTCCAAAGGAGCCATCGAAGAGGCGATCGGTGATGCACCATCGCTCGAGCATTTTGCGCTTATGTGCAGAAGTTCTCGAGGTTGAGGCACCGCCAGCGAAGGGCCGAGTACCGGAAATGGCGCCAACGCTGGTGTTGGATATCATGAATGTGTTGTTGGACAACGGGCGCGAGGGTCTTGGTGCATACACACATGATCCCAACGTAGAGCACGGGCAGTTCGCTGTTCTAGAATTGCCGAAGAGCGTCACCCAATTGTCGGAGTCGAGCACCGAGCTCGCACTTTTAGCGAGCTTTGGCGACGACGTGAATGAAATGAGAGAAGAGCTTTCGGCGACACAGCTTTTGGACGATTCCAGAAATGTCGCTGAAGGTGGTATCATGACAACCAGTCGGCGGGGAGACAAGGTAATTGATGCAAGCGTCGTGAGAGCGAAGCTTCACGCAGAGTGCAGGCGACTTGACTCTGAGTCGCACCACATGCATGGTGTGAGACAAGACGCGATGGAATTCGTGAAGAGCCGTCGCGAGCGCGCAATCAACGCTACTTTGCGCATTGTCGAAGCTCGCAACAGTGTGATCGAGGATGCCACGGCTAGATCCGAAATATTCCTCGCCTGGGAGAAGCTCGTCACTCTCGCAGTGTCCCGAGGTTTGTCCAGCATCGTGACCTATTTCGATTTGCGAAACGCGTCTGTGACGACGGCGGCGGTTGACGACAGTCCCTTGAGCTCGCACAGCATTCTCTTCGAACTCGTTGATGGCATCTTAAGTGGCTTGTGTGAAGCCGAACCTTTTGGTGGTGGCTCTGACAGTGCCAAAGCGGCGCCGTTTTGTCGTCTGGTCCATGTCATTGTTTCACAGCTTCGTCAGCTTGGGGAACAGGATCGCGCGAAGGGCAACACGAGCGCCGTGCTTGCGCCGTCCAAGTGCCGAGCCTTGCTCCGTAGTCTGATTGCATCGATGCTCCATCGTACCCCCGTCCCTCAAGTGTCCCGTTTGGACATAATCAGCGCTTTACTAGACTATCTGGCATACTGCAGGCCTGACACTGACGGCGTCAGCCCAGTTACAAAGCAAGGTCAAGCCGTCGCCGGAACGAGCGTGGCGTTCTCGCAGGTGATGGACATTGATATCGAGAAGGGTAACGCCGCTATCATTCAACGCGATGCAACTGCGCTCGTTGATTTGATTTCGCGCGATGCCAAAGAAGGCTCGAATGACACGAAAGCGATTACCTTGGGGGCGCTCGAGGCCATGGTGGCGGTGTGTTCGGGCACGGGCGTCGGCGGCATCGAAGTTTTGCTTTTGCAAAACGACATCGCAAAGTCGTGCTTGCGCGAATTAGAGTGTGTTTCGATGCCAGATTTGGTCTTGAACACGCCGCGCGCTGCGGCGCATTCCAAAGCGATTGAAGCGTCGCTTTCTCTCTTGCTCCGAATGGCGCAAAGTGAACCGAGTCAAATGGTTGCTCTCGGTACCCTCGTGTCGTTGACGCGCTGCCGCGCCATTGATGCGTATGCTGACATACACAGTGCGTCGGCAGCGACGGCGACCATGGCGGTCGATGCGCCGTTTTCAGATCTACCCATTCCGCGCGCGCGTCATCACAAGCTCTTGGTGAATGTGATTCGTCTCGTCGGTAGTCTTCTTGCCGCCGCGCCGCAACCAAAACCGGTGCCGTCGCCGACGCTCGGGCAATATCCGGGCGCTATCGTCGAAAGCGATGGCATCCCCGCGGTTATCTCTCAGACGCTTGAATTCGTAGAAGCTCACGCGGCGGTGATCCATCGCGTGCTTGCGGACCGAGCTTCGCGCCCACATCTCGCAGACTTGGCCGAGCTCGAAGCCACAGTGAACTTGGTGACGAGATTGCTCAAAGGTCCCGTCTTACCAGATCCAAAGCTGCGACTTCACGGCGCAATGGACGTGCTCACAATGACCGTATGTTCGGAGTCGAACAAATATGTAAAGTACGTGTCGAAGACGCTCGGAAAATCCTCCGCGGGCGACGACATGATGCTCGCGGCCTCCGATGACTTGCGCGCACTCGACGCCGCGGATCGCATGTGGAGGCGTTTCATCAGCATAAGAAGCATGATTCTCAGCGTACAACGCGTACTAGTCAATAAGGGTCTCACGAAGTTTACTTTTGCCGCTTCTGATGGCGTTGTTGGAGACGAAAGACCGACGGTGCATTTATTCGGCACCGTCGTGATGCGCCTTTCGCTCGAGCTCAGCCAACTCGCCGATGCCAGGCGAGATGCGCTGAAATCGATCGATCACTACAAAATTCTGCGCGATGGGAGCGTGACCGAATCCGACTTGCTCGCTCGAGTGGCGCTAGTCGAATCAGACATCCGCACAGTTGTCATCTCTACGGAGAACGCTCTCGAGGTGCTGTACGCGCACCTTCAACCTCTAGTGTACAGTGGCGACGACGATAGCTTGGTCGCCCCTTCCATGGAACTGAACGGGGGTAAAACGCGAACGAGCGAGTTCGGTGTTTTGGCGTCGTTCATGCTCCCCGGGTTACATTCTCTCATCCAATTTGAGAAGTCCACGCTCGGTTTGGACACGGAATTCATCAACATGCTCGCGAGGAGGGTGCGAGATTCACTGGAAACGAGTGACCCGACGGCGCACAGAAATCGATTTGGAATAGCCTAAAGATAGCCATTTTGATACAATACAGCAGCTAGTTCTACAACGCACGTTCTACAGCGCATTATTGCCTTTAAACCTGTTCGAGTACTTCAACATGAAGGATTCGGCGGCGAGTCGACACCGCATCGGTTCGAGAGCCTTTTGCCCGCGCTCGTCGGCGTTTTTGCGCGTCAAGTACTCTATGACGGCTGGAGTGACTCGTTTTCGAACCCACTTCATCACGGGCAGCACGACGTGTTGCTCGGCATCGTACGTGTTGTGCTCACACCCTTCTTGCACGAACAAATTCATAGACGCCGGTCGCGTCGGTTCGCCCTCGGCTCTGGCCTCGTTCGCCACGCGCATGGCCTCGAGCAAGTTTTGAGAATGCGAAAACGGAATCACAGTGTCTTTGTCTCCGTGCATCACCAGCACTGGACATTCCACTTCCGCGAGGTTCTCCCGGTTATTCCACCTATCGGCGAGCAAGTAACTCGCCGTCGCGCCGATGTACCCGCTCGCGACGTCGCGAATGGACGTGTACGGGCTCTGGAGCACCAAACCCGCGGGCGGTCCCCCCTGTGCGCACATCATTCGCGTGATCCAACACGCCGGTCCTGTGCCGATGGATCGACCCATTATGATCATTCTCGACTGCGAAACGTTGAGATACTTTACGCAATACTTCACCGTAGCCTTGACGACGGCGTTGACGCTCTCCTCGTGCGCGACGCCTTCGGTGACGCCGTACCCTGGAAACTCCGGCACGATGACGTGTGCCTTCAGCCCGACCGCGATCTTCGTCGCCTCCATCGCGCAATCTCCCACATCGCACGCGTTCCCGTGCGCGTACACCACGAAGTACTCTCCCGCGCACCTGTCGTCTCCGTTCGTCGCCCCCTTGGTTCGCATGATTCGCAGCGCGCACGTCGTCATCCCATCGCTCGTCCGTCCGTCCCCGACCGCGCTCGACCCTCCGCACGACGTGTGCGCCCTTCGTTCGCGAATCTCCAGCGCCACCAGCGTCCGTCTGTACGTCACGCTCGCGTCGATCGGATCCGCGACGTCGCCCGCGAACGGCGCGCCTCGCCAGTCGTACGACGCCGCGCCCCCCTCGAGCGCCCTTCCCGGAAACATCACCCATCGCACCGGATCCGCCCGCGCGCGCATCCACGTCATCGCCGATCCCGTCGCCGTCGCGATCGGCGCCGTCGCCGTCGCCGCGTCGTCGCCGCGTCTCGTCTCGCGTCTCGCGCCGTCGCGCTCGCCCCGCGTCGGCGCTCCGCGCGCGCGCGCGCGCCGATCGCGCGCGTCCGCGCCGTCGACGACGGCGCGCGCGCGCCGACGCGCGTCGTCGTCGTCGGCGCGTCGTCCCGTCGGCGGTCGCGACGCGAGCGCGCGCGCGCGCGTCGTCGCGTCCGTCGCGTCGGTCGCGTCGCGCGCGTCGGTCGCGACGTCGACGCGCGCCGCTCGAACGCGCGCCATCGCGCGACGACGACGAGACGACGACGACGTCGTCGGACGCCGCGTCGGCGTCCGACGTCGGCGCGCGCGTCGCGCGCGCGTTCGTCGGTCGGTCGCGCTCGCCATCCATCCATCCATCCGACCGACCGACCGATCTCACACAATACCGTCTCACAATACGACAAAACTCACGTACGTTACGCCCACGAATACCTAAGAAGCGACGACACGCACACGGAAACGCGCGCGGCACAGGACGCGCGCGCCCGCTCGTCGCGATTGCGCCGCGCGTCGACGCGCCGTCGCGCGCGATGGCGACGCGCGCGCGCGGGAAGGTGCGCGCGCGATGCGGATAAAAATGACGCGCGTCGTCGTCGACGCGGAGGACGCGGGACGCGCGAGACGACGACGCGAGACGCGCGCGATGGCGCGATTGACGTTGAAGCGCGCGATGGCGGACGCGCGCGAGGACGGACGACGACGGACGACGATGAGCGGACGCGCGACGGACGCGCGACGGCGAGGGCGGACGATTTGACCGCGCGCGCGATGGCGCGTCGTCGCGTCGCGCGGCGATGGGAGGGGCGGTCGGGAGGGGTCGTCGATTCCGAGAAAGCGAAAGCTGACGCGATCGCGGGCGAACGTCTCGGAGCGGGGACTGACGCGCCGCGGCGCGCCGCGACTGCGCAGGTGAAGTGGTTCAACGCGACCAAGGGATTCGGGTTCATCATACCGCACGATGGAAGCGAAGAGATATTCGTGCATCAAACGGGGATCTCGTGCGCGGGATTCCGGTCGGTGTGGGAGGTGAGGCTGGAGCGAAAACACCAACCGGCGCAACCGGCGCGCAGGGGCCCCTGGCGTTTCGCAATTTCGAAATGGAAATATGAACGGTGATCCCGACTGACGGTGGATGCGTTTACGCGCGCGCGCAGGGTGAGGAGGTTGAATACGATGTCGACGACACCGACTTCGCGCCCAAGGCGGTGAACGTGACTGGGCCGGATGGCGTCGCGGTGAAAGGGGCGCCGAGGCGACGGCATCGGAACCGGTTGACGAAGCAGAAGGCGAAGACCGATACCACGGAACCCACGATCGCGGAGAAAACGGATTGAGTGATCTGATCGAATCATGAAAATAGTTGTGCGCATCTCCGCGAGAGGAAATTTGAATTGACGCATCGTGGCGACGCCCGCGGGGCGCGGCGATACCCGGCGCGTCGCCGGGCGCGCGCGCGCGTTTACGACTTCGACGAGACACCGGCTTAACCATTAGCACCACCCATGAACACCCTGGCCGTAGCGCCATTCTCGTCGTTAGCACCGCTGACGCGCTCCGTAGACGCTGCTTGGCGCATATAATAAGCAGAACACGCGTGACTCGACGACGCGATTTTCGCCTCGCGCCGACTGCGCGCGCGGAGCGAGCGGGACGCGACGTCATGACACCACCACCCCAGTCTCGCGCGCGTCCCGAGCTCCCGTCGACCACACATCGGTCGATGGTAACCGACGAAGTCTTGCGCGAGTTATGCGAGCGTTTTAAGACCAACGGCTACGTCGTCGTGGAGGATTACCTCGATGATTACGTCGTACGGGCGTGTTTGAACGAATTCGAAACCGTGCTCAGGTGCGCCGACGCGCTGGGTCTACGACGCCGAAAACGCGTACAGCGACATCAAACTGACGCGTTCATCGCGGGCGCAGGGCGAGAGTCGGGAACGAGGGCGATGAAGATGCGCGTTTCGGTCGATTGGAGGCGCTCGGTTGCGTGGCGCAGGTGAACGCGCCGCGAGAGGCGGACGCGTACGACGCAAACGTGAACCATCGCGCTCGAGGGCGGTCGAGCGTGTGCGATGCCATCGTTTCCGAGACGCTGACTCGAAAAGGAGCGATAGGATCGATCGCGATCGCGCTCCTGGGTCACGACGATACGCGACTCTTCAACGACCAGTACGTCGCCAAGCCGCCGGCGAGAGCAGATTCGGCGCTTCGTGCGTCGTGCTTTGAGTGGCATCGCGACAGCCAGTGGTGTGATGACGGGGAAGATGGTTCAAACGTGCCGTATTTGAGTTGTTGGGTCGCGTTGGATGACGTGAGCGAGGAGAACGGGACGCTGCGCATGTTGCCGTATCCGCCAGCGGCGAGCGAGGCGACGCATAGAGAACGAGCGAGTGCGTACCCTCCGATGAGTGATTTGCCATCGCCTATGTCCGGAGACGCGTGCGAGGATTGTGGTCGATTGTTGACTATCCGTGCCGGCTCGGTGGTGTTCTTCAGCGACGTCGTCTTTCACTGCAGCGGCCCGAATCTTAGCGAGTCGATTCGTCGTGCGTGGATGCCGCAGTTTTCTGCGGGTCCCATCGTGCGCGCAGACGGCTCCCCGGTGAGTCTAGTCGCGCGAATAGAGTAGCGTATATGTGTATTAGCTCATATTGATAGTCTAGAGTATTCGTTTAATCGTCTATTTGGTATCGTCGTCATACAAAATTCAAATGCCGCCCTCGTTGGTCATGGCGATTTCCCCATATTATTCAACGCAGCTTGCTCGAGTCGTTTGCGATCCAGGGCGCGCTCTTTCTTCCCGCGCCGCTTAACCTTGGTGTGGTTCTTTCGTTTCTCGGTCTGCTCGTTCAGCGCTTCTTGCGCTTTCGCCGGCGTAGCGGGGGCATTGATCACGTGCGTGTCTGGTAATTCCGATCGGCGCATTTCTAATTCCGAACGCCCATGGAGTTTGGGCGGGACAGCCGGTGGTGGTCCTGGTGGCATTGGCGGTGATCCCGATCGCATGAGGTTTATCAACTGCTGAGACTTGCCCTTGTGCGGCGCGAAGTTCGGCATCGGCTGAGCGAACCCAGGAGAGAGCGCCGCGTGACCGCCTGGGACAGGGTGAGAACCGAAAAATTGCGGAGATGGCACCCGAGGGGGGTAACCATGCGGAGGCTGAATCATGGGAGGCATACCGGGTGGTGGTATTGGCACCGAATGCATCGGTGGATACAACACTGGAATCGGTTGCGCAGTCATCATCGGCGGCTGGTGCGCCCGGAGAGGTGGAGGAACGCCGTAAAGCGAAGCTTGAGGAATCGAAATCGGCACTTGCTGCGAACCCACGAGCGGTCGCGCGCGATCCTTACTCTTCGCCTTTTTCGTTTTCTTTTGAGCACCGGTCACCTTACCATCACCTGTTGACTCGATTGCCAACATGGACACGTCCGGGATCTCGATCTCTGACTGTTGCTTTCTCCCTTCTCGCTTCTTGTCCTTTTGCTGTTTCGTCGCTGACGTCAGCGGCACCTCGCCAGATTCGATTTCCTTGGTCTGTGATGTTGGTTTCGGTTCCTTGACTATTTTCTGCTTGACTTTCTTATCCTTCACTCGGTTCTTCGCTGGTGGTTCTGGATCTTTCTTCTTCATACCGATCTGCTCCCATCCCCCTTCGTTGTCGGCGCCGCACGATTCTCGACTCGCTGCAGCCGCTACTCGGCTCCTCTCAGCCTCCGCTTCTTCCGCCTTTCGAGCGCACTCGAGCGCCGCCTGCATTGCTATAGCGTCATCGCACGCTTTCTGTCTCGCCGCCCGGCGCTGCGATGGCGAAGGTAACGGATCGTGCGCTTTCTTGGAGAATGGGTAATACAGTCTCGCCTTTTCGTCTCCGCGCGTGGGTTTGACCGCAAACGGACCAGACTTTGAGTTCTCATCTCGCACCATGTCGATCACCAGAACAGTTATGTCGTCTCTATTATCCTTTTGACTCTGGGCGAGCTTGTTCAGCGCCGTAGCCGCGTTCTGAACGTGCATCTTAGCCACACACGCCGACGCTTGCTTGGGCGTCGCTGCGTCCCACAACCCATCGCTCGCCAACACCACCCTCGCTCCGTGGAAACGCTCGGGCACGACAACCATGCTCACCTCTGGCTCACTAATCACACCCCCTCGTTTTCCGTCTCTATCCCCGATCGAACGCGACACCGCGAGCCCACCCGGCCACACGCGCAACGGCCCGACGCCGACGCGTTCGCCATTCGGCCCGTCCTCGTACTCCGTCGGTCGAACTTCGCCGCCAGCCTCCTCGATCCGCTTCCGCTCGCTCTGCGACGTATCCAATCGATGTTCCGCGCTCAACCGCATCACCGGTATACCAGGCCCGAGATCGAGCGTCGCCAACGAGTCCCCGACCGCCGCCGTCGTCACGCACCGCCCGCGAATGACGCAAATCGTCGCCGTCGCTCCACTGTGCACGTCTCGCGCCAAGAACGCCTCATCCACCGTGGCAAACGCTCTTTTCAACGCTTCCGGCAATCTTTGCTCGAACGCGTCGTCGGCGTCTTCGTGCTCCTCCAACGCTCCCGGCGCGTCCAGCGCCTCCGTCAGCGCCGATAAAAACGAATCCGCGCAGTGCTCCGCGCACGCCTTCCCACCGTGTCCATCGAACAGACCGAACATCGCAAACTCCACGCTCGCGTCGTTCGCGCCCTTCCCGCGTCGACCCGGCGTCCACAGCGCGCACACTTCGACGAGGTCGAAATCTTCACCCTTCTGCACCTTTCTCGAGTGCGCGATCGCGAGCGCGGGAAATCCCGCGCGATCGCCCGCCGCGGCGTCGCGCGGAACGTGCGTCGCGCCCACCATGACGGTCGACGCGCGCGACGACCGCGGCCGACGCGCGAGGCGCGGTCTGAGGCGCGGTCTGAGGCGCGGCGCGGCGACGAGGACGCCCGAGACCGAGTCGGCGACGACGCGGCGAAAGCGATGCGACGGACGCGCGCGCGCGACGCCGACGCGCGCGTTACAACCATGTCTAACGGAGTTGTTTCGCGGGCTCGTGCTCTAGAATCTCGACGTCGAGACCCATGTCGCGCTCGAGCGCGCGCAGCGAGGCGCCGAGCGCGTCGATCGACGCCGCGCCCGCGCTCAATCGCACCAGAGCGTCCACGAGAAACAAACGCTCGGTTCCGAACGGCGCAGGCGCGGTATCCGTGGTCATACTCTCAATGTTCACGTCCCGATCGAACAAAACGCGCGTGAACGCGTGAGTGATTCCCGGGAAATCGTTCCCGCGGAGCAATACTCGACGATGCGTCGAAACCGTTTTCGCCGCGCGCCAAATCTCTTCATCCTCGCTCGACGCGCGCACCGACGTCGTCAACCCCTCGATGCGCGCCAAATCGCTCTTGAAGGCGTCGACGTCGCTCTGATCTCGCACGAACGAGACGAGCATGGTGATCGTGAAGTCGCCGCGCAGTCGCGCCATGCGACTCTCCTCGACGTTTCCTCGCGCCGCCAACACCGCGGCCGTGACTTCGTTCACGATGCCCTTGCGATCTCGACCGAACGACGTGATGACGTATCGCGACACCGCGCCGTGCGCCGGTTTGCGCGCGCGCGCGGCGTACGACGCGGACGGCGTCGTCGTCGCCGCGAGCGTGTCGAGCGGTCGCGGGAACGCCGCGTTCGCGGGCGGCGCGGCGCGAGACGCGCGCGAAGCGAGGAACGGGAGCGAACGCGCGATGCGCGCGATCGCGAGCGGGTCGACGGCGCGCGACATGACGCGTGCGCGGTCGAACGCGCGCGCTGTGGGTGTCGGAGTGCGGCGAACGCGCCCAGAGCGGCGCGGGGA
>Ga0315315_10001036_pt1 | contig 25143 bp, 20 predicted proteins | sample M140m3416metaG_FD_203699 | JGI IMG/M metagenome (GOLD analysis project Ga0315315, IMG submission 203699) | Ammonia-oxidizing marine archaeal communities from Monterey Bay, California, United States - M1 40m 3416 | ecosystem: Environmental > Aquatic > Marine > Intertidal zone | place: USA...
GACTCGTGGCAAAGTTTTCACAACGACAATGGGCGCTTCAACAGACCTGGTTTCAGAGGGTGTCCGTCGAATGATCATAAATGCCTGCTACTGGGCAGTTGGCCTTGAAGATAAAATTTCTGGAGATTTAGATGTGGATATTGTTGGGAATTTTAAGCCAACAATGTATGGTTTTCGAAAAGAAAAAACCGCCGGAATAACTCCAGACGATCTTCGGTAATCGATATTTAATCAAGACGTTTAATCCAGATGTTCCGAAACTTTACTGGACTACCATGATCCTGAAGAAACAGTGGCCCTTTTCCTGTTTCTTGCAAAGTTTGCTCAACTTCTTTTAAGTAAGGTGTGACTCCATGCTTGTAAGGAATGTATGGGGAGCGTGGTTCAGAAAAGGTCACGCCGTCTTGTACCAGTTTGCCATTAAGCCACGCTTTAAGAGTGCCAGGGGATCGGTTCGTGCCGTCGGTATGTCTCTTTGGTGCTATAAAGCGTATGTCGTAAACCTGCCATTCACCTGTAGGGCGGGATGCATTCACAAAAGGTTTTGTGAACCGGTAGAGGCTGCCCTCGTCTTGCTGAGTAACTTTTTTCATGCCAAATGAGTCATAAATTTGCATTTCGTAGTGCCCGTGAATGTAGAGCCCACTATTTCCATGCGCCAGTGGAGATGTCATAAATTCAGCATGAATGTCAGCGTCCTGAAAAATCTCAGTTGAGATAATATGGTTTATATGACGATCACTTCGGGTAGCCGTCAGAACACCATCTTCTTCAGCCCAGTCAATCGGCTCACCGTTCATTGCAGTAAATTGTGGTTCGATATTCCTTCCAAGAAGAATGATTGCGTCTTCAGGCGGTTGAGCAGGTAAGGCACGCTGGTCAGGATGAAAGTCAACTAAGAGTTGGTTATTTTTTAAACCTGGTTTCATGTGTTTTGTTGGTTGCGAAACCACATTTTTTTGAAGCGTTCTGTCAGCAAAGTCGGCAAACTGATCCCAATCAAACTGTAGAAGATCATGTTTTCCATCACGAATATGGTAGCCGATTGTTTTTCCAATCGATGTGTTCACAGGCGGCATTACTCGAGTGCCGAGTCCCTGAAGGTTATAGAGTTTGTAGGCAGGGTTTGCGGCAACAGCTGCAAGGAACTCTCCTCTCGGATCTGCCCAGCGATCGTCGTGAGCGCTCGCCACATAAAGTGGTCGTGGAGCAATCATTGCAAGAAGTGAATGCTGGTCACATGGGAGCTCATTTTCACGACCTGCAAATGTAGACAGCTTTGGACAGAACCAATGTGGAAATCTATTTGTGATTGCTTCAATTGATTCACCATAATTCCTTCGCGAGAGTGCCGCTCCACCACAGCCAGATTCATTTGAAATAACCATCGCAAAGCGTTGGTCACAAGCTCCTGCCCAAAGCGCTGCCTTTCCGAGCCGAGAGTGCCCCAAAACAATGACCCGATCATGATCGACCTCAGGCAACGTCAGAAGCCAGTCAAGAACCCGGGAGAGCCCCCATGCCCATGCACCGATAGCTCCTGGTTCATCAGCGGGAATATTTTTACCAATTGGTCTACCAAGAGATTTCATAATGCTGATGGCACGACCATCTTCGTAATCCGGGAAGAAATCACCACAGTGGGCAGTGGCTAATCCATAGCCACGAGTCAGCATTGATTGAACTGGAAATCGGTGACTTTTGATTCCGCGAGAAGCCTCTGTAGCACGATTATTTCCCTCTTTTGAAATAACCCAGTTCTTCGTTATTTCGATATCTCTGTCCGCGACTTCTGCTTGGTTCCCAAGAAAGTTGAGTTTTAGGAAAACAGGTACTTTTTTCTTCAATTTTGGTAGATACAAAAGCACATCGGTTGTAGGTGCGTTCTCCGTTGTGCCCATCTTCAGCGTTGCTTGAATCCGTACCGCCGTTGCATTACCGTATTTTTTTTCAATACGTTTTTCTTTGCCGAGAACTGAGACTTCAATAGCTGGTAACCGACACCCATAGGTGACTGTCTCGAGTAATTTGAATTGGAACGGACGAGTAGTTTTCTCCCAGTCTGAACTGGAACGAGCCTGTTTTTTATCAGGGCCGAGGAGAAGGTTGGGCAAACTGTACTTTCGTACTGCCGCCTCTTCGTAGTTAGGTGTTGATTGCGCCAGTCCAGAGGAGGCTTCTGATATCAAAGTCAGCACTAACACATGGAAAAACACATGCCATACAAAAAAGCCATAATCTTTGTTTTTCATGGCAAAATTTTCTGGAAAAGCGAAGACGTACCTACTCGGGGAAAGTTCTTAATCTGTGCTGCGAGTACAGGTTGATAGCCCAATCAATTATTTTCACCAAAAGTCATACTATTGAACTGTATCAATTTTGCGAAGATGAAGGCCTGCTGCAATGAATGCCACAGCACTTGAGAGGAAATTAATGCCAATGAAAATTCCAAGCAGCATGCCTGCTTCCAGTGGGCTACTCGTTAAAAGAATAACACTTAAAATCCCAGTAATGATTCCATCGAGCAGAAGCCATCCCCATGGGAACCCCTCTCGAACCGTGAATGCGGCAGCTAGTTTTGCTACTGCTTCGAACGCCAGTAAGAAACCAAGAAACAGAACTAGAGCCTCGACGCCTGCCTCGGGTAGTACCAGCATTCCTACGCCAGCCATTGTTGAGAGACCACCGCATACGAGTGTTATCCAGAAACCTCTCCATGTATAGGTACCAACCGCCATTGCTACTTGTGAAACTCCTGCTACGAGCAGGCTGATGCCGCAAAATATAGCAACCACTTTTGCTGCTACCCACGGTGTCATAAGGGCAAGGGTGCCAAGGGCTCCAAGAATCCCGCCGAGGATGAGGCACCATGTTGCAATTCGGGAGACGCTAGGTGACTCGGTATCCATGAAATTACTCCTGTAACGGATTGGAATTCGAACGGTAAAAAGAGAGTTCGAGTTCTAGATCATAATTGCTCACTGCCGTCTTTGCTTCTGAAATCTCACTGAGTAGTTTTTTAAGCCGAAAATCATCAATATCGACCGATTCAGAGACTTTTTTGCCATGGTAGACCCAATTGCGTGGTAAGAAATATGTGAGGTCCGTTGCTGTTCAAGAGGTGCGTTGCTACCGTCGAAACATGGATAATGCCGAAGAAACATCCGCTTCAAAGAGTCCCGAGCTCGATCACAATCCCATAGGAGGACGTCAATCAGAGGAAGCCGAGGCGACAGTGCTTTCCGACAACGAAGCAATTGTTCATGCCCCGAAGTCAGTCAGTGAACTTGGAAAGCTTCTCGAGGGCAGGCAACTTGGTGACTATCGCCTCGAGAAATTTGTTGGTGGCGGTGGTATGGGGGCCGTCTTCAAAGCACTCGATACAACGCTTGATCGGATCGTCGCAGTTAAAGTCTTGGCGGGACATCAGTCAGCTGATGAGGAAATGCTCAGGCGTTTCCGCAATGAAGCACAATCTGCAGCACGGCTTAATCATGAGAACATAGGTCTTGTGCATGCTGTTGGGTCAAGTAATGGATGGCATTTCATTGTCTTTGAATATATCGAAGGTACAAATCTACGGGATTTAGTTCGACAACGAGGTCCTCTAGCGGTTGCTGCTGTTGTTGATATCTCAATGCAAATTGCAGCGGCGTTGGATCATGCCTGTCAACGTGATGTAACACATCGTGATATAAAGCCATCAAACATTCTTCTGACACCGGAAGGTCGTGCGAAATTGGTTGATATGGGGTTGGCTCGATTGCAGCACATTGCGGGGGAGCAGGATCTCACGGTAAGTGGAATAACGCTTGGTACATTTGACTATATCTCTCCAGAGCAGGCGCGTGATGCACGATCAGCCGATATTCGCAGTGATCTGTATTCGCTGGGATGCACAATGTTTTTTATGCTGGTCGGCAGAGCACCATTTGCTGAGGGAACTATGGTGCAAAAATTGCTCCAGCATCAGCAGGAAACGCCTCCTGGAATTTCTGATTTGAGGACTGAGGTGCCACGTAGGCTCGTCTCTGCTGTTCATAAATTAATGTCAAAGCGTCCGCAGGATCGCTTTCAGCATCCAGCGGCTCTCGAATTTGAATTGTTATCAATAGCGGAGGAAGAGGGTTTCGATGTTACAGCGTCCCGTCCGGCGATGGACATCGATTCGACTATTACAGATAAAAACAAGGTGCTTTTTTGGCCTTGGGTTGCTGCGGGACTTAGTCTCATTGGTTTTGTGGGCTGGACGGCGATAAGTGCAACCAAAAGAGAGTCCAAGCAAGAGTTTGCAAAGGCAGTCAATCCACAACGTCAGGTTCTCGATGATACTGCGGTGGTTCGTGTCGTTCCGCAGCCCTTGCAGCCAGATGAGTTTGGTACTATTTCCGATGCATTGACACACCTATCTGGTGGCGGGGTAATAGAAATCTCTGAAAATTTAGAATATGAAATCTCCCCAATGCGTCTCGATGAAGACGTCAAAATAACTATACGGGGTGTAGCGGGAAAGCGACCGGTCTTGCGTATTTCTGATACTCGTGACTCTTTATTCGACTTGGTAAATTCAGCTTTCTTTATCGATGGTGGACACCTGACGTTGAGTAACATTGATGTTCATGTTCATTCGAATAATGAAGGGATAAAATTTGGGTATTTCTCAATTTTTGAACTGACAAACGGAGGAAAGCTGACCTGTAGGAATTCAGAAGTGGTAACTACTGCGTTGCCTTCTGCAGAGAACTCCAATGTTGAAGGAAACAGGATCTTTCTTGCACGGGTAAGTTCGTTACGTAAATCAAAGGATTCCTTAAATGAAGATGTCGGTGAGGGGCAGCGCATCCCCTTACAAGAACTGCCAGATCAAAGAGTAGAAGAGAAAAGCGAAACTGTTATAGAGATAGAGGATTGCGTGGTCGATGGAGACATCACGTGTTTTAATTGTGAGGCATCGACAGTATTGTCAATCTCCTGGACTGGTGGTGCTGTGACAACTAGAAGCAGATTTCTTACGGTAAACACGAGTCCAGTAAACTCTGTTGGAACTTTTCAAATACAACTCCAGCTCCATGATGCAACATTTGTTTGCAGGCAGGGTTTTGCCCGTCTCGCAGATGTACCCGGTCAGGATGATATCCCGCAGATGAGGGTGATATCTGAACATTGTCAATTTGTAATTCCTGAATCATCTGTTCTTTTAGAACAGGTTGGTGTGGCTGAGCCGGAAGCATATCAAAGAGCGATTCAATGGAGAGACCACCGAGGCAGGTATGAGGGTGGAAGAATTTTCAGGAAAATCGATGGTGCCGGTGACCTGATTGAAATTGACTACTCATCAGCAGGACAGCCACTGGAATATCAGGGATTTTCAGGAATTCAGGGGTTTTTGCCCACGAATTAGAACCATGTCTTTAGGCGGAATAACTTGCCTAGACGACATATCAAGGAGAGCGGGACTTTTTCCTTGTAATATCGTTGGTTCAAGGCCATTATTTAGACGTTATGCGATGATTTGGGCGCGTGCGAAAGGCATAAACTCAAGAAATAAAAGCGGTAACAGGTGCTCGAGACTGTCGATTGAGATGGACGAGAGCTTTTTATGTTCATCTCATGGTTCCTCTAGGAGAAAACAAAATATGAGAAAAGATCGATTGTTGGGTGGATTGATTGTGGTGACTTTTGTTGGAGCCTTTCTAGTCTCTGCCAGCCCTGCTTTTGCGGTGAAACAGTTCTACGATGAATTCAAAGAAGTGTATGTAAACAAGGGAAGCCTTGATGGAGCTGCCGTGGCAAAGGCAAAATGCAACATTTGCCATGAAGGCAAAAGCAAGAAGGATAAAAATGCCTACGGCAAACTCCTAGATAAGTTGCTTGACCGGAAAAAGGATGCAAAAAATCCAGAAAAGATTCGTCAAGCACTAGCGGCCGTTGAATCTGAAAAAAGTCCCTCGGGCGAGACATACGGAGAACTAATCAAAGAAGGCAAACTCCCCTAATTTTTTGTCGCTAGCCACAAAAGTCATTACTGGCCTCGAGGAGAATGTCCTCGAGGCCAGTGGTGTTCTGGATGGCTGAAACAGCGTCATCTGAACCGAATATTCGAACCTGCTTCACGAGGTGGTCGAATTGCAACTGCGCAAGAGATTGAGTAACAGGTGACATCTCTACCAGTGATCGCCAGTGACTCTGACTTTCATCTAGCTGGCCTCTGCAACAAACTTGGAGATTAAATTCAATCTCCCTTTCTTTTGGTGGAGCGTCGATGAGTATCTCATTTTGTTTAATGCTAATACCAGTTTTTTTGGCTAACCGTTTTACAAAAGAATTGGATATATGAACAAGATTTTTATATGGAAGACCAGCTAGTGTGTTATGCAGCGTGGTGTGCGTTTTTGCATCAAAAGCGGCAATTCGTTTAAAAAGTTTTCGTTGAGGACCAAAGAGCCCCTTTAGAATAGATTGGGCATCAGAGTTTTTAGTAGCATCACTGATTTGTTGTACAAATGTGTTCTCTGTTGATTGCACGAGCAAATTGGTGTCTAGATGGTCACGACTTAGCCAAACGGTTCGTTGCAGCATAGCTGTTGCTGATCGGACAGCATGATGCCAATAAACCTCACTGAACATGACATAGCGAGCAAAAACCATAAGCTCTGCTGCAGTTTTTCCTTTTTCAGTGATTGCGAGTGATTCACCGTTCGCATTGAGGCAGAGGCTGGCGAGGAGGCGGTCTTGGTCGAAATGCCGGCCATATGGCACGCCGGCGTGCAGACTGTCTCGCATCAGGTAATCCATTTTGTCGACATCTATTGGCCCGGAAAGAAGCGAGTGAATAATCTTTCCAGAACTGTCGCTTGCTGTGCCGAGGATGAGTTGGGAAATTCGCTCGGGCCGTAGTCCCCAATCAGACGCAAGCAGTTCTGTAATTTCATCTGTGGAAATGAGTTGAGATGTCCGTTCCTCATGCCGTGGCATATCGGGAAGGTCCATGTCTTCAATAGGGTGGCAGTACGGCCAATGCCCAATATCGTGAAGAATCGCAGCTACTAAAAAGGCTGCTGCATCTTGCTCAGAAATAGCTTCACAAAAACGGTCGTCGCCACACAGGCTTGCTAGGAACGCCAAGGCTAGATGATACACGCCAAGAGAATGTTCAAGCCTTGAATGTACGGCACCTGGGTAGACAAGCGAAACGAGACCTAGTTGACGCACTGATGCCAACCGTCGAAGTGGTGAACTGTCCAGTAATCTACGAACCCGAGGAGTCAGAGGGACTGTTTTATCCGGAGGAATTCGAACGCCGCTACCGTGATTAATTGTTTTTAGTTCAGATAATTCAGCAAAGGGCATGAGTCTTCCATCTAATTGGTTCTCCTCTCGCCGGACCTTGTTCAGCAGCTACAAAGGAGGCTGTAAACCCGATACATATCGTACCAAAGCTATCAAGACTACATAGAGAGAATAGTGGCTCACCGCGACGCCCCAGTCGAGGTCAAAGCTTACGACTGCAGTTAAGCCGCCGGCAAATAAGAATACTGGTGCTAAGAAAAGCCATTGCCATATCTCAGGGTTCTCAATGCCAATCATTCCTCGCACAAGCCACAATGAGGCATAGGCAACGCTGCAAATCAGAACCCGTATAGCGAGTTGTCGACCTCGATATGGTTCGAGCTCTTTGTCTCGCATCACGGTATAGCCGATTTTTGCACAAGGGATTGCCACAAGTACTGCCGTTACGGCTTGGAGAAGAATAGGGATTTCTGTTCGGCCTGGTTCTACCTCAAAAATTCTTCCCGCAACATATGCCGCGAGAAATAAGAGTACGCCTGCGGAAAAAACAAGAGTCAGGGTGATTCTAGAAAATGACTCTTGTTTAAAAACAATTGGCGTTGTCGGCATATGGCCTACGTTTGATGAGGCTGCAGCCTCTGTAGGATCATGGATGGTGACATCACTAGAAGCCTTTGGGATTTTGATTGGGTTCTTACATTTCGGACACGGACCAGTCTGGCCAGCGAACTTATCACTAACTTTAAATCGTGCTTGGCATGTGGAGCAAACAACTGAAATTGCCATGAAGAAGCTCTGTGGGGAAAGTTAGGAGGACAATGTCGGGGAAGCGTGGACTAGTATCAGGGTCTATTTTTCAGATTGTATTTGAAAACACCAATATTTTTATTTTTACGGTACAGAAAGAGGGGTAAAGTAAAGAGTGCGTGCTTTTGTCGCAGTGTGTATGTAATTTGTCAATTATTGCTATGGTAATTTCAAATGGTTGAATCTTCCACTATTACATTCCAGTGTTCGAGTTGCAGCTCCCGCATCACGGTTCCGGGTAAGTTGGCAGGGAAAAGTGGTGTCTGTTCGAAATGTGGCGCGAAGGTTCTCGCTCCCAATTCCCAATCTTCAGGTCATGAGAGTGCTCCTGTTTCAGCAACTGTGGACGAAGTATTAGGCTCGCATGGTTCTTCGGCAGATCTTCTGGGGCCTCCCGTTGACGAACACTCGAATAATCCTGGGAGCATTGAGAGTCCAACTGCCCGGCTTATTGCAAGGCTTTGGCAGGAGCTTGAGCATGGTGGTGAGGTTGAGTTGCACATTGCAGGAAGTTCTCGACCAATTCTTCCACAATTCTTTGAGCGTGATTGGTCTCAAGGGACACATGCTTTATTCGCTCGTCAGGAACCAGATGGATCCATTACTCTTGAGGCAGTTGCCTGGGAATCAATTCAGCGAGTAGTCGTTCGTAAAGTACAGGGTCTACCTGACGGCATGTTTCTCGATGAGGGGGAAAGTTAAGTTCTCTTCAGCTCTGTTTGCCATTCGAAGGTTACGCTTCTTCGTCATCAAGATCACCTTCGGTAATCATTGAAAATCCCTTAGCGGCGAGTGTCTCTAGACCCATCTCTGTGTTATCCACCATGAGGGCAACAACAGGTCGCCCACGTGGCCTCATGAGGACTGGATATGCCTGAATGATGTTGATTTCTGCTTGAAGTAAGGCTGTACAGATTTGAACAAGTGGCTGAGAGTCTTCGGGCAACTCGACGCCGATTAAATCACTTTCAATTATGGCAAGCCCTGCTCGCTCGAGAATCTCTCGGCCCTGTTCAGGGTGACTTAAGAGGAATCGAACGAAAGCGCATTCGCCGGCATCACTAATTGATAAGGCTACGATGCGTATTCTTGTTCCGGCAAATCGTCGTACCAGTTCAGCGAGTTGTCCAACCCGATTTTCTAAAAAGACTGTGAATTGCCGCAACGTCGGCCAATTTCTTCCACGTGCAGTTGCAAAGCCGACTGTTGCACCTTCACCTGCGTCACTAAAATTTGTCATGCCATACTTCCGTGCGTTTTGCTGAGCCTTAGAGAATAGGCTTTTTGATTAGAGTAGGTCAACAAATGCCTGCATGCTCTTGTCAAGTTATACAGATTTAGCATGATTACTCCATGAACGTTTCTGCACTTCTCAAACGAGGTTTATTCCTGTGACCCACACTGCACCAGATTCTGGCCACTCGCATGAAATTGAAATACGAGTGCGTTACCAGGAAACGGATGGTCAAAGGCGAGTCCATCATGGGAATTATCTCACATATTTTGAGATGGGACGCACTGAAATGCTGCGTGCTCAAGGCTACACGTATAAAGCATTTGAAGACGCCGGTCTTTTTATGGTGGTTGCTGAGGCATCTTGTCGATACCAGGCAGCTGCCGAATACGATGATTTGCTCATCTTGCGGACGCATGTCGGAAAAATATCTGCTGCCAGTATTCGTCACACATACGAACTAATACGAGGCAAAAGAATCATCACAACTGGAGAGACTTTAGTTGTTTGTGTCGATTCGGATGGAAAAATCAGGAAACTACCTGACTGGTTGCTTCCAAAGTCGTAGTCAAACTGCTGAGACCACGTCACCGTCAGAAGTACAGTTGTATCCCGATAAGACTGCACTTTGGTCTTAAGATCAGTAGTCGCACACTCAGTAGGTAGTTTTGATTCTTTAGCGAGGTCTTCGGCTAGCAATCGGATCATCGTTGCCTTCAGCAACAGTCCAGGAAACTGTGTTGCCTGGGTTTTCAAGACGACCCACACCGTCTGAGCCGTCGCAAAATCCATCTGCATCAGCCCAGTCTAGATCATCGTTCTGGTTTTGGCAGACATAAGCCAAGAGAGATTGCATTTCTGCTGCAGAAATCTCTGCGTCACGAAAGCAGTGAATGATGGTTGTTGTTGGATCGGGAGAACAACGATCAGCACTGCCGGTTGCTACGTCCTCTATTTCATCATGAACATAGTGATCACAAAGAGTGAACAATTCATCGCGTGTCATAGTCGATTCCTCCGCAAGCGTCCGATTCTGGCATTGGTTTCGGCTGTTGTGTTTAGGCCAAGTTGGCCCAAACACCTCAGACGACTCTGTTCATACGAATGATACGCGCGATTCGTTCGGTTGTAATAAGGATTGCGCTCGGTTTTGATGAGGATTTCCACAGAGTTCCTGAGGTGAGGCAGCCAGAAATCTATAAATTGATGTAAAAAGCCGGTAATAAAGGGAACATTACAAATTTCCCCAGTTGGTGAATCCGGGGGCAACACGTTCCATGGCAGACCACCTGGTGAGGATCGTCAGCCTTCAGACTTTTAGTATTTTTGGACGGAATCTTTTTGAGACTTCATGGTTCCAGGTTTGTGGGTCTTTTGCTGAGATGTAAACACAGAGTAGTCGATAGTTGGCCAATCCTTCGTGAATAGCGGCGGTGTATAGCTTTGATGTTTGTGCTACACATTTCAGATCAAACCCGAGGGTTCACGAAGAGCAATCGAGCGCAGATTTAGAACGAAATAATCACACGTTAATAGACTACGTTGCGGTATTTATGGCATCTACTCAATCGATCTTTTACCACATGACCAGCATCTGTGTTTGTATGGCCGTACCGCTATAGCCTGCGCGATAAGGATACAGGGCATTGTTTGCAGGGCTTCGGTTGTAGTAAAGAACTTCAAAAGTGAACTTTGTCTGACGATTGTTCTTTGGGTAGAAGTTGAAACCACCTCCATATTCTTGGCCAGTTCCATTAGGGCCAGTTACACCACCGGAGCGTCCATAAATCCCCAATCGTTTTGGAATGAGACAGAAAGAGAAACTCCCGGCCCCACCCTGCTGAAAGATGCTTGGAGATCCGACTGGAATAGATGTTGGCGGTGTTGGGGGTATTGTTGGGGGTGGTATGGTTTGCCCGGAGAAATCATCAAGTAATCGGAAGTAGTATTCAAAATTAAGAGCGGTGCCTTTGTATTTCCATCCAATGTCAACCGTAGCAAGTTGAACACGAACTTTTGTGATCTTGGTCGCTGCTTGAATTGCGCCTGGGGCAGAAATTGGTGTACCGTTGCTGAGACGTACAAGTGTGTCCTCAGGGTTTGAAAACGATTCGCTTTGGTTGCTGGTCGGCGTCAGGGCGTGCATTCCGCTGCAGCCTAAGCGTATGACAGGCTCACGGTGGACCTCCATGTCGGAGTAATAGGGCCCATACGCCCCAAGGGGTTCCCATGCGATATTTCCTGCCCATGCCATTGCGGTTCCAGATCGATTCACCCCGGCGCGCGATCCGTCGATGCCGTTCCAGACTCCTCCACGATAGCGAAGTTCACCATCAAGAAGCTTGCCTCTGAATTCAAAACCTGGTGAGTAAGACGGTCGAAAGAATGTGTTCGCCATGCTACGGTCGATACCCTGGACCCAGCGACTCGATGTCCCCCACTCTCTGGTTGCTGCTACGAAGGAAACCCCTCCGAGCATCATGACTTGATTATTGAATTTCCAGCCAACAAAACCGAGTGGAGCAATAGCAGAGTTATTTCCGTTATTCGTTGTTCCAAAAAGGGTGAGTGAGTAACGTAGGCGTTCATCGGTAACGTAACCCTCTGAGGTAAGAAAAAATCGATTAATTTCAAAGACATTAATATTATTGACAGGGTTTTGCGTAGGTCCAGCAGGGGCGCCAATCGTTCCATTAATAGGACCACTCGATGTCCAACTGGTTACGGAACGTGCAAACTCGAACCAACGGACTTGGACGAAACCATTGAGATAAAAAGAAAAGGGAAACGATTGATGATTTCTCGATGCGTAGACTTCAAGACCTTTCAAATCTACAAGTGACGTTGCTGGAATGTATCGGGGGCGTGGGATGCCGGCGAGTTGGGAAGCAAGTATCATTTCAGCTTCTTCGCGAACAACCGCTGCTAATTCAGGATCAGATCGAATAGCAGATCGCAAGTCTTCCTGGTCAGCATGCGTACTTGGTTCTGGGGGGAGTACAGTTTCGTATTTGGCATCATCCGGATACGAGGCGAGGGGTAATGGAAGCCCCGTGGTTTGTGCCCACAATGCTTGTGAGCACAGGGTTGCAAGGATTGCCACGTTTACACACAGGCGTCCCAAACGTGCGTGCTCTTGGCAGACGTTAACCTCCCGAACATGTTTTCGGTTTCTTAAAGTACCCATGAAATAAGAGTCAGGCGGGCGTTTCTGCTGGCGGTTTCTATCTAGGAAATCGACACAGGATGTGACGATTCTGAGGGTTTTTTGGATTGATGAAGAAAAGGGTGAAACTGGGATGAATAAGTCAGATACGGACACTCTGATTGCTAGGGACGAAAGGATTTGTTCCGACTCTTATCACGTCTTCACAGGCAAAACCATCCATGAGTACACGAACTTGGTGGCTGAATTCTGCGTAAAGAAGTAGGGGAGATGTGAGATGTTTTTGATTTATACCCACCAGAAAAAGTGGGCAGGATTCTCGGTAGTCGAAGTACTGGTGGGCATTGCCATTGTCACACTTCTTTTGGGGTTTCTACTGCCTGCAGTGCAGCGAGTTCGTGAAACAGGACGACGTCTTTCGTGTCAGAATAATCTTAAACAGATTGGCCTAGCTACTGCTCAGTTTGCTGCAGTCCATCGCGATCGCCTCCCACCTGGACGAATTCAGAAAAAAAATTTCAAAACAGTTTCGTGGAGCAGTTTTTTTCTTGAATTTATGGACAATGTTGATCGTCAGGCGACGTGGGAACCGGTCATCGACCCCGAAATCATAACAAACGACACTCGTCTGTTCATGAATGCAGATTTTCGTTCACCGATAAATCATAAAGCAACAACAACAAAGATACAGCAATATCTTTGCCCAAGTGTTTCTCGGGAAGAGTTGTCGCGTTACAACGACACAATCAGTGAGTCAGGTGATTTTTATGGAATGGCATGTATAGACTATTCAGGAAATGCTGGTGTCAATCCAAACGAAGCACACTATTTCGATCACAATGGGCTTCCCTATCCATCTAATACTGGGGTGCTCTTGCTTCGGCAGGTCGGCAGTTTGAGTGAGGGTGTTCCTTACCAATCGATCACAGATGGACTTTCCAAGACAATCCTGATTTTCGAATGGTCCGGTGTTGGTTTAGGTGGTGGGCAGGCCAGAGGCGTTTGGGCGTCAGGGCTAAATTGTAATTATGTCGGGCATAGGCAACGAAATGTCTCATTGATCAATCCACCACCGGCTAAAGTCTGGAAGGCTGGGCCTAACGTGCCAATGTTTTCTGACCATCCAGGAGGAGTGAATGTTTTGATGTGTGATGGGTCGTTACGGTATTTAGTTACCCATACAGAAAACCATGTTGTCCTGGCATTACTGACGCGTGCGTCAGGAGAGGTGTGATGGAAGGAAGGTACTGAGGAACGAACGTGTGTATGGTACGATTTAAATTCTAAGTATTTCTACGCGTGTATGTCTCCGGCATCCTATTTTTCTGCTGGACTCTTTGGTTTCATGTTCAGATAAAAGTTTTCTGTGCAGAATGGATGAAATGCAGAGAATGGCGATGCGACAAGTCGTGGTTGAATTGCGTTTATGTTTTTGGGCCTTTGAGAGATGGAAGGGCAGGTGCTTCAGTAATGCCAGATCGCAAGTGGCCGAGTGTTGTTGGCGGTATTTCTATTGGCCTGTTTCTTGGGGTAAGTCTGTTGGGCATTCCTCTTGTCTCTTCCTCCCGTATTCGTACTTCAGCAGCGGCCTATCTTGCTGGGTATGAATTGGAAGGTGAGGGAGATGATGAATTGGAGGCTCAGCCAGCACGGCAGAAGCTCGAGAACCAACACCATGAGCATGCCGGTCATGGTGCTGAAGTAAGTATCTCACCTCAAGCAAGAAAGAGTATTGGACTTCGGGAAGGGCCGGTGTCAGTACGTTCATGTAACTGTCCCATTATTGTGCCCGGCATTATCGTTGAGAAACCCGGCCGATCTCAGTACACAGTGATTGCTCCGGTTGCCGGTTGTGTAACACAGGTATATCGAACACCTGGTGAGTCAGTTTCGCCGGGCGACCCGCTTTTCGAACTACGCCTGATACATGAAGAACTTGTGCAGTTGCAGGTCGAGTTTCTGGCTACGGCGGAAGCACTCGATGTTGTTCAACGGGAGCTTCGTCGACTCGAAGGAATTAATACAGAGGGGCTGATTGCAAAAAAGAGGATCCTCGACCAGCAATATGAATTACAAAAGCTAGAGGGGCGTCAACTTGCACAGCGGCAGGCCTTGTTATTACACGGAGTGTCTGAAGCTCAGGTGAATACGATTCAAGAAACCCGTGACCTGCTGGGCTCAATCATGGTTCGGGCGCCTCACGAAGCAGAGCTTGTTATTGATGATGTTGAGGGGCAGCCTGCGCTCCTGCTACAGAAACTCGATGTCGTGCGTGGTCAATATGTTGAAACCGGTGGGACGCTTGCAGTATTGGTGGATCATCAAACATTAATGATCGATGCCGAGGCTTCTGAAAAAGATGCAATTGAAATTAGCGAGGCGGTGTCAGAAGGCAGGTCCGTCGTTGCAATACTTCAGGCGTCGTCTGGAGAGTCGAAGGAAATTCCAGACCTCACGATAGACTACCTTTCTGCTGAGTTTGATCCAGAGGCAAGAACACTACATTTTTTTGTTTCGCTGCTGAATGAAAAACTTTCTGAGCCAAGTAACCAATTGGATCTGGCAACGCTTAATTGGCGATATCGTCCAGGTCAGCAGGTGTACGTACGGGTTCCAACAGATGAGTGGGCCGAACGAACAGTGGTACCAGCCACTGCAGTGGCCGAAGACGGAGGCGAAAACTATGTTTTTGTCGCCCATGAAGATCACTTTCATCGGCAAGCTGTTGAGGTGGAATTCCGTGATCTGAAATTTGTTGTCCTTGCAGATGATGGGTCAATTCATCCGGGCGATATAATTGCGTTAACATCGGCGCAGCAGTTGCAATTTGCATTGAAAAATCAGTTAGATCAGGATGCTGAAAACCACGTTGGTAGCCCCCGTTAAAATCGCACGGATGATCGATCTACGGGTTACGATCACTCGGCCGTGGCTTCTGAGGAAATATTATCTTACCCGTGATATTCACGATCACGTTCGGCTGGAAGGGCAGGAATGACCTGACGTTAAAGAAGGGCCACGATGATGGCCGTGTGTGATGTGGAGTCTCGCTGATAATTAGTGGAGAGGCCAGTGTTTCAGAGCATCTACTGGTCGTAATTGTAAGTCAGTTCAATCGAATGCGATGAACAATGAACAACTGATTACTGCGGTCGTTTTAAAAGACCAAAATCAGCGAGACATAAATTCAACAACCTTGTTGATGTCGACAGGCAGGCTGACATCCGATTTGTCAGGTCGTCTGTCAACGGTAAATCTCAGGCGTTCGTTGTCTGAACTAATCCAGTCACATGGCTCACCAGTCTGGGTTGCAATTGCCTGTTGGTATAAATCAACAAGCTTCCCTTTTCGTCGGACATCAACGATGTCTCCTGGCTTGACTTGGAAGGAAGGTTTGTCGACAGGAATGCCATTCACAGTAAAATGGCCGTGCACAATACCCTGTCTGGCCTGCGGCCTTGTCTTTGTAAAACCACTTCTTCTGACAACATTATCGAGTCGTAGCTCACACTCAATGAGAAAGATGTCGCCGGTATTACCAGTTTTACGTGCAGCTTTTGCAAAAAATCGGCGGAGTTGTTTCTCTCCGAAGCCGTAGTAGTACTTAATCTTTTGCTTCTCGATCAGCCCTTCACCATATGTGGAAGGTTTGTTGCGTCTCTTTTGGCGAACACCGGGTGGATCCGAGCGACGCTCGGATGCTCGTATTGCTCCAGCACTCTCAAAGATCATAGATCCAAGACGACGATTAATGCGAGCTTTAGCCCCGGTGTAATGACCCATCTGTTTTACTTGCCCTTGAATGCCTTGTATTGAGTGTGTCGATCGCTGCATCCAAGACGAATTGGATGAGCATTTTTGAAATCTGTGAAGTTGCTCACAAGATGTTGGAGGCAACCACCTTTTCTTCGAAATCAGAAAAATAAAGTGTACAGCGGTTTCTCAAATATGCGAGTAGTGTGCCTGAAAATTGGTCAAAAGAGCCTGTCGTTCCGCAGAAAGGGAGCATCGGGGCTGTGTCCGGGCGATACTCCCTGCAGGGTTGAGATACGGCGACAGTTATCGTTCGGTTTCCCAACGTTTTTCTGGCCGCAGAAATTGGCCGGATTTCCCACAAATACAATAGGAGTGCTGTTTCGACATGGGGCAGTAGCGACCATAATATACGGAGGGAAAAAGTGGGTGAGTAAATCAGCTCAGAATAGAAACTTGATTGCAGGTGCACGAGTTTATGACGCAAGTTCAATTAAAAAGATTGCGATTGGGAGCTTATTCAGCACTGACAGCAAGCATGGTTGTACTCGCTGCGACAATGAAGTTCTTCGGTGGAGTCGATAATGCTCCTGCGGCCATGTTATGGATGGTGACCGCCTTAGCAGCATTTTTTGTAATTCTTGTGGTGTTTGATTCTGTCTACCGTGCAACTACAAAGAACAGTCTCTGCATTCATTGTGGTGGCTCTCGAAGGATGCAGTCGTTTCGTTTTTACGGAGAGTGTCCACATTGTGGAAAGTAAGACATGTTCAATTGATAGTAACCAGATGATTGTCTAGTCATCCTTACGTGTATTTATAATATGTAAGTATTACCCCGACCCTCGGGGCTTTGAATAAGTCGAGAAAAGTTCTTGTGATCGTTCCCGGAACTTTTTCCATGTATTGAAAGGACTCACCGAAGATGCCCTCAAGAGAAACGCATGCCCGCAAAAGTTATGAGCGAGCTATCCTTGATGAGCATGGAATTGATCTTGATCCATTCCAGCAGTTCACAATATGGTACGACGAGGCGGTGGCGGCTGGCTTACCTGAGCCCGAGGCGATGACACTTTCAACGGCTACGTTAGAGGGCCAGCCCTCTGCCCGGATTGTTTTACTTCGCGGGTATGACGAACGAGGGTTTTGTTTCTTTAGCAATTACTCAAGTCAAAAAGGACAGGAGTTAGCTGCTAATCCGTATGCCGCCGTGACATTTCACTGGGTGGAGCTAGAACGCCAGGTCAGGATCGCAGGTCGTGTAGAGAAAGTAACTGAAGCCGAGAGCGATGCCTATTTCCAAAGCCGGCCCAGCCAGTCACGAATCGGTGCCTGGAGTTCGCCACAGAGCAGTGTTATTTCGAATAGGGACGCACTTGAGGAGTTGTTTAAGAAGTATCAAGAACAGTACTTGGATGAGACCGCGATCCCTCGGCCGGAACATTGGGGTGGCTACCGGGTGATCCCAAAGCGGATTGAGTTCTGGCAAGGCCGGCCCAACAGGCTGCATGATCGGTTGCGGTTTATCCGTATCGATCAGGGGCCGTGGACATTGCAGCGGTTGGCTCCCTGAAGGTTGGATGAGAAGGATTTGAATATCCCGTGGTTTGCCGAGGATGCTATCACTCGCTTTGGATATGTTGCCGCCAGCCAACAGGTTGCGTCCAGGCTTGCTGCTGCTGTCCTTTAAATGAAGGGTCGGGATGGTCCTGATTGGCCGTCACCACGGCCCGAACGTAGAGTTCGCTCCCAGTCAGGCGGTATTGAGGAGTTTCCCCCTTGGCTGTAGCCAGCACTTTGCCTATCGCCGGCGAAGAGTATTTGTACTCCGAGGACGGCTTGCTCTCCTCTTTGTTCTCAGGAGTTACTGTCGTGCCATGGTCTTTGACTGTACCAACAAATTGAGTTGTATACTGCACGCCGGGCTTCGTGTCGATTTGAAGAGAAAGTATGTTGTCTTTGGCATCGAATGACACTTCCTTGAGTTCGACTCCACTCGAGGCGTAAAAGTCACCGGCTTTAATCCCTCGGATAATATGTTCAGGCGAGAGGTACCTTGATTGAACCTGAATCCAACCTCTGCCAGTATGACTTCCAGGTTTCCCGTGGTACTGATGGCTGTCATCGGTGGCGACGCCAAAAAGTGGTGCAGCATTGAGTTCACTGAGGCGTATTGTATTGGCAATGTCCCATAGGCGTTCCACGGCGGGGTGGGTGTCATCGCCAAGATGGTTGATGCTTGGATGGCCGTTGTAGACTTCGAAAAAACGTTCCCGGACAACAAATGCGAGATCTTCTGCTGTGATGCCATATCCAAAATTTGGATGGTTGAGGTGTACGAGCACTTCACGTCCAGTTCGACGAGCCTGATCTTCAACAGCGCGGAGATTAGCTTCCATAGCCTCTCGAATTGTTAATCCACCGGAGGGAAGAATGACTTCTTGAAGGTTGGTGGCATTCATGTGAAGAGGTTTTTTTTTAACCCGATCACTGATTTCCTCTCCCTGAATCATGATGAACGTACCACGTTCTTCGATGAGTGAACGAAATTCATTGAGCGGCTTGAGCCGTATGGCGTAGTTGGCCGTGTCAGCCGTGCCTCGCGTTTCTACCCAGCCGTTCCCAAAGCGCGCCCGATATTTTTTCAGAGTAGTATTGTCACCACGCTCGATGATCGTGCTGTGCTTCATCCATCGCGTGCCTTCGCTCAGAACGTTGTGGTCTGATAAGGCAAGGAAATTGTAGCCGTGTGTCCGATACCACTCTGCAATCATTTCTGGAAAGTCGTTGCCGTCACTCCACAGGCTGTGTGTGTGGATGTTGCCTTTGTAGTATTGTGGCACAGGTTCGGCAGGAACGGCTTCGTCACATCGCCCGATTCGTGCAAATGAGGTAGCAGCACAAACAAGGGCTGGTACCATAAGGTAGTAGCGGCCAAATCGACCCCTGCCGGTTGCAAATTTTCGAAGGTATCTATAGAGCATTTGTTTTTCCCCCTATTTGAACACCAGCGACACTTACAGGTGTACGAATCTCTATCGCAGGAACGATAGGGCTATCCGTAGTTCTTTTTATACAGATCAAATGTATGTAGAACTATTCAATATACTTTCGCACGGACTAAGCGTGACTCGAAACAAAAATATGAGCCCAAGCAACAATATTAATCATCACAAAAAATATATTCAGCCAAACCCCTCTAGGTAATTTGACTCAAAAGAAACCAAAGGATTTCATGGGCTCTCACATCGCATCATGCTTTTGAAATTTCACATCCTGAGTTGGCATGTGACAGCGGTGTTTCTGCTGTTTGGATTTGGAAATCATTTCGTCTTCGCATTGGGTGATGTTGCCTCTGTAGTGTCTATTAAAGGTGACGCCACAGGTCGGCCAACGAAACCTAATATCCTGATCATGATGGCTGATGACATGGGGATTGGTGATACGAGTGCCTATTTGGATGTACGGTTGTCTCCTGCAAGTCCTCCTGTCAAAAAAACACTACGAACACCAAGCCTCAGGCGATTCACAAAATCAGCGATTGTGTTCACTGATGGCTATGCACCTGCTTCTATGTGCAGTGCAACGCGGTACTCCCTGCTCACTGGTCGTTGTGCCCACCGGTCGTACCTTAAGTATCAGGGCTGGCTCCCTCACGGACCCAACACGCCAATGATCCAGAAGGGGCTGACCACGTTGCCCGAGATGTTACAGTCAAACGGTTATCACACCGCTGGCATCGGTAAATACCACGTAGGCATGGCGTTTGATAACGGAGACGGTGAGCCCGCCGAAGATTTCTTCTTTGAAGATGTCGACTTTACGAAGCCAATATTGGATGGGCCAACACATCACGGTTTCGATGAATTCTATGGCGTTACCGGCAATACCGAAGATCCTCTCGATACAGAGCCACGCATTCTGATTCGTAACGACCGCTTCACCTTCACTGACCGCAGTCAGATGAAGCTGATTGGAATGAAGAATCACGAAGGACGCATACTGTCGGAACCAGACTGGGATCTCAGCAAACTTGGTTCACTGTACCTGCAAGAAGCCAAAAACTTCCTGACGCGGCAGTCAAGCAATAACGCACAGCCTTTTTTTCTTTACTACGTCCCCAACGCCAATCATTTCCAACGAAACCCTCACGGCGATTATGCGGTTCCGGAGAAAATAGCAGGGACAAAGATCAAGGGTGAAAGTCGTTACTCAGATGGGTCTGTTGCGGATGATCGCGAGGACATGGTGCTTGAGAATGACGTTGCCTTTGGCAAGTTTCTTGAAAAACTGAAAACGACAAATGACCCGCGGTGGCCTGGGCATAAACTCATCGAGAACACGCTCATCATTTTCACAAGTGATAACGGTCCCAATGTTGGAGATAATCTGGGGCCGAATCAGGAAAGCGGGGAACTGCGAGGCAAGAAAGCCAAGCTGTGGGAAGGTGGCATCCGAGTGCCGTTGATGGTTTCTTGGCCAGCTGTACTTGAGGGAGGCACGATTAATCGCTCCATTGTGACCTTGACTGATCTTTATGCGACACTTGCTCACATCATCGGTCATTCATTAAGGCCTGATGAAGGACAGGACAGCCACAATGTATTTGCGTATTGGCATGGCAAGTCTGAAAAAAAAGATACACGGCCACGCATTTTCTTCTGCCATTTGGGGCCGCCGTTTCTCAACGATGCGTTAGCTATTCGGCAAGGCCAGAACAAACTAATCGTCGAAGGAGGATTGGCAATGCCTTGGGCGTCAGGGGGCTCACGCGGTGCGGTGGCGCCCATTGCTTTGTACAATCTGGAGAAGGATCTTTATGAAACACAACCTTATGCGGATGCTTCATCTACTGTCATCATTGATGAATTAGCATCCACACTATTAAGAATTCATAACTGCGGCCATGCCAGACGCATGGGTGGTACGAGTGGTGGTCCACTGATTCAGGATCCTGGGTGGCATAATCTAAGGAACGATGTCACCGGAGAAGTTGGATTTACCTTCCATTTGCGATCCCGAGCGGGAGGAAAGTTGGTAACGCACCTCGGAATGTTTGATGATCACGACCGAGATAAACCAGTTCGTGCAGCTCGATCCGTACCCTTTGATAGCGGGCGTGACCAGCCGACGAAGAGCTCGCTCCACGGCAAAAATCATTCGTTAAAGAGTCCACATGTGATCCGACTTCTGGTGCAGTCGGGAGGTGTACAGGTCGAGCTTGCTCGATGTCAGCTCGATTCAGGCACCTCCGGTGAATTGATAAACTCTTTTCGATATATGCGTTTGCCTGAACCTGTTCAGCTTGAAGAAGGGCAAACCTACATTCTTCTAATGTCCACGCAGGTTGCCGACGGTGATTATTTTCGTGACCCAGTTAGCTTCGATGGTCTTTCACCGCTGGTCAATCCTGATGTTGTTGTTCAGCGAAGCCTGTTGCTTCGTGAAGGTTTCCTATCCGGTCACATCGAATTGCCAGCGTTTGAGGATATGACCGATTCCTACTTGCGACATCGTTTGCCAGTCGGCCCCACTTTGCGACTCGCAGAGAATGAACTGATAGATGAGAGCGATGCGTCGGAGCCATGAATTGTGTAAAATCATGACGCTTTTAAATCTGCTCAATCATTCATTTGTTTCTTGAATCTTGTTTTTGTTAATCGGCATACATTCGTTGTTGCCCCAACCACGCCCTCAGTGGTCAGTCTCGATGTACGATCAGTCGAAAATGAAGAAGAAATTACGGTTGTGATTGTGTCCTTCATGATTGATGGGTACTTGTCTGCAATGACTGCTTTGGTGATCGTGTCGTTAAGAATTGCGTAACGATAGCTGTTAAGCAATGTTTTTTATGTGTAAACACAAGAGATTGAAACCGAACACGCATTAGTCCGTCTTTATTGCGTAAAACCCATCTTGTTTCCTGTGTGACGTTTGCTCTATAAAATTGCGTGTAGTATTTTCATGTCTTCTGGAGATTTTGTATGTCCGCCTCAACCGAGCTCGAGGGTTGGTTTGGAAAGACTGACAAAGTAGTGTACGACGCTCAGGTTAAAAGAGCGCGGGACGATGCTAAATTCGTTGAAATTGGTTGTTGGAAGGGTAGAAGTAGCTGTCACATGGCCTCAGCTATCCGTAACTCAGGAAAGCAGATCGAACTCTTTTGTGTTGATACGTGGATGGGAAGTACAGAGCATGTCAACGAACTGTGCGTTCAATCAGATACGCTTTATGAAGAATTTCTTTCAAATACACAATCATTTAAAGACATTATTCATCCTATCCGCTTGCCTTCAGTCGAGGCTTCTCAACAATTTGAAGATGGTTCGTGTGACTTTATTTTCATTGATGCGGCCCACGACTACGATAATGTTTTGGCGGATATTGATGCGTGGCTTCCGAAGCTGAAGGCCAATGGTGTGCTGGCAGGTCATGACTATTGTGCAACATATCCAGGTGTGATTCAGGCAGTTGAGAAAAAGTTTGGTGGGAAAGCAACTTTGTATGGGACTAGCTGGATACACTCAGAACCATCGCTCTGCTTGCCTTCAGGCTCTCCGAGCGAGATACTTCGACTACTCAGATTCAAAGTGAAGCATTTTTTATTACGGCGACAATTTGCACAGTATTTGCCTCTTCGTTCTGCTGCGTGAAGATAAAACTGTGCAGCTGAATATAGATTTATGTCATGGTGCTTGGCAATTTCTCGTTGACAGCATTCACATACGACAGACGGAAACGCTCTAAACGAATAACGTGGGAAACAATGAGTCGGAATTCGTTTGGATTACCATTCCCTCAAGATATCAGAAAGTTGCAACAGTCAAAAAGTAATCTTCGACTGATCAGATGTTGCGACATGTCATTTACTGTTACGACTATTTAGAAGTCGTATTGAGTATCAACAAGAATCACTGAGTGTATTAAACACCATTGAGAAGCGTTTTAAGAAACAGGGAGTGGGCGAAGAGGGATTCGAACCCCCGACCCCCTCGGTGTAAACGAGGTGCTCTAACCAGCTGAGCTATTCGCCCTGAGTCTTCCCTTAGTGTAACGCACAGTTTCGTGTCCGGCAGTCCCCTCTTTGAAGATCATGATTTTGGCTCACTTGCCCGGTGTTTAGGTGTCTGCTGCAGGCTTAGGCAGGATTACTGTGCGGATGCCTAGTTCTGCAAGTTGTTTGGTGTCAACACGGCCGGGTGCTCCAGTCATTAAGTCACTTGCCCGCTGTGTTTTCGGGAAAGCAATCACATCACGAATTGAATTGAGACGGCCGAAGAGCATGACCCAGCGATCAATGCCAAGGGCAATTCCGCCATGCGGAGGAGCACCGCTTGCCAGTGCGTCAAGGAGGAAACCAAAGCGTTCCTGGGCAATCTCAGATGAAATCCCAAGAAGCTCGAAAACCTTTTGTTGAGTCGCTTGGTCGTGAATTCGAATCGTGCCACCTCCCGCCTCTGAACCGTTAATCACGAGGTCATAAGCAATTGCACGGCACTCTGCCGGGTTCGACGTAAGTTTTTCTAGGTCTTCAGGATGAGGCGCTGTGAAAGGGTGGTGCATCGCAGCCCAGTTCCCAGTTTCTTCGTCACGAGCAAACATCGGGAAATCAATTACCCATGACACGTGCATTGTGTTTTCATCGTACAGTTCAAGCTCTTTACCAAGATGTTTTCGGAGTGCGTGTAGGGTCTTACAAGTGATTTCAAAACTATCTGCCGATATAAGTGCCAGATCACCAGGTTTTGCTGCGAGTGATTTGCGAATGTTTTCTGCTACATCAGAGCCTAAGTTTTTGGCAACCGGTCCGGTCCATGATTCAGAAGCATCAAGTTTGAGCCAGACCAGGCCCTTTGCGCCGGCTTCGATTGCCATCGCGGTAAGACCATCAAGATCTTTTCTAGAAAACTTTTCAGCAGCACCGGAGACGAGAATACCCCGGATTCTCCCGCCTGAATCAACAGCGCTTTTAAAAACACGGAAGTCGCTGTCCTTTGCGTGCGCAGTAAGATCAATGATCTCAAGACCAAACCGCATGTCCGGGGCATCATGCCCAAACCGTTCCATGCATTCCTTCCAAGTGTATTGTGGTAACGGGAGGGGGATATCTAAATCAAGAATGTCTTTTGCTGTTTTGACAACAAGACTTTCAATAACACTTGTCACGTCGTGTGCATCGACGAATGACATCTCAACGTCGAGTTGTGTGAACTCAGGCTGCCGGTCTGCTCGTAAATCTTCATCTCGAAAACATTTTGCGACTTGTACATAACGATCAAGTCCAGCAATCATCAAAAGCTGTTTATAGAGCTGAGGTGATTGTGGTAACGCAAAGAAAGCGCCGTGTTCGAGTCGGCTTGGGACAAGATAGTCCCGAGCTCCTTCCGGAGTACTCCTTCCGAGCATCGGGGTTTCAACATCAACAAAACCAAGTTCGTCAAAGTGATCTCGCATTATTTTTACAATGCGGCTGCGTAAGAATAAATTCTTCTGCATGTCGGTTCGACGAAGATCGAGCCACCGATTCTTGAGTCGCACCTCTTCACCAGGGAGTTCCATCGATCCTGGCTGAAAAACTGGGGTATCTGCTTCATTGAGGATTTCTAATTCATTGCATACAACTTCGATTTCACCGGTGACAAGTTTCGGGTTGGTTGTTCCCTCTGGACGTCTTCCAACGCGACCGGTTGCAGAAATAACCCATTCCGACCGTGCAGCCCGAGCACGCTCCATGACGGTCGTTGGTGCGTCAGGTCCGACAACAACCTGAGTCTTGCCCCAGCGATCTCTTACGTCGATGAAGATGACGCCTTTGTGGTCACGGACGCGGTCAACCCAACCACACAGTGTTACGGTTTCATCAAGATGGCTTGGACGTAGTTCACCACAGGTGT